>Ga0214917_10000365_pt1 | contig 59268 bp, 73 predicted proteins | sample LL_1208_BB_MetaG_FD_177983 | JGI IMG/M metagenome (GOLD analysis project Ga0214917, IMG submission 177983) | Freshwater microbial communities from Lake Lanier, Atlanta, Georgia, United States - LL_1208_BB | ecosystem: Environmental > Aquatic > Freshwater > Lake | place: USA: Georgia | collected... | reverse complement strand
TTCTGGCAACGACACCATCAGCGGTGCGTCGGCTGGCGACACGGTCGATGGCGGTGATGGCACCGACACTCTTGCCATCGCAGCGGAGGGCAGCTACACAGCGGCACCTGATAACGCGCTGCTCAACATCGAAACAGTGGCTGCCAGCAGTGGCGCCACGACTATCAGTCTGGCGCTGCAAACCGAGGCGTTCTCACTGTTGGGTGCTGCGGGTAATGACACACTGACCGGCGGCTCTGGTGACGATCTGTTGCAGGGCGGCGCCGGCAACGACTTACTGCAGGGTGGTTTGGGCAACGACACATTGATCGGCGGTGCAGGGGTAGACACGTTAATCGGTGGCGATGGCCGCGACCGGTTCTACTTTGATGCGCCCCGCGGCGTCCCGGCCAATACCGATGTAGTCACCGGCTTCGTCGCCGGCATCGATACACTAGTGCTCGATAGTCAGGCGTTCAGTCGGCTGCCACTCGGCAAGGTTGCCTCGTCCAACTTTGTGATCAAAAGCAACGGCAAGGCGTCCAGCAGCAAGAGCTACCTGATCTACACCGGCAAGCAGCTGCTCTACGACGCTGACGGCACTGGCAAGGCTTTTTCGCCGGTGGTGGTCGCGCAGCTGCAGGTGGTCGGTAAGCTCAAATATACCGACTTTCTGGTGGTGGATCAGGCGTCCCAGCTGTAGCCGTCGCGGTAATCCTGCACAAAGCTGCGCTGCGCGTAGTGGATGCCGGCAAAGCGCGCGTATTCGTCGAGCGTGCGCTGCGTCCCGAGCTTGTAGACGCCGAGATCACGTCGGCCGTCGACCAGATCCACCAGCCGAGCGGCCGCCAATGCCGTGAGTTCGTGTTGCTTGAAGTCGCGGAGAGCCTCCCATTCCGGATGCCAGTGGTGGGCGCGGTGCGGCTGGTTGGGCTGCTTGTAGAGGTGGTAGATAGGAATATGCGGCGGGTGCCAGATGTCCCAGCCGCGGGTCCAAGCACGCAGCGCCAGACTCTGCTCCTCGCCGTGGAAATACAGGTAGGGGTCGTAGGGCACCTGCTGCACAAAATCGCCGGACGTAAACAAAAACCCGCCCGCCACGTGGCAGCCGGGCAGCGGCTCGCGCACAAACACGTGCTCGGTGCGAAACACCAAGGTGACGTTGTCGGGGCGCAGCTCGCCCTCGGGCGCGGGCCGCATCACCAGCGTAGTTTGGTCGGACGGCGGCAGCGGGATCACCGCCTTGTTGCCTTCAATCTCGAAGCCCCACGGGTAGACGGTGACGATCGGTTTGGCACTGCGCTCGCGCAGTTGCGCGTATTGCGCGAGCAGCTGCTGGTCCCAGTTGGGCTCGAACAGCATGTGCGAGTCGATCTGCAGGAGGTAGTCCTCGTCGCGGTACAGCGAAAACACCGCCGACCGCGCCCAGCAGACGCCGCGACTCTGCACCGGATGCACGTTAAGGTAGCGCAGGCCCGCCTTGTGGCGGCGAGCAATGGCCTGCAGCTGCGACTGGCGGCTGTCGGCGTCCTGCTCGAACACGCCAAACACCAGTTGCTCGGGATGCGCGGCCTTGGCGCAGGCGTCACGCACAGTGTGCACCAGCCACGGGTCGCAAAAGGCGGCGATGGAGACGAAGATCATCCTGTTATTCTAATCCTTAGCCCTGATTTTTCTGCCCGAGACCCCCACCATGACCGACTGGACCGCCGGCTACGTTGCCGACATTGGCTACACCTACGGCTACTACACCGAACTCAACCCGGCGCGGGTTACGCTCGCGTTCCTGAATGCGGGTCTGGTGCCGCCACAGGTGGGCACGGCCTGCGAGCTGGGCTTTGGCCAAGGCCTATCCGCCAACCTGCACGCTGCCGCCAGCGTTGTGGAGTGGCACGGCACCGACTTCAACCCGGCGCAGGCCGGCTTTGCTCAGGAGATGGCCGCGGCTTCGGGTGCATCGGCTCATTTGTACGACCAAGCCTTTGCCGAATTTTGCAGCCGGGCCGATCTCCCCGACTTTGACTACATCGGCCTGCACGGCATCTGGAGCTGGATCTCGGACGAGAACCGCGGGGTGATTGTCGACTTTGTGCGGCGCAAGCTCAAGGTGGGTGGCGTGCTGTACATCAGCTACAACACGCTGCCGGGCTGGGCGGCCTTTGCGCCGATGCGCCACCTGATGACCGAACACGCCGAGGTGCTGGGCACCGAGGGGCGCGGCATCGTCAGCCGCATCGACGGCGCCATGGACTTTGCCGAAAAGCTGCTGGCCACCAACCCGCTGTTCAGCCGCGCCAACCCGCTGGTGGGCGAGCGACTGAAACAGATGAAGGGGCACAACCGCCACTATCTGGCGCACGAGTATTTCAACCGCGATTGGCACCCGATGCACTTTGCCACCATGGCCGAGTGGCTGGAGCCTGCCAAGCTGCAATACGCGTGCTCGGCCAACCTGATGGATGCCATCGACGGCGTGAACCTGACCGCCGAGCAGCAGGCGTTTCTCAACGAGATACCCGACCCGATGTTCCGCCAGACCACCCGCGACTTTATGGTGAACCAGCAGTTCCGCAAGGACTATTGGGTGAAGGGTGCGCGGCGGATGGGCGGGCTCGACCAACGGCAAGCGCTGCAAGCCTTGCGGCTGATGCTAGTGAGCCACCGTCCGGACGTGCCGCTCAAGGTGACTGGCGCACTGGGCGAGGCGAGCCTGAATGCGGGCGTCTACACGCCAGTGCTGGACCTGATGGCCGACCACCAGCCGCGTAGCCTGGGCGACCTCGAAGCGGAGCTGGCCGGCACCGGTATCACCTTTGCGCAACTTCTGCAGGTGGTGGTTGTGCTGGCCGGCGCGGGCCATCTGCTGCCGGTGGTGAGCGATGCGGCTGCCGATGCCGCTGCAACCACCACCGCGCGCGCCAACACCTGGCTGATGCAACGGGCACGTGGCAGCGCCGACATCAGCTACCTAGCCAGCCCAGTGAGTGGAGGCGGGGTGGTGGTGGGGCGGTTTCATCAGCTGTTCTTGTTGGCCCTGCTGCAAGGGCAGCAAACGTCGGCGGCCTTGGCGCAGTCTGTCTGGGAGGTGCTGGCGCAACAGAATCAGCGCGTGCTTAAGGACGGAGTGACACTGGAATCAGCGGAGGACAATCTCGCAGAGCTGATGCGCCAAGCCGAGGAGTTTCAGGCAAAGGCGTTGCCGGTTCTCAAGGCGCTTCGGGTGGCGTGATCGCAGCATGATGGGGCTTTAAGACGGCGTTCCCCGGTAATCCCCCCATTTTTCAGGGGATTTGGAGATAGAACTATGCGGCCATGGCCAGCCGCTGTTTGGGTGTGATGCCGCCCAAGGCCATGTTTGGGCGCTCGTGATTGTAGGACCACATCCAGCGGGTGGCGTAGTCCTGCACTTCGGTCAAGGTGTCGAAGTGGTACTGCGCCAGCCATTCGTAGCGCACCGTCCGGTTGAAGCGCTCGACGTAGGCGTTCTGCTGCGGCTTACCAGGCTGGATGTACTCGATGCGGATGCCACGCCGCTGCGCCCAAGCCTGTAGTTCGGCGCTGATGTATTCCGGGCCGTTGTCGCAGCGCAGGACCGCGGGTCGGCCGCGCCATTCGATGACCTGATCCAGACTGCGGATCACCCGCGGCGCCGGCAGCGAGAAGTCGACGTCGATCGCCAGTGCTTCCCGGTTGTAGTCGTCGATGACGTTGAACAGCCGGATCTGCCGTCCGTCGGCCAGCTGATCGTGCATGAAGTCCATCGACCACACCTCGTTGCGACCCTCCGGCACCGTCAGCGACTCCGGCTTCTCGCGCACCATCCGGCGCTTGGGCCGGATCCGCAGGTTCAACTCCAGCTCACGGTAGATGCGATACACCCGCTTGTGATTCCAGCCATGGCCACGCACATTGCGCAGATACAGGAAGCACAGGCCAAAGCCCCAGTTGCGGTGATTGTCGGTCAGCCGCACCAGCCAGTCCGCGATCACCGCATTTTCCGGCCGCAACTTGGGCTGGTATCGATAGCACGCCTCACTGATACCGAACGCCCGGCATGCCAGCGTGACGCTCAAACCCTTTTCGGCGACTGCGCGTACGGCCATCTCCCGCCGGTGAGATGGCCTCACCATTTTTTTGCGAGAGCCTCCGCCACCACCTCGGCTTTGAGCTTCTCGTCCATGTACAACTTGCGCAGCCGCCGGTTCTCGTCCTCGAGCTCCTTGAGCCGCGCCATCATCGACGTGTCCATGCCACCGTACTTCGACCGCCACTTGTAGAACGTCGCCGTGCTGATGCCAGTCTCCCGGCACAACTCCGGGACCGCCTCGCCCACCTCAGCACGCTTGAGCACCGCCATGATCTGGCTGTCCGTAAACCTCGACCTGCGCATGTAGAACCTCCTCCGTTACGAGAAAATTCTACCTCCCAGCCCCTCGACTCCTTGGGGGGATTACCGAAGTTCTTGGTCGCAGAACTGAAGGCTGACCAACTGGGCCCTGGCTTCGTCAGAGAGTTTGTCGGTATCGTAGTCGACGTTGTTAATATTGATAGTGGTCATTTAAGTAATCCTTTTATTAATGAAGAAACCCCACCCCCTTGTGAGGGATGGGGTTGTGGTGGTTTTGAACCTTAACGAATCACCCTTTTAAGAGGGTATTTGGTTTGTTGATATCAGAGCACCAAGACACTACCTGCAACGTTAGCGTTGGCAACAATGATGTTTGTTGCGGCAACACCAACCAATTCAACTACGATGTCTCCAGCTGTGTTGTTTTGGAACACATAGGAGTTTGCACCATGAGTGAATACTGCCAAGTCAGTGGTGTTGGTTGTAACAACTGATTGAACTGCTGCAATTTTTTCTGCCAAAGTCAATGCAGAGGCGCTTGTACCCGCAAAAACTACCAAACCAGAAGTTGCAGTAACTGCAACTGTCAATTGAGCTGCTGTGTAGCCAGTTGGTGCAGTTGCTGCATAAGTGGTAACAGCACCAGTACCTACCAAGTCCAGAGTTGAAGGCAAAAGTGCGGCAGTTCCAAGGTCAAAACCAGTGATTGAGTCGTAAGCAGTTGTCGTAGAGTCACCAGCAGCAATCACATATGTTGTTGTCAGTACGCCAGCACCAGTTGTGATGTTGACGCCCGACGATGTGATCGTATCAGCACCCAAACCGCCCGTAATCACAACAGGAGCAGTTGTAGTTTGTGCAAGCTGCGTTCCAGTAGTAACAGTAATCGTATCGTTACCTGCACCAGTACTGACTGCAATCGTAGCGCCTGTACCAGCAGCAACACCAACCCATGACGAAGCAATCACAGTAATCGTATCGTTACCTGCGCCAGTTGTAATGGTTTGGTTACCAGCAGCAGCTGTACCGGCATATGTAGTCTCATGAGTCAATGTCACTGGCTGTGCATACAAACCAGAAGACCAAGTGTATGCATTTGCACCTGTCTGTGCAGCAGTATCAGTAACAGTTACGCCACCTGCGAAACCTGTCAAGAAACCAGCGGCCAAACCAGTCACACTGTTAGCAACACCAGCACCTGCCAGCTCCAAAGCTTCGAAACCGGAAGTTTTGATGAAGGATGTGTCTGTCAGAGTTGCTGCACCTGTGAACACCAATCGGTCAGTAGCACCTTCACCAGCATTGATGGTGTTATCGGTAGCAGCACCTGATGGCAACAGCAGTGTTGATGTTGTCGAGAAGATGTCGTTGCCTGCACCCAAGTTAAAGGTAACACCTGTCGAAGAGTCCATGATCACCGAATCGCGCAGAGCGGAACCAGTAACAGTAGAGCCGGCGAATGCTGCACCAGTTGTGGTCAAGGTCAAACCGACTGGAGTAGAAGCACCGTTACCTGTCAATGCTGAAGCATTCCAAGCAACTGCCTTTGTAGAAGCGATATCACCAAAAGTGAATGCAGTACCAGTCAAATTGACAGCGGTCAATGATGTATCAGTGATCGCTGTAACCGTTGTAGTACGGTTTGCACCTGATGTGGCTGTTGGGCCAGGGTTTGCTGCGAGGTTAATTGTTTCAAAACCTGTAGCAACCAGTGTGCCGATTGTGGTGGCAGCTGCCGTCGTAGTTCCCAAACCGTTTGTAATGGTCAAGACGTCCGATGTGCCAGTTGCAGTTGCCAATGCCAGACTTGCGTTACCAATGTTTGCACGAGCTGTAACTGCAGCAGCTTGGGTAGCTGTCATGTTGGTCAATGTTGCAGCGCCTGTCAATTGAACTGCATTGATACCGCCAATCAAGGACATATCCAAAGCAGCCGCACCAATACGTACTGTTTCAAAGTTTGTGTACTTTGCAGCCAAGGTTGAAGTATTGACGTGTGCAACGTTAGTACCGACGTCCAGAACGTCGGTGCCTGCACCAGCGTTAACTGAACCAGTTGTCAGAACAGCACCAGTTGTGATCACGTCGTTACCTGTACCGCCAGTAACTGTTTGTGTAACAGCAGAACCCAATGCAACAGTCAAAGCACCAGTAGCAGCTGATGCATCAATGGTTGTAACAGTTGCTTCCAATGGGGTAGCAGACAAGCTAACTGCGCCCGAACCAGTAACGTTGATTCTGGTCAAAGCTGCACCGCCTGTGTTGGTCACAGCACCTGTTGTCAAGGCTGTTGTAGCATTGACGTTCAAAGTTGTAACAGCTGCACCCAGTGTCATTGCGCCGGTTACGTTTGCAGCTCCAGTTGAGTTAACGGTTTGGGTAGCGAGGAGTGTTCCTGAAGTAGTAACGACAGGTGTTCCTAAGGTTCCACCTGAGAAATTAACCGTACCGGATGTAACAGTAGCAGCGTATCCAAAGGTTGATGCGCCGTTTGTAACAACACCATCACCGATGACGCTGCCGACTGCGCCAGCTGCAAGACCAGAAAAAACTACCGCACCAGTAGAACGATCTGAGGCAGCAGTTGTTAAGCCGTTCGTAGCAGCATAGGTTGCTTCCTGAGCGACAGTGTTGCGGATGTTAATTGTCTCCATAGCTGAAGTAGAAGCCACAGGAACAGTAACGGCGGCATCTTGTAAGCCAGAAATTACGATGTTGAGTGTGTCAGTACCTGCTCCGCCGGCCAAAATATCAGCGACTGACAACTGTGAAGCTGTTGTAACTGTTTCATCAGCAGCAAACACCAAAGAGGCGAAAAAGGTGTCGTTGCCTGTGCTGCCGGTGAAGTTGTCCGCACCAGTAGTGAGCGTAATAGCCAGCTACTCCGCAATCCCTTTATAAGTCAAAGACTTACGCGCGTTTTGAAGCCCTCGAAGCGCCCACTTCCTACCACTTTCCTACCGCAAAAGGCATATTTTCATTCTGATCGGATATTTCCTTTGTCTTTTCAAAGACTTAGCCGTGTCACCTATCTATATAGACGCAATTTGCAGCCAATCAGACGTACAAACTACCTACCAACCGAAGCCATCTAGTGCAAAGGCCACCCAATGTGTCTCATCAGGTGGCCTTTGTGCCTTTTGGGGTGCTCGGGATGCTGTGCTCATTGTGGCGCATCGGGCGGATTTTGTGCCTTGAGGATCACGCCAATCGCCCCGTCATCCCGAGTGACGAATTCGATGCCGGCCAGGGTCAGGGCCTTGGCCACCTTGTTGAGTGTGGAGCCCCGGCTGTCGGCCAGTGCCCCTTCCATGCGCAGCAGCGCTGACATCGAGATGCCCGAGGCCTTGAGCAGGTCGTCCCGGCTCCAGCCCAGCATCGCGCGTGCGGCGCGGATCTGTCTTCCGTCGATCATGGTCGACTCCTTTTTGGGTAGGTAAATATTCCGGTCTATTAGACGCTTTTTATGTCCTTTCCGGCGCATTGTATCGTAGCATGACCCTCAATAGATAGAGGAGCACGACGATGCCAGCACAAGCGTTGACGACCGAATTCCTGGCCACATTGCCAGGTCGCGAGCCTGCCTCCGGGGCCGTGAGTTACTTCGATACGGAGATCAAGGGCTTCCTGCTGGAGCATCGGGCCAGCGGCGGCGCCACCTTTTACTTCCGCTACCGCGACGCCGCCGGCAAGGTGCGGCTGAATCGGATTGGCCGCTCTGACGAGATTTCGGTGTCGGACGCCCGGGCCAAAGCGCACAAGATGAAGCAGATGGTCACCGAGGGTGGCGACCCCAAGGTGGAGAGTCATCGCTTCAAGGATGTACCGACCTTCGGGGATTTCGTGGCCGAGCGCTATCTGCCCTACGCCAAGACCCGCAAGCGCAGCTGGGAGACAGACGAGACGATGCTGCGCAACCACCTCCTGCCGGTGTTTGCCGAGTTTCGGATGAACCGCATCACCCGCTCCGATGTGGTGGCCTTCCACCACGCGGTGTTCGAGAAGGGCTACGCGGCCGGGACCTGCAACCGGATGATCGTGCTGATGAAGTTCATCTACAACTGCGCGATCCGCTGGGACATCCTGCCGCCCAAAAGCAACCCCTGCGATGGGGTAGAGCCTTTTGAGGACCACGGCGCCCGGGAGCGTTACCTGACGACCGACGAGGTGCAGCGGCTGTTTGATGAACTCGACACCAACCGCAATGTGCAGGTGGGCCAGGTGATCCGGCTGCTGCTCTACACCGGTGCCCGCAAGCGGGAGATCCTGGATGCCCGGTGGGACGAGATCGATTTCAATCGCCGGATGCTGACGGTGCCGGCGGCACGGTCGAAGTCGAAGAAGCCGCGCCACATCCCGCTCTCGGATGCGGCCATTGAGTTGCTGCTGTCGCTGCCCCGGCAGGACGACATCCCTTGGGTGTTCTTTAACCCCAAGACCAAGAAGCCTCCGGTGTCGATCTTCTACGCCTGGGACTCGATCCGCAAGAAAGTCGGGCTGGAGGAAGTGCGGCTGCACGACCTGCGCCACAGCTACGCCAGTTTCCTGGTCAACGCTGGGCGGTCGCTGTACGAGGTGCAAAAGCTCCTGGGTCATCACGATCCGAAGGTGACGATGCGCTACGCGCACCTGTCGCCGCAGGCGATGCTGGAGGCGGTCAATGTGGTGGGGAATGTCGTGGGGCGGCGGCCAGTCGCAGCCAACACTGGCACACCTCAGGTGGCGGCTATAGCGTGACCTGCTGACCCGCCGCATCAGCGCGGAAGTAGCCGTCCCAAAATTTCAGCGCCTCATCGAACAATTCGTTCAATGGGCGCTGCTCCCCTCCCTCCAAGGTCACGACGTACTCACCTGGATGTTCGGAAACAGGACCACCTGGACCGAAGTAGAACGTTGCCCCCAGCATCTCCACATCCGTAGCCATCACATTCCCTTGCGGCCTGGTCATTCGAGCGTGCTTGTACAGCGTGGTGATGTCGTGCATCACACCCAGTGCCGGGCACTGCTGTCGGAGGTTGGTCTGTAGAGCTTTCTTTTCTTGGTGCTGCGAGTTCAGACGCGGGTCCTCGAAGACCCAGTCGATCAAGTGCCATAACGACGCAGCCAAGTTGAACGCCTCCCTGGCCGTAGGATGCTGGCGGTAATGCACCGCGTTCGGAAGCACCACTTCTTGCCAAAAGTGCCCCGCGCAGGTGATGCCCAGAACTTCAGTTACCCCTGATGCCATTACGCTGGCAGCTCTCCAACAGCCAGGAACGACTCTGGAGGGTCCTGGCGCAGGCTGATGTATTCGGCACGCCATTGATCCACTTTGCGCAGATCCGATAGTGGGAAGCGAAGGTCTGCAACTGCTTCGCAAGATTCCAGCGCGATCTCAGTTGCTGCCTCTGGAGGACCATAAGCCGATTGGAAAATATCCCGAATCTCAGAGACCACCTCTTCAGCAGCCAGCCTCGCAGGCTGTCCACCTTCACTCGCGTCATAGACAACAGTAATCCTCAGGTCGTAAGGCGATCCATCCGTGAGCTCGGCAGCGCGGTTTTCACCCAAGTCAAAAAACACCCCGACCAAATGGGCGCTCACTTTTTCAAGGACCTTCCCGAGTCGATCCTCTACCGTCTCTTTCTTGCTGACATTTTTGCGAAGATGCGTCTCAAACGCGTTCGGAAAAGCTGGGCGACCATAGCGTGCTGCCAGCCACTGCTTGAGGGATCGTTTCTCCTCGTCCGACAGGACCCAGCCACCGTCTGGCTTGGAGCCGGCGATCAGAGATTTGGAGATGGATTGCTTGGCGGTTATCTGCAGGTCAATAAACTGCTGGTTGCCAGACGGCGTATCGAATGCCAAGTGGAGGCGCCGAACATTACGGGCACGAGCGAACTGTTTGTTCAGCTTGTCGACCACATTTCCGACCATAACCTCGACTTCGAGCTCTCTGTCATTCGTCAGATCACAGTCGTGCGTAATGACAAGAGCCCGTTTGAGGCTCGAGGAAGTCTCATCGAATAAGCCGGCCGCGATGGCGTCCGCCTGGGCAATTACGCTGCCCTGCCTCCAAGGCGTGTCACGTCCGAGCATAGTTCTCCCTTACACATCTTCGCGCGACGCGGGAATTGACTGAGAGGTCTGCCAATCTGAAGTTGGCTTTGCCTTGGATTTGGCCAGTCCAGACCGCTCATAGGCACGCTCCATCGCACGCGATTCGGCAATCAGGGCATCCACGGCCTCATGCCAATCATCTCCGGCCCTTACGATGTCCATGAGAGACCGGTCACCAAAGGTCTTCATTTTGAGAAGGCTGCCAGCACGTGCTACGCCGGCTTCTTTGAAAGCATCTGCGATCTGACTGAGCGCCTGCACACGAGCTGACTTTTCAGCCTCTGGCTTCGAGTCGTTCGATAACCACTTGTAAATAGCCTGTCGTGAAACATCAAATACGGATGCCAAGTCTGAAACAGCAGGGTTCAATACCGTGCGGATATTTTCAAGATGCTCAAGCGGAGTACGAACATCAATCCGTTCAGAACCATTACTCTGAACACCTGCTTCCGGAATAAACGGAACTCGGTGTTGAAGGTGCGGTCGCCACGTGTCCAAGCGATCCATTGCATAAACACTGCCAGTTCCTACAAGCATCACAACAAAAGCGGTCTGTGCAACGCTGCGCAATGGCAGTCGTGGATTTATACCCACAGTGTGGTTTGCATACATATCCAACCCTCCTCTAATCAGCGCCAGACTTCTGCAGCGTAAGACGTAATAGTTGCCTCGAAAGATTGCTTGATCCCCGTGTGCAGCGACGCCAACTGTGCCTTGATCTGCTCAAAATCAATAGGCATTCTGCCTTCAACATAGTGATCGGTATCAATCACAGCGTGGGAGATCGTGTCGCTCCTCTGGAAGCGAGGCATTGGCTGAAGCCCGTGAGGAATCAGATCGGGCGGATAACCAAGAGGAGATGTCGCACGATAAACGCGCGCAACCAAAGTCCCTGATTTCACCAGTGGCCCTGTTTCTGTCTCAAAAACAGACTCGCTCATCGCGTAACGCTGCTTTGCGCCGAATGTCACGCCCTGCAAACCATCAGCCAAATACTGCGAAACCTGCTCGTCTTCGCCGGGAATCACCGCATCGAGATAACGCAAACCCAGTCGAGCAATGTGATCTAGAAAAACCACCTTGTGAACAGCTTGCAATCCCTGCACCAACTCCGGCAAGAACTCGTTCCGAGTTTCATAATGAGTTGTGTGGTAGGCCAGAGAGGATGAGCCCAAAATAAAGCCAGCAGTCCGATCAGCCTTTGAAATCAGCCAATTGGTAACTTTCATTAGCTCGGGATTAGCCGGCGCTTGTCCAGCAGCCCCCACGAACTGCAGTTGCGTGATTTCTTGCGGCTCAAAAAGGGTATACCCCTCCCGGCGCAGGATGTCTTGAATCTCGTCGACGTACTTTGCCATGGCAGCCACAGGATTAAACTGCGCTTGAGCCAGTGCGTAATAAACAGGCGCTTTGGTCATTTTCACGCGTTTTCTCCTTTGGTTGGTTGCCTAGAAAGCTGTCGCCCTGGTTGTCACAGGGGTTGTCAGTTTACACTATGGTTGACACGAATTCAATGAGAACCGTTCAACGCTACGAAGTCTCGGACACCACAAACGCAAAAATCCCCCGACCCCACCACCGGTGAAGGCAGTGAGATCGGGGGATCGTCTTTTGAGGTTGTCGTGCGCGGCAGCACCGGTCAGCGCACTGGCCCACGCCACTTGTCAAAGCTGCGCGCCCCGGTGTAGCCGAGGTAGCCAGCACCGAAGAGCCACCACAGGCTCTCGGGCACCGCACCCAGCAGCTTGTTGAGGTTCTCCGCAGCCTGGAAGACGTGCGTCGGCCACCAGATGCCGATGATGGCGCCCATCACACACAGCAGGATCACGCCGTAGATGACGTACAGGAAGGTCGGCCGCGCCCGGCTGGTCCAAGGGTCGGCTGAGTTGGCTTCAGCCAGGATCGCGGAGAGACTCGTCTGCATCTCCTGCAGCGCCAGTTGCCCTTCCGCCTGCAGTAACGCGAGCTTGGCTTTCTCCCGCTCGGCGGGGTCCGGCACCAGGCGGTCGATCAGGCGGCTTCCCGCTTCCAGCAAGCCAGGCGCCAAAGTGGTGAGTAGCGGAGTCATACCGTGCCCTCCACGAATTCGGCCATCCGGTTCATCCAGCCAGCGGCGAACGCTGACTGCTTGGGGTCGTTGGTGATCAGGCGTCCGAGATGGCGCAGGCGCTGTCCCAGCACCTTGCCATAGAGCACACCTTGGTCGGTGGCCGCCAGTGCTGCGCGAGTCTTGGGACCGATCACGCCATCGGCAGCAACGCCGAGCGCTGCCTGCAGCCATTGCGCCGCCCGCTTCGCCCCGGAATGCACGCCGGCGTCCACCAGCAGATGCAGCAGTGCCGGATGGGTGATGACTTCAAAGCCGGGATCGGTGATGTACTGCTGACGGTAGATGGCGCGGGCCTCGGTTTCAGTCAGTGCTTGCACCTCTGCGGCCGTGGCCGGACGACCCAGCTTGCGCCAGCTACCCAGCGTCTGCGCGGTGATGCCGAAGTTCGTTGGCCCACCCCGGTCGGCGGGGTGATTCACGTAGCCGCCTTCCCGGCGCATGATGTCGTCGAGGATCGTATCGATGGCGTTCATGGCCGCTCCCTTTCTGCGGGTGTGCCCAGGCGCTTTTGTGCCCAGCGCTCCAGTTGATAGATGGCCTGGCTGCCCATGTGGCCGGAGATGCCGACCAGGGCGGCAGTGACCAGCGGGTTGAACTGTGCGGCCTCGCACAGCCAGAAGGTGATGAGGCCGGCAAACGCCGAGGTGGCAATCTCGCCGATCAGTTCCACCACGTTGAAAGCTCGGGTCTCGCCGGACTTCACCTTACGGTAGAAATTGACCAGGCCACCCCAGGCGGCCAGCCCGGTCACCCACAGGTAGGTGATCAGGCCGTAGGTCGAAGGATCTTTGTCAGGGGTCACTGTGCTTGTCTCCTTATCTGTTGGATTCAGTGGTGGCATCGGTCACTGGGGCCAGTGAGGCCGTGAAGCGCTCGCACTCGACCTGCGTCGTGTAGCCCTGGGCGCCAAGTCGGTGTTCGACCCGCTTGATGCGCCAGTCGGTGGGGATGCCCGGGCGCAGGGAAATCGACAGCCGGCCTTCGGCGGCGAGCCTTGGATCACCCGGTAGGCTGAACGAGAGTTCACCTTGTCCCCGTTCGCCAGTGTTCTTGCGGGTGGCTGCGGCGGCTTTGGCCTCGGCTTCTGTAGCGTGGACGTAGCGGATCTCCTCGAACGGCGGCTGGCCAGTGGTCACTTCCCGACGTTCCCCCTTCTCGAAGTCCCACCAGTAGGCGCGTGTGCCACCGGTCGCTGTCGTCGGTGGTTTTTGCGTATCACCCTCGCTGGTCGAACCACTGCCGCCGGGTTTGCGCGCCGAGTGTCGGTAGCGCCATTCGGCCAAATCACCGGCATTGAGAGAGATCGTCGGCATCACTTGGCCGGTGATGGTCTTGATCGCCCCCTGCTTGGCCAGCACCAGGAACCCGGCCACGGGCTTGGCCACGGCATCGTGCTTGGCGGCCAGCCTGGTGAGCAGCGCCATGTCCGACTCCTCGGTCTGATCCAGATGTGGGATGGCAATGGCGCCGAGTTCGGCATCGATCTTGGCCTCGTACCGATGCTCGGCAGCGATGGCCTCGACCAGCTGGCCCAGTGTGGTCGTATCCCAGGAGCGGGTCTTGGGGCTGCGAAACGGCCCGACCATATCGGCGGCCTTGGCCGAGACCGTCAGCGTGGCCGGTGGCGAGCGCATCTCGACCTCATCGACAATGAAGCGTCCCATCGATACCAGCCGGGTTTCGGCGTAGCCCAGCGACACGGTCAGCACCGTGCCGATGCGCGGCAGCTCGGCAATCGCGCCATCCTCACGGCGGCGATCATCGAGGGTCAGTTTCAACTCATCGGACTGGATGCCTGCTTCGTCGGTGACCACCAGCTCGATCAGCCGGTCTCGGATGGCAGCGGTGATCTCTTCGCTGTCGGCGTAGAGACGGAAGATCGGTTGCATCGATGCCCCCTCATGACCACAGCCGGATCACCGGCGCTTCTGCCGGCAGCGGCAACTCAGGCAGCTCGATCACCAGGCCAGCGCTAAGGACCGGGGGCAACCGCGCCAGAGCGGGATTGGCCTCGAGCACAGCGGCCAGCACATTGCTGCGTCCATAGTGCTGCCAGATGAGGTCATCGAGGACATCCCCATCCCGGGTGATCACGCGCTTGAAGAGGGGGCGGCTCATGGCTGATCCTCCCCGTAGGCCTTGAGCTTGATGCGGAACTCCAGCTTCCTGGGCTGGCCATCGTTGGCGAACACCGTGCGGGTGTCCCCGATCTCCGTGATCACCCAGCCCCCCCAGATGCGACCCAGGCCGTCGACCAGTTGCAGCGGCTTGCCGGCATCAGCCAGCGCACGCATCGCCTCGACCTGGGCGAGGCCGCCTTTGAAGCTCGGGTAAATCACGCCGTCGAGTTCGATCTCACCAACGTTGCGTCCGAAAAACTGCAGGGCCGGATCGCGGTTGATGCGCGCCTGCTCTTGCCAGCGCCAGGACTGGTTGAGTGAGAATTTTTGGTAAGCGAGCGTGGCGATTTCAAAACGAAACTCGCCCAGGCCCAACATCACCCGTTCGGCCATGGCACACCTCGACAATGAAAGAAAGTGGAAGGAAACAGTCGTACATCGCTGCCGCCGGACTGCGGGTGGTCTCGCGCATCAAGGCGCGCAAGCGCGATTCGATGAGTGCGGCGATCTCGCGCGCATCCATCCCAGGCGGGGCGTTGACCGTGATCGGGGCCGACAGCGACACACTGGTGTTGCCGCGCGCAGCCAGCGGTTGAGCAGGCATTGCCATCGGCCGGGTGTTTGCTACTGCCGGACTGCCCGCTGACATCGGCGTGATGCCAACCGGCGCGGTACCGACAGCTGGACGCGGCGCAGCCAGCGCGGCAGTGCCACCCATAGCCGCTGGACGCGAGAATGTTGGTGCCGTGGATGTCGGCACAGCCTGCTTCTCGCTGCCGAAGAGCGAACCGAACCAGTCGCCGACCTGCTTGCCAGCGTTGATCGCCCAGCCGATCTTGTTGGCTATCCAGTCGATGGCTTGACCAACGGTGGTAGTGATACCCGACCAGAGACCGGTCATGAAATCCGCCACTGGCTGCCAAGCGGCGCTGATCTGGGCCAGGGGTGAGAAGGACACCAGGGCCGTAAAGCCGTTGATCACCCACCCCACCAGCGTGCTCACGGCCCGGATCGGTAGGGTCAGCACAGTAAAAGCTGTGCTCAACACACCACCGATCACCGCCCCGAGGGATTGGCCGGATGCGGACAGACTGTTGAACTCCTCCGTGGAAAGCGTCACCGGCGCGAGCAGCCGCCCAATCCAGCCGACCACCCGGCTCACGCCATCGGCGATGAAGCCGAAGACGTTGGCGATGAGATTTCCAATCGGCGCCAGCGGTGCCAGTGCTGTGGTCAGACTGCTGATCGCTGGCTGCAGCGCCGACCGGATGCCCTCGAACACGCTACCGACGTAGGCCGCGATGGGGTCCCAATATTTGCGGATCACCAGCGCCAGGCCAGCGACAGCGGCACCGATGCCCGCCACGATCCAGGTGATCGGGTTGGCGAGCAACGCGGCCGTCGTCGCGCCAATCGCCGGCAGCATCGACCAGAAGGCCAGTGCTGCTGACTTGATCGGAGCGAGTAACCCGAGCGCACCCGTCTGAATACGACTCCAGGCCAGCGACAGAATGCTGGCACTGGTTCCAGTGGCCGCCGCCTGCACTTGCAGTAGCGCCAGACCTGCCCGGGCTGACTGAAATGCCACCTGGGCACCGAGGATCGGCCCCTTCACGAAGGTCCAGGCATAGCCCAGTGCGATGGTGGCCACCTTCAGGCCCAGCACGGCACCAACGGTGCCCACCACAACTTGCGTAACGACAGGAAACCGTTCGGCGAGATTGGCCAGGCTGTCGATGGGACCCATCAGCGCGCCCACCAAGTTGTTCAAGGCCGGCAGCAGCGCATTGCCCACCGTGATGCCCAGCCGGCTCATCTGGTTTTTGAGGAGCTGCAGATTGTTGGCCGTGGTGGCCGAGCGCGCTTCGTACTCCTTCTGCATCGAACCCGCATAGGCGGTCTGATCGGCCACCAGGCCCACCGCCTTCTCGTAGGTGTCCATCGACCCCACCAGCTTGGCGATGTCGTCGGCGTACTCCATGCCGAAGAGGTCCGACAGGGTGCCCATCAGATCGGGCGCGTTCTTCACCTGGCGCAGAAAGGTGGTCAGGGCGCCTTGGGCGTCACGCTGGATCATCTTCTTCATGACCTCAGCAGACAGCCCGATGTCCTGCAGCCCCTGCTGGAACTTCTCGTTCTGCTTGTCGGCGGTGGCCAACTTCATCAGCAGTGCATTGATGCCGGTGGCGGCGACCTCGGGCGGCGTCTTGAGCGCCAGAAAGGTCGCGCCCAAAGCATTCAACTGTGCGCCGGACAGGCCGAAGAGTTTGGCGGTCGAACCGGCCCGATTGGCGATGTTCAAAAGATCGGATGCCTTGGCGTCCATGTTGTTGGACAGGTGATTGATGGCGTCGCCGAGCTTCACCACCTCGTCCTGGGTGAGGCCGAAGATCGAGCGTAGGCCCGTCATGGCGGCACCGGCCTGCTGGCCCGACAGGTCAAAGGCTACGCCCATCTTGGCGGCGTCCTCGGCAAAGCGCAGCAACTCCTCGCGGGCAATACCGGCCTGACCGGCCGCCGCGACAATGGCGCCGATACCGTCAGCGGCCATCGGGATGCGGGTCGACATCAAGAGCACATCTTTGGACATCTGCCCGAATTGATCAGGCGTGTCGAAGTTCACCACCTTCTTGACGTCGGCCATCACCGACTCGAACTGGACAGCCGGTTGCACCAGGCCATAAAGCGCGCCCCCCAGGGCCACCGCATCCATCATCTGGGCGCGGTAGGCGCTGCGGTTCTCCAGATTGCGTGCCTGTGCCTGTTGCGCACGGGTCAAGGCTTCGGTACGGAAGCGCAGGGTTTCGAGCTGACTGCCGAGACGTGCGGACTCCGCACCCATCGCCCGGGTGTTCACGCCCATACGCTGCAAAGAGGTGCTCAGTTCATCGACGGCCGAGCGCTGGCGACGGTAGGCGTCCTCCGCACGCGTCGCCGCCGCACGGGCGCGTTCGAGTTCGCGGGCCTGCTTGGCCGTGGCACCACCATCCTGGCCGGCGATGTTCGCTTCCAGCCCGGAGACCTTCTGCTGCGCCGCGCGCATGGCCAGTGCCGCATCCTTGGCCTGGGCGCGCAGGGTCTCCAGCTGCTTGATGCCGGACTGCTTGTTGCCAAGTTCGGCCATCGTGGAGCCCAGCTGGTTCAACTGCGCCTGGGCACCACGCACGGCCGAGCCGAGCGAGGCCGCCAGCGTGGCACCGATGCTGATCTGAACGGGATGCGCTGTGGCCATGGGGAAACCTCAGGAAGATGGCGTTGCAGACAGCCGCCGCGCCAATGACAAGGCCTCGACCAACTCACTCACCTCCAGGGCAAGCAACTCGGATCGAGGCCAATGGGTGTAGAGGGCGAGCTCCACCACGAGGGCGGAAAGCTCACCCGGATTCACTGCAAAAAACCGCCCAGCACCTTCTGCAGTTGGGCGTAGTCCTTCATATCGAGCTGATGGATCGCGGCGGGTGGCAGTTCAGCCAGGTTGGCGATCAGGCGGATCTCGCGCTCGGCGTCCGTCCCGGCCGACTTCTGCGCGGCCAGGTGGTCGCCCACCGTGGGACGGCGCAGGGCAATATCGGCAATGGGGACGCCGTCGTGCTCGATGGGAAAGTTGAGTTTGATGCGTTCAGCCGTGCTCATAGGTGTGCTCCTTATCGCTCTCATTCATCACAGGCCAATCGCGGCACGAATGCCTTCCATCTGATCGGTACCGCCGACCTTTCGGACCAGGTTGATGGCATCGATCTCGATCAACTCTTCGTCATCGATGGTCAGCTTGTAGTAGCTGGCCGCCACCGAGACCTTGAGGGTGCTTTTATCGCCCGGCTTCCAGGTGCCGGCGTCGAGCTCTTTCCAGCCGCCGCGCAGATTGACGATGACGGGCTTCGCTTCCGAGCCCTGCGCCTGGATGGCGCCCCGGATGGTGATTTGCGTCGCGGCGTTATCCAGCAGGCCAAAGAGTTTGAAGACCTCCGGGTCGTGGTCGGCAATAGTGAGCTCGGCTTCGAGCTTTTCCATACCGAGATCGATCTCGACCGGCAGGTCCATGCCGCCGGCGCGGTGCTCCTCGGTCTTCAAGGTGAGTTTCGGGAGTTGAATCTCGTCGATACGCCCGGCGTAGCCCCGGCCGTCGACGAAGAGGTTCATGTTTTTCAGAACACGCGGCAGTTCGATGGCCATTACAGAATCTCCTCCAGATAGTCATCGACCAAATGCGAGCAGAAGATGATGTGCTCAGCCGGATACGGCGGGGTGAAGTCGAAGTTGAAGTAAATCTTCCCGTCCTGAATCGACTGAGGCGAGTTCAGATCCGGGTCGGCCCAGCACTTGCCACCGAGGATCGCGCCTTGTGCCTTCAACTGGCGCAGATAGGCATTGACCCCTTCGGTGACTTCCTCGACATAGGTCTTGGTGATGTTGCGATCCACGGCCCAGAGGTGGGCGCGCAACAGCGACTCGTTGATCATGTCGGCGGTGCGCCGGACACTCAGGAAAGCCCACTTGGGGTCCGAGGAACAGGTGCGGTTGCCCCACAGGCGGTAGCCATCCTCCTGGATGATGGTGGCCACCTCGTTCTCGTTGAGCAGGTTGGCCCGGGCATTCGGATCACCCAGCGCAAAATCCACCGGCCGGTGGCTGCCGACGATGCCGTTGATAACGTTGTTCGACGGGCTCCACCAGAAACCCCGGTCGTTGTCGATCTTGGCGATCAGGCCGGCGACACGTGCTGAAACAGGTTCGGTCACCACGGCCCCGTTCTTCATCACCTTGACGTGCGGATCGACCACGTAGATGCGGGGGCTGCCCCAGTCCTCGCGGTAGTCGATGGCGGCGGCGTCCGTGGTGTTGGGGCCGTCGGCGATGATCACCGCACGCAGGCGCTCGGCAATGCCCAGGAGTTCCGCCACCACCGGGTTCGCCAGCTGGCGGGTCTCGTCATCAGGATCTGTAGGGCGCTGATGGGTAAAGCCTGGGGCAATCAGGATGCGTGGCGTGACTTTGGCCACCGACTGGGCAGCCAAGAGCGCCTGCAGGCCGAGGTACTGGCCGTCCGCATCGACACCGCCGAGAACGTTGGTCTGGGTTTCGGTATCCGTCGCCCCTTCGGCCACCCGGATCACGACCACCAGCGCCCCTGCCTGATCGAAGATGCCATCGATGGCCATGGGCAAGGTGCCGGCGCTACCCAGCTTGGCCGCCTCCAGGCGAGAGCCGGCAATCAGCACCGGGGTGTTCAAGGGAAAGCTGTGCTCATCGGCATCCGGTGCGGTGCCGACAAGCCCGATCACGGAGGATCGGACGGTACGAATGGGACGCGGGCCGTTGTCGATTTCAACGACCTCGACCCCGTGAAGAAAGTGATCTGCCATTGGTGGGCTCCAGAAACAAAAAATCCGCCAATTGGCGGAATAAATCGGGGGAATGGGTAGTTGCAGTGCAGCAGGCTCAAGCGATGGGCTTGCCCTCATCGGGTTCGATGGCCTTCTCGCAGTGGTTCGGATCGAGCTGATCCAGCAGCCGACACAGCACGCAGGCCCAGCGCTTGCCGTCACGCGCGGCCTTGCCGGCGCGGGAACTGAGCGTCTCGTCCTCGTGCCCGCCGAAAGCGGCATTGGCCAACTGGTCGTGAGCCACCGCCAGGGTCCAGGCGCGGCGACTGCCGGTCAGGGCAGCGGCCAGCATCCAGAGCGACGCGATCACCGCCGCGATCTGGCACAGCCCCCACAGCCCGAGCATCGACAGGCGATATTGGATTGCGGCCATCACTGCAGCACCTCCTGCACCCGAGCCTCGGTCAAGAGGCCGCTGGCGGCGAGCGCCTGCAGGCCACCGATGGTCTGGGCATCGGCCAGATTCACCTCTTCAGCGATCTTCAACTTGTCGAGAAACACCTCGACCATGACCTCGGTCTTGGCAGCGGTATAGATCGCGGCCAACTCCTCCATGGTGAAGCGATTCATGAAGGCCAGTTTGGTGATGACCTTCTGGGATGGAGCAGCCACGACCTGGGCTGCTTGTTCCGAAGCGATGAGGGCCAACACCTCCTCATCGGTTTTGCCGGGGAAGCGATCAACCGCCTTGCCGTCCTGCAGGGCATAGCGCAGGGCCTGTGTCGAAGTGGCTTTGCTGGGTGCGGGTAAATAGCCCTCCAGCGCCTCGGTGGCGATATCGCGCACCACCCCGTTGTCATGAAATGCAATGTAGAGCTTGGGCATCGCGGTCTCCTTTAGATCTTCCAGTTCTCAACGGGCATCAGGCAGGGGTAATTGGTGCTGGTGTAGCCGGTATCGATCCAGTAGCGGCTGGTCGACAAACTGACTGCGCCACCGTTGGCCAGCACCCCCGTGGTCTGGAATCCCACCCCTGCAAAATCCATCAAGCCGACGTTCAAGCCCTGGCTTGAGTCGGCGTTGTTCTCGTGAAAGGAATAGGCAAAGGCGCTCGCCCGGATCGGGAGGATCGACACACCACAACTGGAGCTGCTGTAGGACAGCCGGTAGTAGCGCGTGGGGTCATCGGTGTTGACCACGTGCCCCGAGATGCCTGAGCCGTAGTAGTAATAGGGCGCGAACGCCGCCACCCACTGGTTGTCCCAGGTGATCTGGTGACGCATCCCGTAGTAGCTGCCCTGCTCGATACCGTAGGACGTGGTGCAAGACACCGTCGTGAAGTTGGTGTCCAGCGTGCCGGTGTTGCCAGCACCCGGAGTAAGCACGGCCATGTGCGAGCAGTTGCTCGGCACAAAACGCACCAGGGCGATCTTGCCGCTCTTGGTCGGAATCACCCGCATCCGGTACTGGCTCTCGGTGTAGCTGGTCGAGCCGTTGGCGTTCCAGCTGAAATCCACATATTGATAGCTCGCACCGTTGCTGCCGGCCTTGGCTTCCAGAATGAAGCGATCCAGTTCCCCAGGCTTGCCCGAGAGCTTGGCCGTTGGGTGCTTCCAGATATGGGCGCGGTAGTTGCAGCTGGCGTCACGCGCCTCGATCAACACCAAGAGGCCGGCGACCCAGTGGTAGCCGACAGCGCTGCGCATATTGGTATTGGCCCCAGCCCAGGTGGCGGCCGAGGCGGTTGCCAGGCCGGTGGTGAGTTGATCCAGCTGGGCAAAGCCACCGCGCGTGTACTGGCGCAAGGTGGTGCCGGAGAACCACAACGACATCGACTGACGGTAGCCTTCAGGCCCCACGACCACGCCGAAATTGGCCATGAAGCTGCCCATCTGATCGGGCTGGCGCATCGCCATGCCGCCATTGGCGGACAGGCGCAGCAGCTGGTGCCCATCGACCGAGTAGCAGGGCGTGGCCTTGATCCAATAGGTACCTGCCGAACTCGAGCTGACCTGGCCGTTGGTGTAGTTCCAGCCGGTGTAGTCCGACCAGATCTCGCCCGAGGTCGCCCAGGCATTGCCGGCATTGGTCTGGTTGGCCCGACTGACCAGATTGAAATCCGAGTCGTAGATGCTGCAATCCGGGCTGTTGTTGTACGAGGAGAACACCCCCACCAGCGGCAGGGGCTGTTTCTCATAGGCCGGCGTAGTCTCGACCGGCAGGGTGCGCAAAAATCGTCCCATTACGCCACCTCCTCGATGCCCCAGGCGTTGAAGCTGACCGTGGCGGCGCTGGCCTGCACCACGATCTTCTGCCCCGCAGCCAACGAGAGCGCTGTTCGCTCCAGCACCTCGGTCGCCGCCAGGCTCACATCAAATTCGATGAATTCGCTCTCGGCCGGCGTGGCCGATGCGGTGAGCGCCACGCGCACCTTGGCCGCCGCCGTGCCTTTGTTGCAGGCAGCGACATTGACCACCGCGCGACGGCCGGTCGGTACTTCGTAAAGGGTCGCCAGCGTATTGGCGGCTGGCAGCGCCGTTCCCAGAATGGACATCGAGGGGGCTCCTTAGAGTTGGGCAAGGAAGAAGGTCTTGCGCCCCAGCACCAGTTGCTGAGTGACGCTGTTGGCGGCGGCTTGCGCCGTGGCCACGGCCGCATCGGTAGCAGCTTGGGTCGCGGCAATTGCCTGGTCGCGGCTACTGGCGGCTTGCTGGATGGCGGTCTGGGCGGCTGCATTGACGGTCGCCACCGTGCTGGTCTCGGTCTGTGCCATCACGGCCAAGGCCGCGTTCTTGGTCTGGGTGACCGAGGATTCCGCTGCCGTCTTGGTGGCGGTGATCGCGGTCTCGGCCGCTGTCTTGGTCGCCGTGACGTTGGCAATGGCCACGTCAGCGGCCGTGGCAATGGTGTCGAGCGTCGCTGTCTCCACTTCGTTGGCGTGCGCCGACATCTCCGCCATCTTGATGTCGCCCATCTCCTCGACCTCGAGGACGGTGGCTCGACCACCAATGCGGTCAATGGCAGTGCCGAGGTACGCGAGTTCTTCGGGTGTGGCGATCTCGGCAGCGGTTTCGATCTTGGCTTTGATCGCGCGCACCGCATCGCGCAGCAAGGGGTCTTTGGCCATGGGGTGTACTCCTTAAAAGCCGAACTGGTGAAACACCCGCAGGTGCTGGCGGTGCAGCCGTTCGGTGAGTTGGTCTTGCCCCTGCTGGGTGGACGCCTCCTGCACGGCCACATCCGCATCGATGCGGGTGAGGGCCTCACGCAGGTTCAGAACGTCTTCAGACAGCAGGTGCTCGGGATGCGGCAGCGGATAGCCGCGCGGCGTGCGCTCCTGGGTCATCGCTCACTCCCATCAGGTGACGATGACGCGCAGGTTGCGCACGAAGGGCCGGTGCTGCGGTGAGCCGGACAACGCCAGCTTCACGCGCGTGGTGCGGTCGGCACCGACGCCGACGAGGCTCGTGGCCTTGTAGGTACGCTCCACCCAGCCGTTGCCGACCTCCACGCCTGAAGACAAGGACAGCGCCTGGAAACTGCCCGACGTGCCGGACTCCGCCTGCACCGAGACACTCGAGGTCCCTGGTGTCAGGGCATCGAAGGTCACTGCCACGTTGAAGGTGGCGGCGGCCGGAATCGCACGCGACAGGTAGTCGCCAGCGGCCTCCAGCGTGCCGAACACCAGCTGCGTGCCCGGGTAGAGGATCGGACTGGCCGCTTCCGTTCCCGTGAGCTTGGCCGAAACGGCCAGGTTGCCCGAGAGCTTCTCGCCCAAGGCCAACCCCTGGTCTTCCGACAAGGTGTAGATCCGCCCCTGGGCGTCGGTCGCCAGAAACTGGACATCGGTGCCGGCGGCCGGGCGCTCGACACCCGCAAGTGCCATCACGTCCGACAGGTTGGTCACGGTGTACTGGCCCAGCGAGACCGTCTTGCTCGTCTGCGAAAACCGGCAGCCCAGCAGCCGAAACGTCAGGTCCTGCGTCTGGTGCGGCGTCCAAGTGATGCCGTTGGAGGACGAGAGCAGCACCCCGATCTGGTAAGGCTGAGCCGTCACCCAACCGGTGCGCGGATCGTACTTGCCGAGTTCCGCGACCGACACGGCGTGGTTCGCATCGTCGGTGAGCACCACGATGGCGTACTCGCGGTTGGCCTCGAGTGCCACCGGGTCGAGCGTGATCCGGGTCGGGTTGCCATCGGTCTTGATGTCCGCAGCCGCCAGGCGACCTTCCGTCAGCACCGTGGTGGTCGGGATGCCGACCTGCGTTTCACGGATCTGCACGATCACTGGAGCAGAGCCACCCTTGGTGGTGAACCACAACTCCAAGCCACCGATGATGCGGCGCTCGGGCAGCGTGAAGGTCTGCGCCAGCGGGTCCCAACGGCGCACCACCGTGGTCAGAATGCGTCGGCGCGTTTCGGTAACGATCTGGCCTCGCCCGACATAAGTCGCCGAGCCGTAGCTGCCGCCGGCACCCAGGAATTCCACCAGCTTGGCACCAGCGGGGATGGCCTGCGGGATCTGGAAGCTGCCTGTGAGCAGGCCCGAGGCATTGGCTGCTGTGCCGGCTGGCTGGCTGATCCCGATGCCGTCGAAACGCAAAGAGGCCAACGCTTCACTCGGGCCAAACCCCTCCACCCGATAGGCGACGTTGAGGCTGCGCAAGAACTGGGCCTCCTCCGAAGAAGATGCCAGCACCTGCTCCGAGCGTCGGGTCTCGACCACCTGTTCGAGCACACCGCTGCCGGTGATCAGACGCTCAGTGACATCCGACGCCCAGGTGGTGTTGGTCACCGTGAACTGGTCCACAGCGGGATTGAGCGTGACCCGGGCCGGTACCGGCTCGAAGGCCTGATACGGATTGATCTTCATCGATCCGGTGCGGGACAGTTGCTCGATCACCGGGGTCAGGGTGTAGTCCAGGGTCAGCAGTGCATTGCCGTTGTCCTTGGCGTGCTGGGCAGATGCCGTGATTGGCAGCGTCAGCACCCCGGCCACAATGGCGCCGGTCTGCGCTGCACCCTGATCGCGCAGGTCGTCATCCAGAAAGTTGTCGACGAAGAGGCCCTTCTTGGCGGCCGGCTCGCGGATGTTGGCATCCACGCGCAGGCGCTCCAAGGCCATCAGGTCGTAGAGGTCGGCGATCTGGCGCTGCATCGCGGTGAGTTCCGAGACCTTGATGGTGCGGATCGCCACATTGCGCACAGCGGGTTCCGAACCGCTGCGCCAGTCGTAGGCAATCTCGGCCAGCGCCAGACGCGAGGCCGGTACCGTGGGGGCGACGGGATTGCGTACCTGGCTGATGCCCTTGATGCGCTCGACCTGGCCATCAGCGGTGAGTGCCAGCACATCGACGCGCGGCAGCTTCCACTGGTAGTCGATGTACATCGTGGAGCCCTGCACCACCCCGCTCACCTTGAAGCCGCTGTCGGTCAAATCGGTCGGCGTGATGCTGGCGATGTACTGATAGGTGACCAGGTAGCTCGATCCCGGGGCAGGTTCCGCGCCACCGGGTGACCAGTCGATCTCATCCCCGACGACCTTGTAGTCGGTGCCTTGGGAGTAGGTGGTGGCACCTTGCTGGATAGTGAGCACGGCCACCACTGTCGGTTCGGTCAAGACATCGCGGCTGCCAGTGAAGGCGCCATGGACCACCGTCTCGGTCTTCTGCTGCGTGACCTTGATGTCGAGCACCTGCGCGAGCGGCGGGCGGTTGATCGTGACGACCATCGAGCCATTGCCCGAATCGTTGAACACCTGCGGTTCCGACGACACGCGCTGCAGATCGGGATCGATGGGCAGACGCAACCGTTGCGACTGGCTGCGCTCGACCTTGAAACCATCGATGTTGGCGCGGCCCTCCGCCACCGAAAAGAGGTGCTCCTGGCTGTCGCTATCCTGGGAGAGGAAACGCACCCCCAGCCCTTCGGTCACGTAGTGGCCGTTGGCGTCATAGTCGTAGCGCGCCAAGCTGGCAATCACGCCATCGAGCACGGGCGGCTGGCGGCGGTTCTCGAGGATGCCGTTGTCCAGCGCGTAGACGGCGTGGAAATCTCCGGGCTGACCGTCACTGGTGCCCGCACCTTCCCAGCCCCAAGCGAGGGTCTCTTGCAGACGCCCGGCACCCGGCTCCTGGTAGTTGCGCACGCCGACGGCGGGTTCGCGCAGGTTGGGATCTTCGAGTTCGGTGACAGTGCGGGTGGTGAAGCGCACACCCACGGCCACGCGGCCATCGACCGGTACGGTGAAGGTAGCCGCCGGCACTTCGCGCACCGCGCCACGCAGATAGACGCGACCGGCCTCAAGTGTGACCAAACCGGTCTCGGCATCGATCTGCAGATTGGCGCCGCTGACGATGTCGCCGTCCTTGAGCAAGGCATCGGCCACACCCTGCAGGCGGTGGATCAGGGTCGTCTGGATCTCGTTGAGCTCTCGGGACTGCAGGCCATCGCCGGCACGGAACAAGAGCTGGGTGTAGTGCTTGGCCGGGTCAAACAGGTTGTAGTAACGCTCGATCATGGGTGGCCTCGCGGATTAGAAAGTGACAACGAATTCGAAGGTCTCGCGCGTCGAGGGTTGGCGCACGATGGGCACCGAGTTCTGCAGCACGAGGAGGATGCCGGGCTCAACGACTTGGCTCGGCACGAAGAATTTCTGCCCATCGGGCAATTGAGGATCGGTCTGGGTGCCAACGAAGAGGCCTTGCTCGCGCACCACGCTGGTGGCGGCATCCTCGAAGTCGAAGCGCACGCGGATAAACAGGTGGTTTGTGGGGTCGGTGACCAGCCGGTAGCGTCCGGTCGGCACCACGATCTCGCCCTCAGGGTCGGCAGCAACGAAATGCACCTCGTCCACCACCCGGCGGCCGACTTCGCGCAGCAGCGCCGTCTGGCCGATGGACTCGGGCGGGTGCGAAACCTTGAAGTGGACCGTGACGTCACCACCTTCCGGGATATTGCTGGCCGGCAGACGGCGGATCACGCCCTCGCGGGCATTGGCGCTGTAGTCGATGTCGAGCGCGTACTCGGTCTGGTCATCCAGCGAGGTGACACGGATGTCGGCCAGGTGCGTAAAGCCCAGCTCGATCACCCCGGTTTCATCAAAAGGTGTGCTGATCGCCTTGGTGGTGTCCCACAGCGGATCGCCCTCGCCCAGGGCGAGGTGCAGGGTTTGTTCTTTGATCGCGGCGGCAAGCGCAGCGCGACCGCTGGCAGTCAGGATGGCCATCGGGTGCTCCAAAATTGAATGAGGGAGAAATGCAAAGCAGCAGCGCTCGGTGCGCCGCCGAATCAGTTCAGCGTCTGATGGGTCGCGCCGATCAGCTCGCGGGTGTCGGTCCAGGTTGAAGATGGCCAGCGCACACCGGTCCAGGTCTGGCCCTGCCAGCCGGCTTGGTGACTGGCCACGGCAACACGCGATGGCGCGACGAGTGCTCCGGTGTTGCGCTCGGTGGTGCGGGTGAGCAGGCGCTGCAGGTTGGAGGGTGTTTCCTCAAACCCGTAAGGCGTCACATCGGTGAAGCCGGAGACGACGATGTGCATCTCGGTCAGCGTTCGCCACTCGACCTCGGCCACATCACCCAAGGTGAGATCGCCCAGGGTGGGCAGCGGCCGGGTGCGCAACAGTGCTCGCCGGGGCGTGCGGGTATTGACCTCGCCCAAAATGACTTCACTGAGCACCACCTGCGCCCTCTGGTACAGGCGTGGCCGCCAGCCAGCGGCATCGGGCAGGCCCAAGTTGCCTCGGGTGTGATCACGCTGCACAAAGCCCCGGTCGAGGCTGGGTACGGACTCGCCCAAGGCCCACATCCCCAGCGACTGATCGGCGCGGGCCTGGACACGGTGAACAGCGAGATGGTCGCGGTGGGCCAGCAGACTCAAGGTTGGCACGACCAGGTCGCCCGGATGGCCCCGAGCAAATCGCTCCAGGACTTCGACACGAATCAGCCGGTGCGGCGTCGCGGACAGCTTGTCACTGCCCCCCAGGGTGATCGCCTGCCCCACCTCTTGCCAGGTAAAGCGCGGCAGGTTGGCATTGAGATCGCCCAAGGGCGTGCTGTCAGACAGCACCACCATCGCCCGTGCAAATCGGCGTTCGGGCAGCAAGGTGGTCGCATCTGGCACGCCCAGCGCATTGGCCAGCGTGAACAGATGCGAGTGCAGGATCTCCTCGTTGGGCGTGTGACCAGGATCGCCCAGGGCCGAGAAGTCGAGCAAATACCGGTCGATCAAGCGTGCCACGGCAAAGCGCACGGCCTCACGGTTCGGCGCGATCTGTTGTCCGGATGCCAGCGCGTGCTGCGCGAAGCCTCGCCCAAACGATAACTTGGTGCGCCCGTCTCGCCAGAAAACGCCGCTGTGATCGGACAGCAACGCATCGCCCAGCCGACTCTCATCGAGCACGACGCGACGCAGGTCATGGCCGTGATAGATGCGTGAGAGCCGACTGCGGGCCGGTGCCGACAGGCGGGCGATGGCGATCAGGTTGGCAATCTCTGTGTCGCTGTCGAGCACTTGTCCCGGATCGAGTTGAAACTCGGCAAAGTGAACACCAGGCGGTTCCTGCTCGACCGTGGCGCGCATCCCGATCCAGGACAAGGCGGTCGCCAGTGCGGCCGGTGTACCACGCAGCCGCTGCCAGAGGATGCCCTCGGCGATGGCGCGGCGCGGCTCCGGCAAATAGGGCAACAATTCACCCAGGCCGAATTCCCAGATCAGCCAGGGCAGCAGCGGCTCAGACGGATCGGTCTTGAACTGGCGGATGGCATCTGCCGGCAGTGCCAGCCGGGCCAGCGGGTCGGTCGCCAGCGAGAGCGCCTGCTCCAGCGGTGTGGCATTGGCGGGCAGCATATGTTCAGAAGTCATGTGCCCTCCAGCGCAGGGGGAGAAAAGGGAAGGCGCGAAGCGCTATCGATCCCGCCCCGAAAATTCCAGATTCAGATGGATCAGGCGCACCGCCTGGTTGGCGTTGGCGCGAATGTCGGTCGTCGGCGCGAGCAACTCGACCTTTTGCACGCCGGGACGCTGCAGCTCGCCAATCACCCAGGAGGGCGTCAGATCCCAGCCCAGGCCCGACTGCGCAGCCAATGCTTCCTTGAAACGTGCCCCGATGGCGTCGAAGGCGGCCATCGGTGTGTCGGGATAGAGCCAGATCCGGGCGGTCACCGTGACGGGAATGAGTTCGGCCGGCACCACCTCGACGGTGTCGGTCAGCACCCGGATGTCGTCGCGCAACACCACGGCGCGCACGGCATCGAGCACCGCATCCGGGACGGTATCTGCTTCACCCTTGGCGAGCACGCTGATGCGCACACGCCCGGGTTCCGGGCTGTCGACCTCGACATCGGCCACCTCAGGGGATGCCGAGAGCGCCCAGTAGCGGTAGTGCGCTGCACCGCCCGCATTGGCAAAGCCGATGATGCGTTGGCGGGTGCGCAAGCGCAGCGCCTCATCGGTCTCATCCATCAAGCGCGTCACGCCGTAGAAAGCAGCCAGGTGGTCGAGATCGCTGCCGGTGGCAAAGGCCAGGAGGGAAGCTTTGGCCGCTGCGTTGACGCGGTTTCTGAGCAGGACCTCCCGGTAAGCCGCGACCTCCAGGAGCTTGACGGCCGGGTCCGAGGCCAAGAGGGCCGAGTAGTCCGGGTAGCGAGATTGAAACTCGGTCTGCAGTTCCGTGAAGATCGTCTCGAAGGACAGGGTTTCGATCACCGCCGGGGTCGGCAGACTCGCCAAATCGCTGAGCGTCGTCATTCACACCTCCACTGCGGTGAGCACCGTGGCCTGGCCATCAGGCAGGTAGATACCTTCCAGATCGAGCACGACTTGCCCGACTTCTGCCCTGGCGATGCGAACGCGGGTGAGCTTGAAACGCGGCTCCCAGCGCGCCAGGGCCTCGGCGGTGGCCGAGTACAGATCCATGGCAAGCCTCGGGGTCATGGGGTTGTCGACCAGCGTGGGCAGGCGCGAGCCATAGTCACGTCGCATCACGCGGGTACCGATGCGGGTGGTCAGGATGTCGCGGATGCTCTGGCGCAGGTGGTCGATGCCAGCCAGGGGCTGGCCGGTTTGGGCGTTGAGTCCGAGCATCGCTGATTACCCTGCATAGACATTGGGTGACCCTTCGGCCACGCTCGAACCACAGGCCACCGGATCGCCGATGCGCCCGACGGCATGACCTTCGGCAAACACACTGGAACTGCCCTCCGCCAGCACGCTGGCGTGACAGGCGGGACCACAGCAGTGCGTGGCCCAGGCATCCCCCACCCGATGCACCGCGATGCCATTGATGAACACCGAGGCGGCAGCGGAGGTACTCGGGCGTGCCGGGAAACAGCCGTGGCCGGTGCATTGATCACCGAGACGAGTGACGGCGGGCATGGCGACCTCCTTCAGTTCAGATCAATCCGGGGTGCAGTCAGCCGGGCACCCTGATCGCTGAGCTCCAATCGCGTCGGGCCAATCTCCAGCACGATCCTGCCGCCCGCTGGCACGGCCAAGCGCCAGTGGTGCTGCGCCCGGTCGTACTCCATCACCGCCCCGTCCAAGAACCGCGTGCGCGAGACGTCTGCCGAATCGGCCGGAGCAGGATGGTCTGCCCGGTAGATCGAGCCGACCACCACCGCTTGGTTGAGATCGCCACCAGGAGCAACGAGCAGCACCTGCTCCCCTGGCTCCGGCGGATGCCAGGTCCGATCCTGACCAGCACGCACCGTCGCAAAGGGCAGCCAACCCGTGGTGATGGGACCGGCCTGCACCCGCACACGGGCACGAGTTGTATCGAGCGCCACTATCTGGCCCATGAGTGCCACATTGCTGATGCGCCGCTCGGCCTCGGTCATGTCCTGATGCAGGTTGCGCTCGCTCATGAACTCGGCTCCCGGTAGTGCGTGCCAACCGGCTGATAGCTGTGCTCATGGCCAGTGCCAATCTCCGGCACCCAGCTGACCAGCACCTGCAGCGGCAACACCCCGTCATCGATCACAGGCTTGGTCCAGTAGCTGACTTCGAACGACAGGCGAGCGGCCAGCACCGGCGTATCACCCTCACCGCCTTGATCCACCTCGGTGCGGGTCAGGCGCGTGCCTTCGACCAGCAGTCCCAAAGTCTCATCGGCATCGAGGATGGCTTCCACCGCCTGGGCCAGCACATCGGCCTCTTCGGCAGCGGCGTCACCACTGGCGATGATTTCCACCGACAGTTCGAGCTTCCGATAGCGCAGTCCCGGATCGGCGTTGGGCTGATCCTCGATGCGCTCATCGCGCGTGTAGATCAGGATGGCCGGCAACTTGCCGGCAAACAGCGGGGTGCTGCGGTGGATGCTGATGCGTGCCGGCGTGATGCGTGTATCCACCTTGGGCAAAGACTCAATGAGTCGCGCGGCGACCACCTCACGGATCAGGGTGCGTGGATGCTTCATGGCCCCCCCCCTTTGTGTAGCATCAGTTTCAGAAAGCCGTGCCCATCGGGTCGCACCTCGACGATCAGGTAGAGCACACCTTGCACCGTCACGGCATCGCCCTCGGTCGGGGTGGTCGGCAGATCCGCCAGCCGCACCTCCAGCACCGACTGGACCGTGGACACCGGCACACCCGTGCTGGCATCCACCTCCTGGTGCGCCGCCGAGAACACGCCCCGGCCCGGCAGCGCCTCGGCCTGCCCTTCGAGGTGAAACACCACCGGCTCACCGAAGGTGGTGAGCACGATGGATGACATGGCCCGTGTCAAATCACCGAAGACCGTCATGGTCACCTCCCATCACGATCACCAGCCATTGCTCGAGAAGAGCCGCACGGTCAGCGCCGGGCGTTTCACAATCGGCAGCGGGTTGGACTGGGTGTAGATGTCGACGCCGGTGCCATTCGGACGAGCCAACTGATGGGCGTAGAGCTCCTGGCCATAGGTGCCGACGGCTTCCATCAGGTTCGCCGGGGCGAAGTAGGTGCGGAAGGTATCCAGCGTGCCCAGCGGGAACGCCACACCTTCGCGCGGCGGAATCAGGCGCACGGATGTACCGTTGGCCAGCGTCACCGTACCGAAATACTCCTCGAACAGGATGGAGCCAAAACGAAAGCCCCGGCGCACATCGTCGCGCAACGGATTGGTACCGGCCGTGCCTTGGTAGAAGGTATAGGCCTCCTTGACGGTCTTGTGCTTGACCAGTGCATCGAAGAACTCGGGGCTGACCAGGGCGTGGATGGTGGTCATCATCTCGCCTTTGAGGTTCTCCTCGATGTGGCGGGCCACCTGGGTGCAGTGGATGACCATGTCCTCGGTGCCACCGAACACGAAATCCACCTCGGGCTTCTGGATGCCGAACTCGTCGTGCCAGTCGTAGAGGGTGTTGCCAGCACCATCCTTGGTGATTCCCAAGAGTGCATTGACGCGCATGTACTCCAGCGTCTGGGCGTGTTTCGCACGCATCCGGGCAAGTTTGCGGGTCATCACGGTGACCAGCGGGTCTTCACTAGCGGCCAGGCCCAAGCCCCGAATCCCCTGGATTTCCTCGGGCAGCACCACATCGTTGTGCGGGATGTGGGGAACGGCAAACGAGCGCACCGAGCGTTTGTCGGTGCTGCCCACCGTCGCAGGTGCACCTGGGGCGACGGCCGGCAGCAAGCGCAGTTCGCCTTCGATGGACTCGATGGTGACATTGCGCTGGGAAATCGGCTCGGGTGCAAACAGCCCCAGCTGACCGACCCGGCCATAGGGGTTGGGCAGCATCTGGATGGCAGCCGACATCTCGGCCAGCGTGAAGCCACCGGCGTCGAAAGGATTGACGATCACGGTCATGAGGAAACTCCTGTTCAGGCAGCGGCGCGCACGACGATGCCGTGGGCAGCCAGTTGCTGGTGTTTGAGGGATTGGGCAGCGGCATCCGTGATCGAGGCATCGAAAGCCAGCGCACGGTCGGCGACGATCACCTGGCCGCGCGCGAGCACCACCGCCTGGGTGTCAGTTGCGCTGGCAGCCACCGGGTGCAACAGCACGGCGCAGGCAATCTCGGCCCCCTCGGTGCCCGTGGTCGATGCCACTGGCGAGAAGGTGTATTTGCCATCCGCCGTGATGCGACCGAGCACCGCACCCAAGGGGTAGGCGGTGCCGGCCTTCAGGGTCACGGTCTCACGGGTGTAGTCCGGGTCGGACTCGCGCTTGATCAGATCACCGAGGGTCGTAGGCGAAATCAAAGGTGTGCTCATTTGCGTGCTCCATAGGCTTGGGCCGCTTTGACCAAGGGGCTGTCAGCGACGGATTGGGGTTTGGTTTGGGGTTGCTGTGGGGCCTCGGCGACGATGTCTTGCGCCACATCGCGCTCAGCGGCCTGCTTCAGCACCGACTGACGCAGTGCATCCGGAGTGACACCACGGGCCAAGGCCTGCGCCGGATCGACGGTGACCCCGAGGCGTTTGGCTTGGGCGGCGATCTCGGTCAGCTCAGCGAGCTGGCGGCGCAGTCGTTGCTCAACTTGCGCCGTGATGGCGGCTTCATCGAGCGGCGGCGGGGTTTGCGGTGACTGCGCCGGGGTCTGGGTTGAGTTCGGGGTCGAACCTTCCAGGGCATCGTCCACCGGCGTAGCGGGGTTGTGATCATTCATGGAGATCTCCTTCTGGGATGGTTGGGATCGGGATGTGGTGTGGGAGGCCGACAGCGCGGCAGCCTGGTTACGCAGACTGCGTCCAGCCGTGGTCGCCAGTTGGCGTTGCAGGGCCGTGATCGCCAGTTGGCGTTGCAGGGCCGTGATCGCCTCAGCGCGGGTGCCAATCTGATCGGCCAGCCCTGCCTGGAGGGCTGCCTCACCGCGATAGACGCGGGCCTCGGTGTCACGAATCGCCTCGGGTGTGAGGCGGCGGAATCCGGCAACCAAGCTGATGAACTGCGTGTGCAACTGCTCGATGTCGGCCTGGATGTCGGCGGCGACCGGTGCCGGCAGCGGTGCGTGCGGATGGCCATCGACCTTGTGGGCGCCGGCGTGCAGGAAGGTGTAATTGAGCCCCGCCTTCGCATCGGCCACCGACTCGTCGACGTGCACCGCCACCACACCAATCGAGCCCACCTCGGCGGTGCGGGTGAGCCAGAGGCGGTCGGCGGCACAGGCAATGGCGTAGGCGGCTGAGAGCGCGGCTTCATCAGCGATGGCCCAGAGCGGCTTGCCCGAGGTCTGGGACAAGGCACGCAGACGCTGCGCCAGGTCGAACACGCCACCGGCTTCGCCACCACTGGAATCAATCTCCAGCAGCACAGCGCGCACCTCTGGGTCGGCAAAGGCCGCTTCGGCCATGGCCTCGATGTCGTGGTAGCTGGTGAGGCCACTGGCGGCGCCGATATACGAAGCGCGTCGCACCAAGGTGCCGAGAACCGGGAGTATGGCGATGCCCTCTTGAACTTGGAGGCCACCGGTCCTACCGGTATCGGCAATGGCCGGCGGTGGCGTGGCCAGGGTGTCACCCGCGAGCTTCCGGGCCACCACCCCGAGGATCACTTCAAGTTTGGGGCGCGCAATGAGGAGTGGCGTCCCGTACAGGCGGGACGCCAGGTAAGGCAAATCGGTCATGGGAATTCCTCAGTTCGAGGGCGGAGGCACAGGCTCACGCCCAAAGGAGAGCCCCAGGCTTTCCTCACGCCGGTGGTCCCCGGCGATCTCGGCATCGACCATGGCGGCGTCAAAGCCCCGCTCGGCAATGGCCTGGGTGCGGGACTTGAGCCCGGCCTCGATGGCGTTGATCTCGGCGCGGATGTCTTTCAAGGGATCGACCCAGTCCCAGCGTGGCGGCAGCCAGCTGCAGTCCAGATAGTCGGCGCGGCGTTGCTCGTAGTCCGGCAGGTCCAGTCGCCCCGAGAGCACCGCCGTGTCCATCCAGCGCGCCCACACTGCCCGGCACAACTGAAACACCAGCACCGAGTGCTGGAAGGCTTCGATGCGGCGGCGAAACTCCAAGAGCGCCGCTCGGGTGTTCGAGTAGTTGGCCTTCAACATATCGGCCGACAGGTTCGCGTAGGGCAGTCCCAAGGCAGCGGCCACCTGCAGCAAGGTGCGGTACTGGAAGCTCTCGTAGTTGCCGCCGACATCGGCGGGTGTCGAGAAGGTGATGTCCTCGCCGTCGTCCAGGATCTGGAGTTGCCCGGGTTCGAGTGGCAGCAGCGGCTCGCCCCGGTCATCGGTCTCGTTGCTGTTGTCGAAGTCACGCTCGGGCCGGCGCACGAAGCCGACGAACATCGCAGCGACCTTCTTGCGGTCGAGCTCGGCGTCGTCGTACTGGTCGAGCAGAAAGAGCTTCACCAGCGCCGGCGAGAAGCGCGAAACGCCTCGGAGTTGCCCGGCATCCACCGGATCGACGATGTGCAGCACCGACTCGGCGGGTACCCGTACCGTCTCCCCGGTCAGGCCCGGATCGGTGATGTCGCCCGGGTGACGGCGCAGGAAGTGGTAGGCGACCCGGCGACCGATGCGGTCGAACTCGATCCCCTGGCGGATGCGATGCCCGCTCTCCAGTAGTTGGTTGTGATTCAGGGGCAGCATCTCGGCCGGCAGCATCTGCAACTGCAACGGCACGCTCAGGCCATCCTCGGGCCTACGCGGCCGAATCCGAAAAAACACCTCGCCCGCGATGAACAGTTCGCGCGCAGCCCGGCGCTGCTGGCCGTAGAAATCCGTCAGCCCCTCGGCATCGGACTCGTCGGTCCAGCGCAGCCACAGCCGTTGCACCCGATCCTTGAGCACTGCATCGGCAATGCCCGACGAGGGTTTGATGCCGGTGCCCACGGCATTGCCGGCCCAGGACTCGACCGCATTAGCGGCATAGCCGTTGTTGCGGATGAGATACCGGGCACGGGCGGTCATGTCGGCACCGGCTGCCTGGATCAGCGTGTTGACGTGGGCACGGCTGGCTTGAAAAGTCTTGAGGCGGCGGGCGGACAGTCCGCCCTCGAAGCCCCCCACCATGGCACCCACCTTGCGGCGCAGGTTCTTGAGCATCCCCATCACAACCCCTTCCCGGCGTAAGTGCGGATGCGCCGGGCACGCGGTCGACCTTCTACCTTGGCGATCTCGCGATCCAGATCTCCCTGTGCCGACTGCAGTTCAGCATCGGACTTGTAGGTGACCCACTTGTCGCCGGCCTTCACGGTGAGCACACCATTGAAGCGGGCGGCCTGCAGGGCTTCGCGCTGGGCCTTGAGTTGTTCGAGGGTCATGGACAGCACTCCCGGCCAGCGGGAGGCTGGCGGTATCAGAGGTAGTTGGAAGAAATCGCCATGCGCCGACGACGCGGGCTGACGGTCATGGGCACAGTCACGGGTGTGGCGTTGCTGGCAGCCTTGCGATTGACGGGCACCGGCGGCAGCGCCTCCACCCGTTTGTTCAGATTCAGGCCCATCGACAACAGGCCGTGCAATGCGGCGTAGGCGTACACGCGGCAGTCCAGCGCTTCGTTGCGCCGACCATCCGGTTTCCACCAGAAACGCTGCGGGAAGCCCTTCACATAGCGGGTGCGAATGCGCTCGGCGGTCAGCTGCTCGAAATACTGCGCATCCCGGTCCAGCGGGAAATGCATCGCGCCAGCACCAGCCTCGGACTTCTTCAGGCGGGCATAGATCGCCTCCTTGGCCGCATCCACGCCGACGGTGAACAGATTGACCTTGCCCTTGTTTGCCTTGCTCGGGCGCTTGGGCCAGATCGGGCGTTTGCCCGAGCCCCCCTTGATCGCCCAGATGCGTTTGCGCTCACGGCCCTTGCAAAAGGCATAGGCCGCCAGGGTGTGGTGGCCACCGGTGTCGAGACACGCGGCTTCAATCGTCAGGCCGTTGGCCAAAGTCTCGTGCTCGAAACGGTTGCCAAGATAGGCATCCAGTTGAGACCAGGTGTCCGGTGCCGACGGGTCACCCCACAGCACCTTGTAGTCGATGGACCAGGACTCCTCGTCCCGGCCCCAACCGACCACCTCCAACTCCAGGCGGTCATCCTGCACATCGATGCCGCAGGTGAGCAGTGCCACCTCGGCAGGAATCGCCGGCCCGTAGGCTTCGCGGCGTTCCATCAGACCTTCAGCATCCAAGGTCTCTCCCTCCAGGTCTTCCCAGGTCTCGGCCAGCTTGGTGTTCACCCAGACTTTGAGCCGCACCGGATCGTCCTTGGCGGCGTGGTGCTCCTGCGCGATCTCGCCCCAGGTCAACCACGGGCTGTACAGGCTGGAGAGGTGGAAGCCCACCGTCTTGCCATCGCCCTCGGCCTTAGCCGTCCAGCGACCGCTGGCCAACAGCGCCGGCTTGCGGTACTCGGAGTGGATGCCGTCGCACTGCGGGCAGTGCCAGGCGGCGCCCGCCATCTTGTCTTTGGGCCAGCGGATGTCCCGCCACTGGATCTGGTTGTGCGCCCCGCAGTGATCGCAGGGCACCTCGAACACCCGCTGGTCCGACTCCAGGTAGGCCGCCTCGATGCGCGAGTAGCCTTTCAGGGTCGGGGTTGAGCAGAGATAGACCTTGCGATTGACGAAGGTCGCCGCCCGTTGCACGGCCAGCGCCACCGGATCACCTTCGCCATCGGCATCGCCCGGATAACCATCCACCTCATCGAGAAACAGGTAGCGCACCGGCATCGAGCGCAGGCCCACGGCACTGTTGGCGCCGGTCATGATCAGCACGCCACCGGGGAATTCCTTCATCAGCTGAGTGTTGCCCGAATCGCGGCTGCGGGGGTCTTTGACGCGGCTGGCCAGCTCGGGGCTGGCTTCGATCAGCGCATCGACGCGCTGCTTGGAGACGCGCTTGGCGCCTTCCACCGTGGGTTGCACCAGCAGCATCGGGCCGGGAGCGTGGTGGATGACGTAGCCCAGCCAGTTCAATCCGGCTTCGGTCTTGCCGATTTGCGCCCCGGCCATCAGCACCACGCGCTCCACGCGCGTGGTCGCCGACAGCGTTTCCATCACGGCTTTCAGGTACGGCGTTCGGCTGGTCGCCCAGCGCCCCGGTTCGGCGGAGGCCACCGACGAGAGCATCCGGTGGCGGTTAGCCCAGTCATCGACAGTGAGGATGGGGTCGGGGGCAAGGCCCCGTTTCCAGGCTGCGTCAACGAGGGATTCAACTGTGTCCGACACACGCCACCCCCGCTGAAAAATTGTTCATAAAACAAGCAGAACCCGCTTGGCTTCTGGGGCGAACAGAGCGTGAATGAACCCATCGACACACGCTTTTGAAAGGAGCACCGCCATGAGCCAACACCATCCCACCAGCCCCGAGCACGACCTGCTGATCGATGAACTGCGCGACATCCAGAGCGAATTGCTCGATGCCGTGCAGCGCGCCGAGTACCTGCTGCGCCAGTCCGGATTCGACGGCGCCCGGCTGCGCGCCGAGTCCTACTGGATTCCGCACATCGTCTGCGCGCTCTCGCGCGATCACGGCTACCTGGGCGGCTCGATGGTGACCATGGAAGACACCATCCAGGAGATCGCCGAGGCCTTTGGTGAAGAGGACGAGGACGACTGCGCGTCCGACCCGCTCACCGAAAGCCTCGGCGAAGAAGTTGATGGAGAAATAGATGCGAAATCGCTGGAATGAGCTTGGCTTCTGCGCCGAACAGAGCGTTCATACAGACACGCCCACACACCAAAACGGAGATTGAAATGCCCAAGACCACGCCCCGCAAAACCCGCCGCAACACTGCCCAGACGCTGGATGCACTGCTGACCCGGATCGCCCAGGAACACCTCTTCATTGACACCCTGAAAACCCGCAAGAGCGACTCGCTGGACTTCCACGATGTCAGCGTCTGGGGCGTCAAGGAGGCCCTGATCGCCGCCTACCAAGCCGGCCTGGCTGCCGCCCAGAAAGCCGCCTGAGCCCACCCACCACCGAAGGAGAAATCACCATGAGCAACCAGATTGCACCCATCACAGAACGCCAACTTGACTTGATCACCCGCGCCCATTGCGATGCCAATGGCCTGATCGAGCCGCTGCTCGAGCTCAAGGGTGGCGCCAAGCTGAAGATGATTGCCAGCCTCGCCAGCCGCCACCTGATCGAACAAGCTGATGGCCAGTGGCGCATCACGCGCACCGCTATCGCGATCATCAAGGGCGACGCCAAGCCTGAGGAGGTGTTGCCGAGCCCTGTGGCAGCAAATAACGCCACCGAGGAGGACGCAATCGCCACCACCACCGCCGCCGCCACGGCTACAGCATCCTTGGCCACACCAGCCAGTGAACCTGCCCAAACCGGTCGCGGCCACAGCAAGCAGGCGCTGGTAATCGAAATGTTGAAGCGCCCCGAGGGCGTGACCATCGCGCAGATCTGTGAGGCCACCGGTTGGCAGGCCCACACCGTGCGCGGCACCTTTGCTGGCGCGCTCAAGAAAAAGCTGGGCCTCGCCATCGTCTCCGAAAAAATCGAAGGCCCCGCCGGCACCCCAGGCGCTGGGCAGCGTCTCTACCGCATCGCCGAGGAGGTCAGCGCATGAGCACCATGACCCTGACCATCGAGCGCACACCTCGCACCTTGACGATCAACGGCCAGCCAGTGGTCGTGGAGGAGTTGGGGGTACGTCTGCCCTTTGCCCGCAAGCCGGTCAATCTCGATGAGGTCGGCGGTCATGGCCAGACCAAGGTCTTTGTGACCGAGACGCGAGTGATGACCCCGGCCGAGTTCGATGCCTTTGCGCGCAGCTTGATGGCCTCGCGCGATTGGCTGGCCGGCAAAGGGGGGGGGATGGACGGCGGCTACCTGTGCGTGGAAGTCACGGCACCCGGTCGCCCCTATCTCTACGTCAATCCCGAGGGCAGCGATTACGCTCGCTACGTGGCGCGCTTGGGCTGAGGCGGGCGCTGTGGTACACCCCCAACTTGATCAAAAATAGTCGATCTTCTGCTTGCTATTCCATCCGGGTAGAGCGTTCATAGACCCAACGAAACACCACCCGCAAGGAGACAAAAATGAACGCTACCACCCCGATCCCCGGCACCCAGAACGACGCCTGGGGCTTTTACGGCACGATGAACGAGCAGGCCGAAACCGCCTGGCCGCTGGCCATGACTGCCATCTCGGACGCCACCTGCCAGCCGCTGGAGTCGGTCCGCATCTTCCTCGACAGCCGCCACGGTCGCCACTTTGCCGATGATGTACAAAACGGGCTCTTTGCCGGCGCCACCCTCGCCGACGCCATCGCGCAGGCCACCCAGCGTTGGATGGGCTGGACCATTGGCCGCAGCACCAGCAAGCAGTACGGCATCCCCAAGGGCCTGCCCTACCTGACGGGCTTCGTGATCCACTGCGAAATCACGGAACTGAGCGTCGAAGAATCCCTGGCGGCGTGAGGAGCACAACGTGACCACCATCTCCACCACCCCACAACTCGAAGCCAACTACGACCAGTTCATCGCCGAACTGACGGCACTCACCCGCATGTACGGGGTGGCGATCCAGTCAGTTGGCGGCGTGATCTTGGCCGACGCGCCCGGAGAGTTCCGCGACGTCACCTACATCGCCGACATCAGCAGCGGCGATCTTTATCCGGAGTTTCCGGACAGCTGACGCAAGCGCAGCCCCTCAAACGCCCTGCGCAGCAGGTAGCTTCGAATCAAAGAGACGACGGTAAAAATCAGGCCGATCAGCAAGTTCTCCTGTAGCGTGGCGTGCAGACCAAACAGCGGAAAAACCGCCCACTGGGTCGCCACCGCCACGCCATACCCGACCAGCACATTGGTCACAGCTTCCAGCAGCGACATCCAGCGCGATTGCCTCACAGCGCCTCCTCGGCATCAACCTCATCGGAAGCATCCACCGTGCTGACCAGGTCATCGAATTTCACCCCATCCGCTTCCCGCACCGCATGGGTGCCAGCGTATTCCTGCCAGCGGCGAACAATCACATCAACGTACTTGGGATCGAGCTCGATGAGCCGTGCCTGACGACCCGATTTCTCGGCCGCAATCAGCGTTGTGCCCGAGCCGCCGAAGGGATCGAGCACCACATCGCCTGGACGGCTGGAGTTGCGAATCGCCCGCTCGACCAGCTCCACTGGCTTCATCGTCGGGTGCAGATCGTTGACGCGCGGCTTGTTAAAGTTCCACACATCACCCTGGTCGCGGTCGCCGCACCAGTGGCGGGTAGCGCCCTCGGGCCAACCATAGAGGATCGGCTCGTACTGGCGCTGGTAGTCGGAGCGCCCCAGCGTGAAGGTGTTCTTGGCCCAGATGATGAAGGTCGACCATTTGCCGCCCGCAGCACGGAAGGCTGCTTGCAGGGTGTCGAGTTCACTGGAGGACATCGCCACGTAGATGGCACCCGAGCAATGCGCCAGGGTGGGCTTGAAAGCATTGAGCAAAAAGTCCTGAAAACCGTCGCCGAGGTTGTCGTTCAGGATCGGGCGGTTGGTGCCGCGCATCTTGTCCTTCGCGCTGTTGGCGTAGTCGACGTTGTAGGGTGGGTCGGTGAAAACCATCGTGGCCTTCTCGCCAGCCATCAGCAGGGCAAAGCTCGCGGCATCGGTGCTGTCGCCACACAGCAGTCGGTGCTTGCCCATGATCCAGACGTCACCAGACTTGGACACTGGCGTGACCGGAACCTCAGGGGCGGCATCTTCGTCGGTATGGCCCTCGGTGGTGCTTTCCTCGCCGGCCAGCAGTTCAGCGATCTCGTCGTCATCAAAGCCGGTGAGCGCCAGGTCGAAGTCATCGAGCTGCAACTCTTCCAGCTCCAGACGCAGCAGGTCCTCATCCCAGTCGGCCCAGGTGGCCGAGCGGTTGGCGAGGATGCGAAACGCCTTGATCTGCATCGGCGTCAGGTCATCGGCCAACACCACCGGCACCATCTCCAACCCGAGGTGCAGCGCGGCTTTGAGCCTCAGATGTCCGTCAACCACCTCACCGGTGCTCTTGGCGATGATCGGGATGCGAAATCCAAATTCCTGGATGGCTCCGGCCATCTGTTCGATGACGTGGTCGTTCTTGCGCGGGTTGCGTCCGTAAGGGATGAGTTTTCCCACCGGCCAGTGGTGCAGTTCGATGTCTTGCATAGGGGTCTCTCAAAGGTGTGCTGATCCGATCCGCAACACGACCTATCGAGAAAGCTCCTCGAGGGCCTGGCGGATTTCGTCGTCCAGTCGTTGTTCGATCACGCGCGGGTCTTGCTCGGCAGCCAAGGCGGCTGCGAGTCGGCGTGGCAAGGTCTGCATCCGGTCACGCAGGCGGCGCGCCAGATTGAAGGTGCGCATCTCCACCTCATCGCTGCTGATCAGCTTGGCCGTTCGCTCCTCGTACTCGAGCTTGGCCAGGCGTGCGGCGTAGGCTTCGCGGATGGCGCGGCTGGTCTGGTAATCGGGGGCATTGACTCGGGTTTCCAGTGGTGCGGAAACCTCCCGGTTGGAAACCGGGGTGGAAACCGCTGGGGTTGCCACGTTCGCTGGTGAGTTGCCAGCGCCGGTGTTCAGGTTCTGCGACGGCAGCGTGTTGCGCGCCCACTGAGCGTCGGCCTTAGCCGGATCAATCTTGCCGTCGGCCTCGACCTGAATACGCCCGGCCTTGATGGCCTTGGCCACAGCGGTGTGGCTCACGCCACGGTGTTGGGCATAGGCCCGGATGGACAGTCCCATCGCATTCCTCCGGGCCGGGCGGGTCAATCAATCGTCAGCGGTGGATCACCTTGGGAGTGGAAACTTCGGTGGCAACTGGCAACCTCTTTTTGTCGCTGGCGCTAGGCAAGCCAAGCGGTTGGCGCGTCCCCCGCTTTTGAGATCGCCCGGGAGGACCCGTCAGATGCGTCAGATGCGTCAGACACCATCATTGAGCCTTCGCCAGTTCTTCCCGCAGCGCCCGTTCCATCTGCCGCTGGTACTCGCGCTGCGCCACGCTCCTGATGGTCTCGGCCATGCCCAAGCGCGGCTGAACCTTGATCTGGGCCTTAGGCCGCAGCAGATAGAGCGCCAGGATGCGTCGCTCGTCACGGCGCTCGAACAGCATCCCCGCCCGGTAGAAGACGGTGGGCTTGTTCTTGACCTGATCGAGCCACTGGCTCTTGGGGATCACGCGGGTCTGTGCCATCTCGCGCAACCGCCCGGCCGGAATGGGTCGCGCATCGGGATGGCTGCCGCCCGTCTCCTGCGCCGCCATGAAGCGATCCCGTGACCAGACCTCAGCCATCAGCGTGCGCGGCTTGGCTGGCGTCACACCGATGCCCCGGCTGATCCACGGTCGGCGCAGGTTGAAGCGCTCAGGCAGACCGTCGCGAACCGCATCGCGGGCATCGAAGGCCGTGCGGGTCAGGGCGCGGGCAGTGGCGTTCGGAACGTGCTGCCGGGCCAGGTCCGACAGATGCTCCGTCGCCTTGGTCACATCGGCAGTGACATCAAGTTTCAGCATCGGCGGATTTCCGGCGGCGCGGCGTGGTTGGGGTGTCGGCGTTGGTGGTCGGCTCGGCAGCAATGCCAGCTTGCTGAGCCAAGATCTGTTCAGCGGTGGCGGCATCGACCTCGACCGTCAGGCCGGGGGCGAACGAGCGCACACCGCCAGCGCCGGTGATGACCACCGGGCGGGTGATGAGAAGTTTCATGGGGGGACTCTCCAAGGCTGGGCAGACAGGCGAGCGCCCAGCCCAGAAACGACAACGCCCACCAAGGTCTCCCCGGTGGGCGCAGTTATCAGCAGTACGTGAATACTCTACCTTGTGTGTTCAAACATTCAACTAGGTTTTGTCGCCGGGGACAGAATTTTTTTCGGTGAACTGCGCTTCGATGTCCATGGCACCGTGCAGTACGCGGATGATCCGCAGCAAGCGACCATCTTCCGTGAAAAAGATCACGTAGTTGCCGTAAGCGCAGGAGCGGATGCCTTCGCCGAGTTCCGGCCTGGGCCGGTAGGCTTGGGGCGCCACCAGGATTTTGCGGCACTGCGCGCGAAGTTCCTGCAGGAAAGTGATGGCCCGGCGCGGGTTGTCCTGAGCGATGTAGTCACCGATGCCTTCGAGATCGCGTTCGGCCTGCGGCTGGAACTCCAACCGCATCAGACCGCTTTCTCAGCCATCGCGCGATACTTCGCTTCCAGGCGATCAAAGACCTCCTCTTCCGGAATCCCAGGGCCACTGGCCAGGCCGACCGCAATCGCCTCACGCAAGGCTTGCAGCTTCGTGGCCTGTTCGGCTTCGCGCTCTTCGAGCAGACGTAGTCCAGCACGGACCACCTCGCTGACGTTGTTGAAGCGACCCGAATCCACCTGCTGGCGGATGAAGGTTTCAAAATGGGGGCTGAGAGCAACACTGGTTGGCATCGCTGTTCCTCCTATTGGTTAATAACAGTTATTAAACCCAACCCCGCTTTGCTTGTCAAGGAACGGCTTCGGCCTGCGATGGACGCCGACTGCGTCCACTGCCGCTGCGGTCGTACCCGTAGTACCGAGCCAACACCCCCAGGCCAGCGATCAGGATGCCCTTGGCTTCGTGCAGGGAGATCGCCTTGCCGGCCCAGCCCTGGCGCAGCGCCCACTCCCGGACCGACTGGCTCAGCCCCGCCACGTACCACAGCGCCGATCCCGCCGGACTGCCACTGCCGCCCACCGCCTCCAGCGCATCCCGAACCGCACGGGCAGCGCCAGCGTTCTTCTCGACCATCATCTGCCCAGGCGCCGTGCCACCGGGCAGACCATCGAGCTTGGGGCTTGCGACACCACTGCCGAACGCCCGGGCAAAGTCCTGCGAAAACTGCTGCCCTGCATCGTGCATGGCACCAGTGATGCTGCCGTTTCGGAGCATCAGCGCCAGCGTGTCCACCGTGCGGTAGTGGTCGACGGGCTTCTGGTCATCGTCCTCCTCGCGCACGTAGCGGATCACGCTGCCGTCCGGGCGAATCAGCTCATGGCCGATGGGTGGTTTGCGTTCGGCTCGCGCCTTGGCGCGTTTCGTCTTCTTGGTCATGGACGTCCCTCCCCAAGTTGCCCGAGGGTCGCCAGTGCACCGTCGCGGTCACGCTGTACGGTGACGGACTTGCCCGTAGTCGCCACCACCGTCCAGATCTCGCCATCACCCCGATCAATCACCTCGCCCTCGCTCCAGGGGCGGCTCTGCTTCGTCGTTGCCGTGCGCGCACCGTAGAGCTTGGTGGCGATGCCGGTCAAAAACGCCCGATCCCAGTCATCAAAGATCTCGTCCAGCGGCACGACCACGATGCCTTGCTTGTGCCAGGCGGCCGCACGCATCGCACGCAGTTCGTCGGTGCTCGCCGGCGACTTCGGCGCCACCCTGCCCAGGGCGCAGGGGATGGAAGCGGTCTCGGCTCTCATGCCACACCTCCTTGGGCCATCGCCCAGTCCAACAGTGCCAGCGCATCGGCGTGGTTGTCGTCTACCGGTTCAAAGCCGCGTGCCGTGGCCGCCGCGATCATTTCGGCCTTGCCGGCATTGCCCTTGCCCGTGGCGTGCTTCTTGATCGTGCCCACCGGCACACCCTGGTACGGAATCTGGTGGTGTTCGCACCAGGCGGTCAGGTGGGCCATGAAGCCGCCGTAGATATGCGCAGCATCCACGCCTTTGTGGTTCCTGACCTCCTCGTACACCACCAGATCAATGCCGTCAGCGCACTGCTTGATCTCGGTGAGCCAGCGCTTGAAACGCAGGTACCGAAAGCCGCCGCCTTCGAAACGCTGCGGACGGAAATTCTCGCTACCGCCGTTGATGAGTGCGTCGCGGCCAAACAATGCCCAGCCAAGTTGAGAGCCCAGGTCGAGGGCCAGAATCGTTGTCGTCATGGTGTTCAGTTCCTTATTCGTTCGGGAGCTGACACCGGGGCTGAAGGATTTGAAGGGTCTGAGGGTTACTCTCTCATACGTGTGTACGCGCACGCGTGTGGGCGTAAATCCGTAAACCCTTCAAATCCTTCAGGCCGCCCCGGCCAGCTCGGTTTTTCAGTCGGGGTAACGGGCGTATCCGGGGTATTCCTTGGGTTGCAGGCTGATGCCCTGAAAGCCCATGGCACCCTTCGGATTGCGCCATCGAGCAAAGCGCCGGGAGACCAAGGTTTCGGAGAAACGCTTGATCGAGCCCACGAATTCGCCGTGCTTTTCTGCCCACTCGCGCCAGTCGGCAAAGAGATCGGCTGTGAGGGATCGGGCGGCAGGCTCCACATAGCAGCGCTCACCCATCCACTGCCCGATGGCGTCTTCGTCCTCGAAATACTCGTCCGTGGCGTCCAGCACAGATTGAGGCTGTTGCAGCCCCTCCCGCTGCCAGGCCAGGCAGCCCTCGACACCCCAGCTGAAGATGCCGTTGGCCTCCGCAAGCAACTTGGTCTGCAGCTGCTTGTCGCGCTTTTCCGGGGGCACAGTGATCGTGAAGGGGATCAGGTGCAGACGCCGGCGCATCGCCTCGTCGATGTTGCGGATGGCCGGCTTGTGGTTGCCGGCGATCACCAACTTGAACTGGGGCACATAGGTGAAGAAGTCCTGGCGCATGAAACGCGCGGACACCCGGTCGCCACCGGTGATCTCCTTAATCTTTGACTCGTTCCAGCGCCGCCCCTGCTCGGTCTCGGTGGCGCCGACGAAGCGCGAGCCGCGCAGCCCCGCGAGATCGGTTGGATGCCGGTCACCGCGCGTTTCCATGAAGGTGTCCATGGGCGCGTTGGCAGCGTAGTCGCCGAGCAGGGTGAACAGCGTGTTCACGAACACCGACTTGCCGTTGGCGCCGGTGCCGTAAAGGAAGAACAAGGCGTGCTCACTGGTCGCACCGGTCAGGCAGTAGCCAAACACCCGCTGCAGGTAGGACTGCAACTCGACATCGCCCCCCGTGACCTGATCCAGAAACCGCATCCAGGTCGGGCAAGTGCTGCCCGGCACCAGAGTGGCCGAAGCGATCTTGGTCATCCGATCAATCCGGTCGTGCGGTCGCATCCGCCCGGTACGCAGGTCCACCACACCACCTGGGGTGTTGATCAGCCAGATGTCGGCATCCCATTCATCGGTGGTCGCTGCGTGCCGACGGTCGGAGCGCGCCAGACGTTCCACCCCACCCACGGTGCTGCTGGCCGCCAGCTTGGCCGCTACCTTGCTGCTATCTGCACGCACCGCGGCGTGGCGACAAACGTGTCGGATCAGATCCGTGGCCGCCAGGGTCTCCTCGGCCCGCCAGCGCTGCCCATCCCACATCAGCCACTTGCCCCAGGCCGCGATGTAGCGCCAGTCGCGCTGGTAACGCCGGGTGAAGCTCACTGCCAGGGCATCCTCGGTGCCCCACACCGTGGCATCGCTGTCGTGGGCATCGGCGTGCTCGGCAGACCCGAAATCACCAGAGGGGGCTGGCTCATCCTCGAAGGGCTGCACCGTGATGCGCGGTCCGGTGGCGATAAACCCGGCCACATCGAACCCCTCGGCCAAGGCATCGGCTGCATCCCAGCCTTCGGGTTTGGCATCGGGTGGCAACAGGATGGCGCAGGCGGTGGCGCCCGCCATGAGCACAGCCTGTGAAGCGGCCTCGGCATAGCCGAAGCCCGGCTTGTCCCGATCCGGCCAGATGAGCACAGCTTTGCCGGCCAGCGGTGACCAGTCGGTCTTGTCGACTGGCGCATTGGCGCCGTGCATCGCAGTGGTCGCGCTGATATCGGTCTCGATCAAGGCCTGCGCACACTTCTCGCCCTCGACCAGGATCACCTGCTCGGCGATGGCAATCCCTGGCTGGTTGTAGAGCGGGCGCGGCTCGGGCGGGGCCATCTTGCGCCGCTTGGCATCCCAGGGGCGGAACTCCTTCCGGCCCGGCGCCGGGTCGTAGCGGTAGACGCAGGCAATCAGATTGCCGGCGGCATCCAGGTAGTCCCACTTGGCGGTGGCCGGACCCAGCTCGTCGACTGGGACCTCGGGCTTCTTGCGTTTTGGCGGATGGCTGGTGGCCCGTCCGACCAACTGGCCAGCAGTCTCCAGCACCCGGGCGAAGTCCACCTGGGTGTCGAGCCCGTGGTGGGCCGCGATCAGATCGAAGATGTCGCCACCTTCACCGGTGGCGTGGTCGTGCCACAGGCCAGCCGTCTCACCCTTGAGCGACACCTCCAGGCTGTCGCCGGGGCTGCCCAGCACATCACCGACCAGGTATTTCTGGCCACGCTTCTTGCCGGCGGGCAGCAGCGTCATCAGCACCGACTCCAGCCGGGCGAGCAGATCAGCTCGGATGGCATCACGCTGTTGGTTGAGATCACCGCCCGTGGGGTTGGCCACCGGCGGCACCGAATTGAAATCAAGCATGGATCAGTCCTCCCTGTGGCTGGTGGGTGTGGGCTTGGCAGGTGATGGAATGCACGGGTGAGCTGCTGGCGCTGACCACCGGCTCGGGTGGAACCGAAGACACCGGCACCTTGATCGGAACCTTCTGCCAGTGCGCCTTTTCATCGGCGAGGTAGCCAGCCTTCCTGGCCACGAAGCGCACAAAGTCCGGATGCAGGCCAACCAGGTCGCACCAGAGCGTGAGGTCATCCCCGAGCAGAAAGCGCCGTGCCTCCCGCCGCATCCGGCGGTTGGAGAGACTCAAGCTGTCGTGAATGGCGCGGGCGATCACCGCCACCACCAGCCGAGATTCAGGGGTCACCAGGAAGGTGTGACGGTTCAACACCTTCTCGATGGCCTGCAGCCCGACCAGGGGTTTGGGCGGCGTCCAGCGCTCGACCCACACCGTCTGGGTGGCCTTGGCCGGTTTGCGCTGCTTGAAGGCTGTGCTCATGACACACCTCCCCAGCAGCGCTGCGCGTAGCTACAGAACTTGCACTCGAAGTGGCTGGCCTCGGCAAAGGCGCGGGGCAAGAGCTCGCCGGCTTCGGTTGCCTGGATCACTCGTACCGCGCGGTCGGACATCTTCTGGGCGAGCGCCGCATCAAAGGGCACCAGCTCAAACCACAGCTCTTGGGTGTCCTTGTTGATGGCGGTGAAGAGCGCCGGGTTACGGCTGATGCCAGGGATCGCGCCTTCCATGTAGGCCTGGTAGGTCGCCATCTGGGCGGCATAGACCGGTTTGGTGAACGCGACCCCGGACTTGGCACAGGCTTTCCAGTGCTTGTCGGCCATGGTCTTGCACTCGAAGAGCATCGGGAGCGACAGGCCCAGCTCTGGTGGTGCCGCCGTGATGATCCCATCGACGTGGCCCTTGATCCGGCCACCTGCCACCGAGAAGCCGAACTGGCCACCGTTTGCCTTCTGGTTGTGCAGCTCGAAGCCAGCCATGCGCAGCCAGCGCACGGCCAGGTCCTCCAGCACATGGCCGACCTCGAACACCCGCAGGATGCGGCCGGAGAAACCCCGGCCGGGATCGACCGGCGCACCGGCGTACTCGTACTGCAGCGCCCGTTCGCAGGCCACGCCCAGCCGGGAGGCGCCGAGGTAGTCGCGCGGGGTTTGCCCGGCGCGCTCGACATCCAGGGCGGAATCGATGAAGCCGGTCACCCGCTCGTGGAAGGCGGGGCGATGATTGAAGTCCAGCATCACTTCGCCCTCCCACGCTGAGTGCCCTTGGCCACCACCGGCTCCCCGGTCTCCCAGGGCAGGTCATCCTCCAGATCCGCGAAGGGATTGGCGGGGTCGAAGGCCGGTGCCGACGCCGATTCCAACGTGGCCACAGGCTGCGGTGCCTGCGTCTCGTAGGGCGCGATGCCCCGCACCGGCGGGTACTTCGCCTGCTGGTGATGAGCTGCCATGGCTTCCGTCCAGCCGGTGACGATGGCCTCGATCACCTGCAAGGCCTCAGCCTCGCTGTAGTGTCCGAGCGGTTTGTCGAAGCCGATCTCACCAGCCGCCTCGCCGAACCACTTCAGACACTGGCGCATCGCTGCGCGCTCGAATTCGGTCTTATCCACCATGAGCACGTCCTCCTGCCGAGGGTCGGTGCGCAGCCACTGCCCGTAGATCGCGTGAAACGCGTCCTGGCATTGGCGGCTGCAGAAGACCCAGTCCATCGGATACCGGCGGGACTCCCCCACCTTGAAGCGGTTGTCGCTGTGGCCGAAGCCACGGGCCTGCCGGCGGCAAGCCCAGCATTGCCCGGTCATTCATTGCCCCCCTCCAGCGCACCGATGAAGAGGGTCATCTGCAGCGGCTGGCTGCCAAACGCCGTGGCGCAGCGGGTGTCAAAGTCCCGATACGTCATCGACGAACGCGCGATCATGGTCACCGCGTGGATCTGCTTTTCCAGGAGGGCGAGACCGCCCTCGCTGAGCCACTGGTGCGCCTTGTCGGAGAGGCGCTTGCGGTTGCGGATCTCCTCGATGATTTCGCGGGGCATGATCACGTCGTACACCCAGCGCAGGGTGATCTGGCCGATCACCGCCGGCGGGTTTTGCTGATGGCCCTGGTAGTGCCAGCCGAACAGGCGAAACAGCGCCCGGTAGTAGTCGGGGCTGAAACGCCGCTCCCAGCTGGCCACCCGCTCGCGCAGCAGACGCGAGATCAAGGCCTGCAGCGCATCGGGTGCGCGGTGGTACTGGTAACCGGTGGCCTCATCGATCAGCGCGACCTCGCCGGTCTTGGCCAGAGCTTTGAGGATGCGCTGGCAGTTGGGCACCAGGTGCTGGCGCTTGCGGTGCAGCCGGCCTTCCAGCGCGGCGTCGATCACGCCGGAGGCGACCTCGCTGATCACCCCGGCCGGAAAGAACGCCGTGGTCTGGCCGGAGGGCAGACGGATGCTGCAGGCGTTTTCCTGCAGGACCTCCGCTGCACCGGGGGCCACATCCGACAGCAGCGTCTTGAGCTGGCTGCCCCGGCGCGATTCGTGCAGCCCGATGGCGGTGGCCAGCTGGCGCTGGACATAACCCCGGGTGCCGTCTTCCAGCACCACGGCTTCGACCGCCAGGTCACCGAAACGCACCACGCCGTAGTGGCTGGTCGTGAGAATAGGTGTGCTCATCATCGTCACGCCCTCCCTCACTGCGCCCAGGCGGGCTTGCCGCTGGGGACGGTGGATTGGGCAGGACGTGCGGCAGCAGCAGGCGGGGTGTAGCCCGGCGCTGCAACGGCGGCCGGTGCGCCGGAATTGCCACCCGGATTGCCAGCCCCCGTTTTTGGCAGAACACCCATGATCAGGGCGTAGTCGCGGTGATCCGGCTCGATGGCCGCCTTGACGGTGTTGCGGTCCTCGCCGCGACCATCCTTCTCGATGTCGATGCGTGCGGCGAACTCAAGGCCATCCAGATCGCCGAAACCGCTGATGCGACGGGCGGCCTGGGCCTGGGGGCTGTTGTCGGCGGGGTGGACGTTGCGCGCGGAGTTGAGCGCGGCGCGGATGAAGGTCCGGCCCATGTTCCCCCAGGTCGGTCCCTTGGCGCTGTGCAGGCCGACATTCCACCAGATCTTGCGTTTGGCGAACGGGCCTTCCATCACCACGCCTTCGCAAGCGAGATAGACCGCGCCGGTGTCGAAACTCTGGGTGGCCCAGCCACCCGTCCAGCCCTGTGCCGGGTCATCGAAACCACCGGGCTTGATGGTCAGGCGCAGCTTGGCCGCCGTGTTGCGCGGGATGAGGTCGAAGGACGGCTGCTGTTCAGCGTCGTTGAAATCGTTCCAGTTGGACATGGCGGGTTACTCCTGAGACTCGTTGGATGAGGTGACCGGGGGGAAAGCGGTGGCCTGCGCCGCAACGGCATCGCGGCCGAGGCACTTGGCGATGAGCTTTCCGAGGTGGGGTTCTTCGATGGGGGCAAGCCGGCCGCTGCGGTCCTTGCTCGGGAAACCCCAGGTGTTGTCCGCACCGGTGACGAAGGCGCGGTAGGGGGTTCCGTCGTCTGCCTTCAAGATGGCCAGCGTGATGACTTCATCGAGCACGCCAGGCAGCTCGGCCGAGGTCTTGGCACCTTCGAGCTGCAGCTGGTAGACACGGCGGTTGAAGTCGTCGAGCTTCTCTTCCAGGATGCAGACGTAGATGACGTGCTTGTCGCGCACGTGCTGGAGGTGGGTGAGCGCGCCGATCATTTCGGTGCCGAGCAAGCCATAGGCGCCCCGGGTGTCGGGCTTGCCGGTTTTTTCGCTGAAGGCCGCCGGCTGGGTCTTGCACCAGGCCAGGCACATCCGCGAAAGCACGGTCAGCGAATCCACGAAGTAGGTGTCGTACTTGGCCAGCTGCGCCGGATCGCCGTACTTCTGGCAGACGTGATCAAAGTGGGCTTGCGAGAAGGCCTGGTCCGGATTGGCGCTGGGGCTCGGCCCAGCGAGGAACACCACCAGGTCTTTGAACTCCGGCCAAGTACGCGGGCGCAGGGTGTCGCCGGCCCAGTCGAGGATGGACAGGTCGCCCGCCTCGGTGTCCACCAGCAAGGTGCTGGCGGCATTCAGGGTGCGGATCTGGGAGGTCTTCCCAGCCCCTGGAATCCCGACAAGGGCGACCTTGGCGCAGCGTTTTTCTGAGAGGCGCTGGTCGGCGCTGATGATTGGGAGTGCCATCACTTGCCCTCCCAAACGAGTGCCAGACGGAAGGTCGGCTTGGCTGGCTTCAAAGTGCGAGCCGCCTCGAAGGGACGACGCAGGGTTTCCGGCCAGGCGGCGAACTTGCGCTCAGAAACCGAATACTTCACGTCGATGTATTCAGCGGGGTCGTCGCCATTGCTGGCGATGCGCTGTGCGATGGCGGCCAGTTCGTCCTGATCCCAGGCGACCGACTTCTTGATCTCGACGGTGACGGCCAACTCGCCGTCGCTCAGGTGTGTGGTGCCGGTGTCCTTGCCCGCATCGAGCAATTGCGCACGGGCGGCGTCGCCGTAGAGGTCATCGAGTGCAGCGGTCAGCTGCTCACGGGCGTGGCCGATGCCACGGTCCATTTCGGCGAGCAGGACGGAAAGCTCCTGCAGTGCCGGCTTGGGGAGCGCCTTGATGCGCTCGCGCGTCAGGTCTTCGAGTTGGAGGGGGAGACTGCCGATGTCGAGAACGGGGCCAGTCGGTTGATGGGTGGCCGAAGCCGTGGCCGATTTGGCCGTTGAAATTGCAGTGATTTGCTGCATGGCGTGTTTCCTTTTCAGGTGGTTGAACAACGCCTGCAGTTTTGAAATTCAACGAGGAACTGATAAGGAACTGAACCAGGAACTGGCGGGAAAGTCGCAGTTCCTGGTTGGACCGAAAGCCCAGCAAATGGCGGCAGAAGACAGCACGCAACCGAGACGCCCCAAAAGAAAACGGCGAGCCCCCGGAATCCGAGTGGCTCGCCGTCAGGGCGGTGGAGGTGTCAGGTCAGGCCGTGCTGGGTGTGCTGACCTTTAGTGGTGCCGCGCACGGCATCCAGTAACTGCTTTCGCGGTCCTTCTTGCGCATCACCAGCGTGTCGAACGCCAGCTTCTGCCGTTCGTAGCGCGGATCGCCCTTGTTCTGCGATTTGATCTTGAACAGATCGCCCGGTCGGTCGCTTTCGGCGTGGGCCTTGCGCAGGATGATTTCGCCGGACTGTGGCTCTCCCCGAAAATGCCACAAGGCCTTGAATATCGCACTCTGCTTCTCCGACAGCAGCACAGGATCGTCTGGCACATCGTCCAGAAACACCCAGCGGAAATCCGCCGAGAACGGCCCGTGCGTCGGCCCCGATGGTTCGCTACCCAGTTCGTCAATCACCGCACCTGGCGGGATGAAGCTCAAGCTGCCGCCGAAGAGCACGAACCGTTCTTCCAGCGACCACCAGTAGGCCGACCGGCCCAACACCTGGGTGTCGACATTGTTCAACGGCCGAGGCGTGAAGAACCAGGGCTCGGCGCAGCGCCCCACCCGTGTTCGCTCGATGAGATCCGGACAGGTTTGCAGGGTGATGAGCTTGGGCGCGATCACGACCGGGTGCCGATCAAATAGTCCCAGACGCACGATGTCCTGGCCCAGCTCGGCGTATTGGCTGCCATCGAGGTTGAGCGCAGCGCGGATCTTGCGGGCGAGCCAACCTGGCTTGAGTTGCCAGGCCTGTTTGTCCTCGTCGTCCAATTCGACCGGGCCACAGTCCGGGCAGTGACAGACCATCTTGCCGTCCTCCAGTGTCACCGGGCCATCCAGTTGCTGGCAATAGGGGCACATCACATAGTCCAGTCGCACCGGTGCCAATTCCACCGCCTTGTCCTGCTGCAGCCGTTTCAGACCGATGCGCTCATTGCCGCTGAGGCTGGCTTCCTTGACAGGGTAGCCAACCGCATACAGCCTGCACGCCAGCTGCCAGGCCAGCGCACGCGGGCTCATCGTCACTCTTCAACCTCTGCCAGATCGCTGTGCTGCGGGCCGAGGTCTGGGCGCTCACGGATATCGATCTCATTCATGGTCAGTGTCTGATTGGGGCCCAGGATGCCGGCCTCAACCAGATAACCCTCTAGCTGTTGGCGCAGCTTGTCATCAAACTTGTGCAGATTGAGTCGGCCCCGACTGGTAACCTCGACCGACACCACCCGGGCTTTTTTGCCATTAGCGGGCGGGTAGTACAGGTTAATGGTGGCTGCGGCCACTTCCCAGTGGTGGGCCAGCGGGTTGTCGTTGGGCAGGTTTTCGGCCATCAACTCAGCGACACTTTGCTGCTGACTGGCAGCGGTGGCATTGAATTCGCCGCGCAGCTTTTTATCGGGTGTCACGACCGTGATGGACTTGAGCTGCAGCACCGCAAAGCCGTCGTGATGCGCTTGCTGCACGTGGAATCCACCACGCAAGCCGGACAGATCCAGCGGCGGCGGTTTCAATCGGTGAGCGTCGACCTTCACGCCCAGCAGATGCTCGGCGAAGGCGTTGGCCAGCATCCGGTTGTATTTCTCGCCGCCCTTGATCAACGTGCGCGCCACACCGGTGCGTGAGGAGTATTCCAGGGCCATGTGAATGGTCGGATGGTCAACACCTCGCGAGAGGACATTGCCGATGAACTTAAGGTTGGTGGTGGCCAGGTCCTTGGCATGGATGGTCACCAGTTGCGTACCGTGGATACGGTCCATCAGTTGGCCGATCACCACATCGCCGCAGTGCAGTTCCTTCTTGTAGAAGTCCTTGATGGCAGCACAGAACGCATCCATCGACGCTGCGTCGCGACGGACCGGTAGGCGCACCCCCAAATCGATCTGCTGGGCCTGGCCTGCGCGGCTGTCAACGTAGTCCACGTCACAGGCGGTTTCGAACAGCTTGGGGTGGTAAACCATCAGCCAGAAGGCGCGGTGCAGATCGCTGGCGCAGGTCGCCAAGCCAGACACGGCGGCAGCATCGTTGATTACCGCCTGGAACATCGCAGCGTTTGCACGCGGATGGGTCAGCTGCGTGGCGGTCTGCAGCCCCGCAATCACGTTGTCGCGGATCGCAGTGTCCGGGCAGGATTCAATGCCTGCGATGATGGCTCGTGAGGTAGCAACAGCATCGGTCCAGTCCAGCGTGGGCGGCAGTGGCAACGTACAGCGGTTCAAGTAATCCTGCAACGTGGCATCGACCGGAAGCGTGGTGAGCACATCGGCGTAGGTCAGCTTCATCAAGTCTCCTTTTTTTTTATTGGTTTTGCGATGAAACCAACGTCAGCGCGCGATCTTTCGGGTCAAGCCGATCACCACGCCCACGATGTCCAGTTCGCCTTTGGGCACGATCAAGGGATAGGCCGGGTTGTGGGCTTTCAGCGCCCTGCGGCCGTTCTCGATCACCAACTCCTTGAGCGTGAACTGACCGTCGACGCGGGCCACCACGAAATCCCCTACCGAGGCACTGCGGGCGGTATCGACAACGGCCAGGTCGCCGTCATCGATGTGGGCGTCCTTCATCGAGTCACCCTTGACCCGAATCAGCAGCGTATCCGCCGGCGAGTCGATCAGGTGTTCGTCGAGGAAAAACGGCTGCGTGGCCACGTCCGCCACTTCGGTCGGCAGGCCTGCCTGGACGGCGCATTCCGCCAGGGGGCGCTCAAAGAAACGCTTGGCCGGAATCCAGACGCCATCGCCGTTCTTTTCGAGAAAACCCTGCTTGGCCAGGCGCTCGAGGATGGTCTTGACCGCCGAGCGTGCTGCCACCCCCAGGACAGGCAGTAACTTGTCATAGGACGGGAAAGCGTGCTCGTCGGCGTAGTAACGCTGCAGTGCAGCCAGGTAATCAGGATCGCGTTCGTTCATTTCATATTCAAGAACATTTGTTCTGAATGATTGTATGAGAACGAATGTTCTGTCGTCAATATGTATCGCGCAAGTAGCCCATACCTGAACGTTTTTCCATCTTGTCTTTAGCCATTGAAAAAGCCACCCGCAGGTGGCTTCAGTCAAAGATCACGCCCCATGTCGGGTCGACCAGTTCGGGCACGCCGGTGAGCGTCACCACCACCTCCTCGCCCTCCTCCCTCACGGTGAAGAACGTGGCGGCAGTGACCACAGGCTCACCCTCCTCAGGCTCACCCAGCAGGGCTGTGATGACTTCCATCAGACCTTGATTGTGTCGCTGGTAGAAAGTGCTCATCGACTCTCGCTCAAGTAACCTGCAAGGCTCGCAGAATCGGCAACTGCTTCTCGGCGAACGTCTGCGCCTGTGCTACCAGTTCTGCGAGATTGTCCTCGGCAGTGTCCAGCGTCTTCCCTTCCCTCACCAGGCGCTGCCCCTGCACGGACAGCACACTCCAGGCGTATTGCGCCCATTCCGCAGGTTGCTTCCTGCCCTGCGCGAGGCTCATCAGGAAGAGCTGCTGGAAGCGGTTGACGGCAATGCCGCCGCCGGTGACCGGGCTGGATAGGTAGCTGATGTCATTACTGCCCCGCGCCTTTTGGCACAGGTGGGCGTTGAGCTTGTCGGTCTGCTTCTTGGCTTTGGTGATCACCTGCTCGTCCTGCACCAGGGCCAGATGCCCAGCTCCGGTGAGCACCATGGCCGCCTGAATGATCTGGGCGAAGGCGATACCCTTGTCCTTGACCGTTTGCTCGATCTGACCGAGGGACTTGGCCTTGTGGTCAGCAAGCAGATCGAGAATGGGTGCGTAGACAGCCTCGCTCATGTCGGCCTCACCCAATGCCCCGGTCACTTTCAGCGACACATCCGGGCGATGGGCGACGAGGATGACCTGCTGTGCCCGCAAGGCTTCAGCTTGTTCGAGTGCGTTCAGTTTGCGGGCACCCTTGACCCAATAGTCACGACGGAATTGCTGGTTGACCATGAAGTCGCGGGTGGTCTCGCGGAACATCGGGTCCGGGATGTCCTTGAGAAAGGCCTGCTGCTCGGTGGTGAGATTCACGGCCTCGATGTGATCGAGGTAATGCGCAGAGCAGGCGTATTGCACCTTGGCGCCTTCCAGCCACTCCGCCATGGTGGCGAAGTGCATGGGGTGCCAGTCACGGTTGAAGTACTCGTGCGCCAGGTAGTGGCGGTTGTGCTCTTTCATCTTCTTGAGCCGGTCGCCCACCAGCGGGTTGGCACGACTGAAGGTCGGGTTGGTAGCGAGCAGTTTCTCGGCAAAGTCGATGGCGCCGTCGATGCGGCTGACGATGCCCTTACCCTCGGCACCCAGCACTTCGGCGTGTTCGGTCATCAGGTGGCGCATCGGGGCGAAACTGGCCCAGCCCGGCAGGGTGTTGTAGCTGATGTAGAGCACGCCGCCAACCTTCAATTTCTTGCGGATGAAGTCGACAATGACGGTGCGGTTCTCGTCAGAGATCCAGCTCCAGATGCCGTGCAGGCCGATGTAGTCGAAGTTGGGGAGATCGGCTCGGTTGGCAAAGTCGGCAAAGGCTTCGTCGTAGAGCTTGGCGCCGGCACCAGAAGCGGCAGCCAATTCTTGTGCGAAACCCGCTTGGCTGGGATTGAAGTCCGTGCCGTGCCATTGGGTAACCGATGCCGCCGCGTGAAAGTTGGCAGACAGCCCTTGACCGTAGCCGAGTTCACAGCCAGTCCACATTTCCGGGAATACCAGTCCCTGGTTAAGAAACGCGAGTTTGACTCGCTGGGGATTCAATTCGGTGTAATAGCCAAAGGTATAGCCAATATCGGCCACGTAGCCAGCAGTCCAGTCAGTCATTGGTTATTGCCTCTGATGGGGAAGAGTTTTTAATTTTTATCAGTCGGGAAAGTGCAAGCCCACAAGTTTCTTGATCTCGGAATCCTCCATCGCCTGCTTGCTAGCAACGAGGCAGATATCAAAAAATGGCGCGCGATCTCTCACCTTACCGGCGATCGATTGAAAACCCGCCGCATTGAGCGTTCCAGCAAGCACATTTGCTGTAAAACCGCACTTGAAAGCCGCCGACTGGTCACCCGTGCTGAGTTTTGCGCGGTTTCCATAAATCAGGTCCAGGGGTGCCAACGGCCCGTGCTCATCCCTCCCCACCGGTTCCGTCAGGCGGTCTTGCGCCACCAAGGCGCAAATGGATTTGAGGTCGGGGCAACTGATCACCAGATAGCCATCTGGCGTCAGCACACGCAAAAATTCCTGTAATACCGATTCCACTTGTTGTGGGTACAGCCGGTTTATGTCATTCTTTGAAAATATGGCGTTCACAGAACCCTGGGGCACGCGGCTCATGTCCACCACGCTGCCGATGATGTCGGGTTGGTTTCCCGGATCGCTGTCTTGGCGCAACTCCTTCCATGTGGGTCGACTGAACTCTGGCGTGGTTCCGGCTTTTCGCGTCTGACCACAATCGACATGCAGAAAAGTAGGGCTCTGTTCGGCCGCCTGTGACGGATGACTGCTGGTCGATACCAGCTTGACATCATCGCGGCCTAGGCCACTCACATCCCTGCGCCACTGATCGGCCTGATCATAGAAACAGGGTGACAGATGGATATCGTCAAGACGCAATTCAGGCGCGCCCCCACCGGCGTTCTGCCCCGTAGGCGTCTTCACGTCCAGAAACTGCCAGCCTGCCCGTTGCGCCTCCCGTTGCATCACCTCGTTGACCTTGTCGATGAAGGCAAAGAAGGTGGCCTCATCCGTGCCTGCAGGTAAACGGTTGGCAATCTCGTACGCCGGCCAGGGCACGCCCTGGAGAGTCACGCTGCGCAAGGCCGCGCCGCTCAAACGAATTTCGTCGTGAACATACGTCACGAAATCGGCGACCGTCTTTTCAAGCAACGCCTTCAAGTCACGGCCAGCATCCTTGTGCGCCGTGTAAAAGATGCCCTCATTGGGGCGACAGTCGATCTCCCCGATCGACAGTAGCACATCGGCGTCAGCGGGCAGTTGCCTGAGACGCTCACGAAAGTATGCGCGGTACTTGGCCGGCACTCCCAGACCCAAATGAAACATCTTGATGCCACGGATCGGCATCGATTGCACACCTGTCGACCTCCCGTAAATTAGGTCCGTGGATCGCTGGAGTCTTCTGGGCAAACTACGCCCTGGGAGGCCCGCGATGCGCAAGAGCAAGTTCAGTGAGAGTCAGATTGTCCAGACCCTGAAGCAGGTG
>Ga0214917_10000364_pt1 | contig 59326 bp, 61 predicted proteins | sample LL_1208_BB_MetaG_FD_177983 | JGI IMG/M metagenome (GOLD analysis project Ga0214917, IMG submission 177983) | Freshwater microbial communities from Lake Lanier, Atlanta, Georgia, United States - LL_1208_BB | ecosystem: Environmental > Aquatic > Freshwater > Lake | place: USA: Georgia | collected... | reverse complement strand
GGTGTTAATGACCGAGTAATCGTCACCGCGACGAAGTCGAAGTGTTACTTCGCCAGTGACGGCAGAGGCTACCCAACGCTGTAGAGATTCTCGAAGCATCAATGATTGCGGATCGAGCCAACGACCCTCATAGAGAAGGCGACCGAGTCTGCGACCTTCTGCGTGATAGTTAGCGATTGTGTCCTCATTGTGAATTGCAGATAGCAAGCGCTCATATGCGATAAATAAAAGCGCCATTCCCGGAGCTTCATAAATTCCGCGGCTCTTTGCTTCGATAATTCTATTTTCAATCTGATCTGCCATACCTAAACCATGGCGACCACCAATTGCATTGGCTTCATTCATGAGCTCGACAACGTCATCAAAGTGTTTGCCGTTGAGAGCAACAGGGCGACCTTGTACGTACTCAATCTTTACATCTTCGCTTGGAATTTCAACCGATGCATCCCAGAAACGAACTCCCATGATTGGTTGAACAATTTCGATCGAGGCATCAAGATTTTCTAAGTTCTTTGCCTCATGTGTTGCGCCAAGAATATTGGCATCTGTTGAGTAAGCCTTTTCAGAACTGTCACGATACGGAAGACCATGTGCAACTAACCACTCAGACATTTCCTTGCGGCCACCGAGCTCACGTACGAAATCCGCATCCAACCATGGCTTGTAAATTCGCAGATTGGGATTTGCGAGCAAACCGTAGCGATAGAAACGCTCGATGTCATTGCCCTTATATGTCGATCCGTCGCCCCAAATATCGACCTTGTCAGAGAGCATCGCACGGACAAGTAGCGTGCCTGTTACTGCGCGGCCGAGTGGAGTCGTATTGAAGTACTGCTTTCCACCCGAACGAATATGGAATGCTCCACATGCAATTGCGGCAAGACCTTCTTCTACAAGTGATTGCTTACAATCGACAAGACGTGAAATTTCTGCGCCATATTCTTTTGCGCGCACTGGAACAGAATCAATATCTGGCTCGTCATATTGGCCAAGATCTGCTGTGTAGGTGCAAGGAACCGCGCCTTTATCTCGCATCCATGCAACTGCTACCGAAGTATCAAGACCACCAGAAAAGGCGATTCCGACTTTTTCTCCAATAGGTAGGGATGCAAGTACCTTAGACATAGCCATTAGTCTAATGGTTAAGCAGTCGTGCTAGCGCAGGCTTTACCTTCCATGCGGCAATCATCTCCTCGTACCGGCTCTCTTCTATCGCTTCAACGGGCGCACCAGTCTTAACTGCTCGAATCATGAGATTTCTCGGTGTGTGTTCGCCCCCGACAAATTCAATAGCCTCAACACGATATCCACGGAGTTTGAGTATCTGCATTCGTAATGAATCCGTCAGCAAATCGGCAAGTCTTTCTCGCATGATTCCGTAACGGGTAATCAATGACCATGGCTCGGGAGACTGCGTTAATTGAGATTGAATATCGTGGTGACAGCACGGAGCAATCATCATTAACTTGGCATCAGATTTCACAGCCCATGCAATCGCATCATCGGTTGCAGTATCACAAGCATGAAGTGCGATTGCGATATCGGCTTGGTTTAGGTTGGTATCAGCAATTTCCTCAGCCCTAAATTCAATGCTATCTGTGATCCCAAGCTTCTTGGCGATTTCATTATTTCGATCACGTGATGTTGCGCGGATATCGATTCCAATCACTTTCACATCCATACCAATGCGCCGCAAGTATTGATGTGCAGCAAAAGTTAAATATGCATGGCCACAACCCAAATCCACAATCGTTAACGGGTTCGAGCTACTTGGTTTATGTATATGTCCAGCTTCGATTGCATTGCTCAGAGTCGGTGCGAGCAACCGTAGGAACTCCTCAACTTGGCGATACTTATCGCTCTTACTTGGTTTGATCTGTCCTGATGCATCACTAATCCCCACTTCACGTAAGAAAGGATCCGCAGCATCCAATAATCGATCTTTTTTTCTATCGTGTGCGAGATCGGTAACACCTGTCCCCTGGGTGATTGAAATAAGCGGCTCATCCTTCTTTGTGATGCGCAAGGAGAAACTTTCATCAAAACCCTCAATTAAGAGATTGGCATATCCTGAATGAATGAATTCCAGGAATGGAAGTTCTTTCGGAAGGTAATTCTTAGTTGTGACAGCTCGACCATCGCTCGTACTGACTTGAAAATGTAGCGTTTCCTTGATCAACACAGGTCGGATATCTATGCGTTCGGTCGGAGTCTGCAAATTTCTCCTACGCCCCGAAAGAACAACTCGACTGATCGTCTCTGGTTTCTTGAAATATTGAAGTGCCTGAGAAAAGGCCTCTTCTAGTGAGATACGCGCCACTGGTGACATAGTGGCTAAATTACCGCAGATCCGGCAAGTGTTAGGCTTCAGGCATGACGCAGGTTGCAACAATTTCCACCACGAACTGGATCATCACCATTGTTGCTCTGCTAGTAATCATTGGGCTCGATTTTGCTTGGGCTGTAGCTCGCCGCGAAAAAGATACTTCAATGCGAGAGGCGACAGTCTGGAGCGTTTTCTATGTATCTCTAGCGGTAGCGTTCGGACTCTTTCTTAGTCAGTGGCTTACGTCAAGAGAGCAACAAGAATTCTTTGCTGGCTGGCTCACTGAATACTCCCTCTCCTTCGATAATCTCTTCGTCTTTGTACTTATTCTCACTCGATTAAAGATTGATAAGCAGAAGCAGCAACTAGCACTTCTGATCGGAATTTTGATCGCACTCGTACTGCGCATTATTGCAATCACTCTTGGTAAGGCAGCTATTGAGAGATTTGAGTGGGTATTCTTTATCTTTGGCGCATTCCTTATCTACACCGCCATCTCACTCTTTACCGAGAGCTCACATAAAGATGCCAAAGAAAAAGAAGATAGCAAGCTTGTTCAGTTCCTACAGCGCAAGGGGTTAAGGCCGTTTACTATTGCCTTATTGGCTCTTGGATTAACTGATCTGCTTTTCGCTTTAGATTCAATCCCTGCAATATTTGGGTTGACTGAGAATGTCTATTTAGTTATAACTGCAAACATTTTTGCTCTTATGGGGCTTCGACAGCTCTACTTCCTCATCGGTGGTCTGATGAGCCGCCTTGTCTATATCGGAAAAGGGCTTTCAGCGGTTCTAGCATTCATCGGATTCAAGCTAGTCTTCCACGCTTTCCATGCGGTTAATATTGATGAAATTAATGGGTGGCAGATTCCAGAGGTGACAATCACTCAAAGTTTGATCGTTATTATTTCTTGTCTTGGCCTTGCAACTATTGCCAGCTTAATTAGTACTCGTGAGAAAACTTCCTAAAACGTAACCTCAACAGCTAAGCCACCAAGTGCACTTGGGCGCAAAGCGAGAGTTCCTTTGTGTTCATAAACAATGGCGGCAATGATCGAAAGCCCTAGACCAGAACCTCCCGTCTCTCTTGATCGAGCGCTATCAAATCGATTAAGTAATTCAATTCCGTCTCGATACGAAGTCGTAGGCAAGCCAGGACCCCCGTCTGCAAAGACCATTAACAATTTCTTTCCGTTGCGTTTGAGTTGTATCTGTACCGGAGCATCTACAGGAGTGTGTCTAGCGATATTGTTAAGGATGTTCTGAATCAGACGGCGCAGATGATCGACAGATCCTAAGAAAGTAATTTCATCTTCAATGTCGAAGCTAACCGAACGCTCGGGGTGGAGCATCGCAAAATCTCGAGAGAATGATGTAAGAAGCTCAGAAAGGTCGACTTCCTCTCGTTCTGGCACAGAAGTCTCGCCAAGTTCAGCTAGCAGTAAGAGATCATGGATGAGGTTCTCCATTCGCACTATCTCTGAATCAACACGGTCGAATGCTCGCTGGCGATCACTTTCTGCTGAAATTTGTCCCTTAGCCAACATCTCGGTATAGCCTTTAATAACCGTCAGTGGCGTGCGTAATTCGTGAGAAGCATCTGCTAGGAATCGTTGCATCCGAGCGAGTGAATCAGCCTGTAATTTTCGATTATTTCTTCGAATCAGCAGGTATGAGAATGCAATAGCAACTACATCAGCTAAGAATGTAAATAGAACTAATCTTTTTTGATTCTCGATAAAAGTATCATTTGTAGCCTTCAATGAATCCGCAATAAGCAAACGATCGCCACCCGAGATATTGAGACCGACCAGTCGGTATCCCTCGCCGATATCTACAGTTACCGCTCTTTGAAGAGACTTACTAATTACTGATTCACTTGGGGGGTTGCGTAAATCGAGCTGTGACTCATTAATAATGGTGAGATCTCCATTTGCGGAGACAAGTGCGATGGTGACATTGAAATCTTGTTCTGCGGCGCTATCTAGTGCTGCACTCACAGGAGCGTCAGAGTTCTGACGAACAGAGTCAGCAATCGTGTTCAGTTGAGAATCAATGACTTCGATCTGAGAATTTTTAACTGAAATAGTTGCGAATCCACCAATTAGGAGTGAGAGCGCACTCGTGATTATTGCACTTGCAAGTAAGTACCGAAGACTTTTTTGCTTCACTATTTCTTTGGCTCCTGGATCACAAAGCCGACACCTCGGATAGTCTTAATACCCTCAAAGCCATCTCGGTGTAGTTTTTTGCGAAGGTAAGAAATGTAGGTATCGACGACAGTGCTCTCGGATTCAAAAGTAATCCCCCACACATCATCAAGGAGAACACTCTTTGAAAGCACTCTGTTCTTATTTTCGATCAACACCTGAATTAATCGATATTCCGTCGGGGATAGATCAATGATCTCATCATTGAAAGTCACAGTATGAGTAGAATCATTGATCGAGATTGGGCCACATTTGAGGGCTGTATTTGTAGCTCCTGTAATTTGCGAACGCCTCAAAATGGCCTTAAGTCGAAGTACAAGTTCCTCTAGTCCGAAAGGTTTGACAACATAGTCATCAGCCCCAAGAGTTAAACCTCTAGTTACATCGACTCGATCGGCACGCGCGCTCAACATGAGAACCGGTACGTCATTTCCATTCTTGCGCAGACGCTCGACCAGTTCAAAGCCATCCATCAGCGGCATATTGATATCAATAATCATGATGTCAGGTGTATAGCTACGCAGAGCGGTGAGTGCGCTCATTCCATCGTTTGCGACTTGAGTTTCAAATCCGGCCAACTTCAAAGCGTCTTTGAGTAATTCGCGAACACCTGCCTCATCATCGACGATCAGGATCTTGATCGGCTGCGCATCGAGTGAAGTCATACCCCTAGCCTTACAGGTCTGGAGCGACTTTTCCACCTCCGCGTTGACTATGCCAGCGAGTCGAAAGGAGATTCACAGAGTCTTCACAAAGTCGACTGGCATTCTTGCCATATATAAGAAAGGGGTGCGGTGGTGAATAAAAGAACTATAAGTTCATTCGCGATTGCGATCGTGATTACATCTATCTGCGCCTCTGCTTCCCCCGCGCGCGCTGATCTCAAACCCACACCTACTCCGATTTCCTCACTCTCACCTGTTGCACAATACGAAGCAGCTTTACAACAATACAAGGTTGAGATGAAGATGTATCTGGAAGCGCGCGCTCTTCGCGAACAACAACTGCGAGAGATTCTTAACGATTTTAATCGCGCGTTGCGCAAAGCTACTGAAGACGCCCGAATTGCAGGTAAGAGCGCGGGAAGTAAGGCGACACTTGCATCGGCAAGAGCGGCAGCTGCAACAGCTCGAGATGAGGCAGTTGCACTACTTGGACCTGAGCCTGTAGCTCCAACTCCACCGATCAAGCCAATGAGAGATGCAAAAGTTTCAGCGCCAGGGCAAAAACCTGGAAAGAAGAATTAACTGCTACCAGATAGAAGTTGGAAGCAAATACATGACAGCTGTGCCCGCCGCTGCATAGATGAGTGCTTGTAGCAATATTGAAATCGCGGTCATACGATCGGCGCGCTTTGCAGATTCATCAGAGACCCGCGAAAGCTGACCGAGTTTTCCAAAATTAAATGTACCCATAAAGCCATATGCGAGACAGAACTTCTTTCGTGATTGCACCCAACCAATACTGGCAACCATCAAGGGAAAGAAAAGCCCTAGTCGCGCGCCACGCGGTGCATCAATTCCAAAAAGGGAGATGGAAGAAGTAATGAAGAGTAAAAATCCAACGGCTGCAACAAATTGGCGACGTCGAATTTCACCAGTTCCGATATTGCAAGTGCCTGGAATGTATTCGCTACTCATTTATGCTTCTTCGAGTTCAGAATCATCCAACTCATCTTCATCAAGCCAAGCCTCAGCTGGTTGATCATCTTGACGTTCAACCCATGAAAGAAAAGATGCGACACCTTTAAATGCCAAGGCAATTACAGCAAGCCCGGCGAGGATTCGTCGAAGGATTTTCATGCCTTAAATTTACCCTTCTTTCTCCCAAATTGCCTTCCACCGACTTAAATGGCAGAGAGAGCCTTTTGGATATCCTCCCAAAGGTCTTCAACATCTTCGCAGCCAACAGATAACCGAATGAGAGTTTCAGGAACTGAAGGGCTCTCAATCGGCCAGCGGCGGCGGCGCTCCCAGAGAGATTCAACTCCACCAAGACTGGTTGCGTGAGTAATAATTGACGAACTGTCGCAGACTCGATCTGCATCTGCGCCGCTACCAATTACTTCGAAGGAGAGAACTGCGCCGTACGTGGCCATAAACTTCTTTGCGCGTTCGTGCTGCGAATCAGTGACTAGACCTGGGTAGCGAACCCGCGACACTTTAGGATGGCTGCTCAGGCGTTCGGCCAACACGTGAGCGCTCTTACATGATTGAGCAAATCTAAGGGCGAAGGTGCGAATTCCGCGAAGAGCTAGCCACGCCTCGAATGGACCGGCGATCGATCCATTAAATTTACGAGCGTTTTCGAGTGATGTAAATAGTTCGGGGCTATTAGTGGAGAGGGAGCCCATGAGGAGATCGCTATGGCCGGCAAGGAATTTAGTTACAGAATTCATGACAACGTCTGCTCCCATTTCAAGTGGACGCTGTGTCAAAGCAGTAGCAAAAGTGTTATCAACCATGACAAGAATTCCTGCAGCCTTAGCGGCAGAAATCAACTGAGGCAGCTCTGCAACATCCAGGCAAGGATTTGTCGGTGACTCTAGCCAGAGCAAATCTGCACCAGGAAGTTGAGCCAAAACTTCATCTGTCTTGGAAACATCAACGAGCGAAACTTTAAGGCGGCCACTCTGACCATATTGATTAAGAAGAGTCATCACACCGCTATAGCCTTCATGCGAGGCGACAATATGAGCGCCCCAGGGAAGAATTGAAAAAGCTGCAGTGATTGCAGCCATTCCTGAAGAGAAAATCAGCGATCGACCACCCTCGAGTGCACTGATTGCAGATTCTGTTGCGCTCCACGTTTCGTTTCCGTAACGGCCATAACCAATCGGACCACCTGCAGTAAAAGTACTATTCAAAGAGATCGGCGCATTGAGTGCGCTATCGCCTGAGCGAGGAGGGCGCCCTGAGGTAATTGCTCTCGTTGCGGGTTTTTGGTTCGATGAATCGTGGCTCATGGTGCAAGCCTAATGCAGACTATCGGCGAGAGAGAACTGACGCTGCAGCATTATGCCCGGCAATACCACTCACGCCTCCCCCGCGCCGCGCGCCTGCTCCTGCAATAAAGATGTGTGGGTCGTCAGTTTCACAACCCCACTGCGGGGAATTAGTGGCTTCATGATCTTCAATAAATGGGAAATCAAGATCTCGATGAAAAATATTTCCTCGAGGCAATCCAATCGCTGCTTCTAGATCAAGAGGAGATTTTGCCTCGAGTGCAAATGTGCCATCTGAATTTCTTGCGAGAACACTTTCAATCGGATCTTCTAAATACTCGTTGAGGCTGGCGAGTGCACTAGCTACTGCATGATCTCGAGACTTTTCTGGGTTGGCATCAAAGAGCGATGCATCGGTATGTAAACCAAAAAGTGTGAGTGTGTGATATCCCTGGCGAGCCAATTCTGGAGAGAGGATGCTTGGATCGGTAAGAGTGTGACAGTACATCTCAAGTGGAAGTCGATCTGGCATTTTTCCACTTGCCGCAATTTGATAAGTCTGATTGAGGTGCGAGTAACTCTCATTGATATGGAATGTGCCAGCAAATGCAGTGCGTGGATCAACACCAGATTTCAATCGCGGCAAGCGAGTAAGAAGCATATTCATTTTGATCTGCGAACCCTGCAAGGATTTTGGTGGCTCTTGCCCACGTAGTTTCGCTAAAGACTGTGGTGCTGCGGCAAAGAGCAGATCGGTGGCCGCAAACGTTCGACCATCAGCCGTTGAGATTTTTACCTCGGCTCCACTGCTCTCAATGCTCGCGACCCGAGAATTAAGTTGAATTTCAACTCCATGGCCACGGGCGATTCGCTCAAGTTCGGTGACAAGTGCACCCATACCTCCGCGTGGAACCTTCCATTGACCAACACCGTTACCTATCAAGTGATAGAGAAAACAGATATTTGCTTGAATATTCATGGAATCAATAAATGTCCCAATGAGCGCATCGGTGAGTACGACACCACGGACTAGATCATTTGTAAATCGATCTTCAATGACTTCACCAATGGGACGCTCAATCATGTATTCCCAGACAGAATCCATCCCCACAGCCGCACGCATCTGCGAACGTGTCATTAGTGGCTTAAGCATGGATGGTGCTGAACGAGCTGCAAATTCTGCAATCTCAGCGTAAAACTTTTGCCATGCAGCACCTTCTATCTCTGAACCTGTGAGTCTGGCAAAAGAATCTGCAGTCTCTTGATTCCAATTCATAGAGACGCAAAGGCCGTCATGCTCGCCATCTCGTTCGTATGGTGTGTATGAAGAGACTTCGCGACCGAGAGTTTCAAAGTTAATACCCAGATCGCTGACGATCTGATCGGGAAGAAGCGCTACCAAATATGAATAACGAGAAAGGCGTGCATCAAATTCTGGAAATGCGCGAACGCTAGCAGTTGCCCCGCCAAGTTCGGCAGCTCCTTCAAGCAGGAGTACTTTCTTCCCAGCTTTAGCTAAGTACGACGCGGCAACGAGCCCGTTATGTCCCCCGCCTACAACGATTGCGTCATAGACATTAGCCACGAAGTCCCCGTGCCATCTGGGTTATTGCTTGAGTAATAATTTCTGGACTTGTTGCAAAGTTCATTCGCGCAAATTGTCCCCACTGCGCTCCGTATATGTGGCCCGCGTTAAATGCAACGTTGGTTTTTTCAAGTATAACTGCCGTTGGTTGATCGCCTAAGTTAAGTGCCGAGAGATCAAACCATGCCAGGTATGAATGCTGAGGTAGGTTGTAGATCACTTCAGGTAAGTGTTCTGCAATCAGCGTCGCGATGAGATGGCGATTGTGGTCGAGCTGTTCGATGACGGTATCGAGCCAAGGAACACACTTGTCGAAAGCAACAGATGTTGCGAAGGCGCCCAAGAGTGAAGCGCGATAGTGAAGAGCAGGTGGAAGTGCATTGAGTTTTTCGTGCATCGCTTTACCGCCTGAGACAATAATCGCGCATTTGAGCCCCGCAATATTCCAGCCTTTACTAGCTGCAGTTACGACAACGCAGTGGTTTTCTGCTTCTTCGCCTAAGGTAAGAATTGGAACAAATGGATGTCCGGCATATTCAAGGGGTGAATGGATCTCATCACTAATGATGATGACGTTGTATTTAGCAGCCAGTGCTACAAATTTGGTTAGCTCTTCACGTGTATATACACGACCGTTTGGATTGTGAGGTGAGCAGAGAAGATGAATTTTGATTCCACTGCTGTACGCCTTCTCAATACCCTCCCAATCAATACTCCACGCAAGTGAAACATCATCCGATGGCTTATGAATAAATGGGACGTCTATAGACTTCACTTTGGTCTCATTGATCCAGGTATAGAAATTCTGATAGACCGGTGAGCTGATTAGGATGCGATCTCCAGGATTTGTGAAGACGCGAAGGATTTCAACGACGCCGACTCCTACATCAGTTGCTGCGCGAACGTGCGTTGGATCGACCGTCCACTTCCAGCGCGTGGCCGCAAATGCTGCAAACGAAGTTCCGAGTTCGGGAATTGGGCCGAGGTAACCCATATCTGAGTTATCGACCATTGTGTGGAGAAATTCTCGAATCGGGGCTGCCACTGGAAAATCCATCTCCGCGACAGGAAGAGGAATTACATCAGGGGCGAAGGCGCGCCATTTCTCGCTGTGATGAGTGGCAAGCTCAGCAAGAGTGGGCGCTTTGATATCAATCGTGCTCATGGTGCGAGTATTCCACTAAGAATGCTCGGGGGCTAGACGTTTTGTCGAGTTTCGAACCACAAGTGTGGTCGGAACAATGAGAGGAATTGGTTCTTTTTGGGGTTTGCGAAGGCGCTCCATAATCGACCATGCAGCCATCTCACCCATAAGTTGCACTGGTTGTTCGATTGTCGTCAATTCTGAAAATTCAGACATCTCGTGTCCATCAAAACCAATAATCGAAATATCGTCTGGGCATTTGAGGCCGTGACGACGTATTGCTTGCATCACGCCAAAAGCCATCTCATCGGATTCACAAAAAATTGCTGTTGGACGATTTGGACGTGCAAGAAGATCATCCATGGCACGAGCTGCGGTGTGCATAGTAAATCCTCCGTGAACTTCGCGAGATGGGTCCCATTCAAGTCCATTTTCAACTAACGCTTGAAGAAAACCTTTACGTCGATCCTGTGGAACACTGAAGTTAAATGGATCATCAGGGTGGCCAGACATTAGTGCGATGTTTCGATGTCCTTGATTAACTAAATGTTGCGTCGCAGTGCGGGCAGCTGCAACGTCATCAATTGCAACACTGGCACAATCTTTATGATGCATTCCTACCAAAGCTACTGGAATGCCAAGGCTAAGCATTGACTCAAACTCTTCCTCGGTTGGTGGAAGGCTAATAACAATTAAGGCATCGACGCGACCTTTAAGAAGCTGGTGCTGAAAAAGTCGCTCTCGCCCTTTCATCTGGCTAAAGTTGTAGAGAAGGAGATCAAGTCCTGCTTCTCGAAGTGCTTGTTCGGCACCGCTAATTACCTGAGCGAAGTACCAACGAGAAATATATGGCGCGACAATTCCTACGCTATTTGTTCGATGTTGCGTTGATTTATGTGAATCCGTTTCGATGGGGTAACCGAGCGATTCTGCGGCGTCGATAATTTTCTTACGCGTCTCGGGATTGACGTGGTGAAGGCCGCGAAGTGCTCGCGATACGGTGGCGATCGAGACGCCAGAGAGGGCTGCAATCTCTTTAATTCCTGCCACAAGACGCCCCTAGCTGAATCGTTCGGCTGAATCGTTTCACCGATACTTTTGGTTGCTCGTCGACGGCGACTGTAAAATACTGCAACAACTGTAAAAGTATCGCCAGATTCTGCAAATATCAAGAGGCGAGCGCTATGCGGGGAAGGCAACCCCTGTGCTTGAGTGGCAGTCATAGCCGTTTGGGTTCTTGGCTAGATATTTCTGGTGGTATTCCTCAGCGAAGAAATACTCCATGCCTGATGCGCTCTTAATTTCTGTGACAATCTGATCAAGACCAGCGGAAGCGAGTGCGCCCTGATAGCGATCACGAGATGCGAGCGCTGTCGACATCTGTTGATCACTTGCGGTGTAGATGGCGCTTCGATATTGGGTACCGATATCCCCACCTTGAGCATTAAGTGATGTCGGATCATGCATCACCCAAAACTCTTCAAGTAAACGGCTGTAAGAAATCAACGAAGGATCAAAGGTGACAGCAACCATTTCAGCATGACCGGTTGTACCTGTGCAGACCTGCTCGTAACTCGGTGAGGATGTGGTTCCGCCCATATAGCCCACTGATGTCTCGATAACCCCATCGAGCATCCAGAATCTACGCTCAGCTCCCCAGAAACAGCCGGTAGCAAAATATGCGATCTCTTGTTTTGCGCTCATGGCTGAAGTCTTTCATGATTGATGAGAACTTTCATCACGTAAACTAGCCATACCTGCGCCCCCGTAGCTCAGGGGATAGAGCACCGCCCTCCGGAGGCGGGTGCACAGGTTCGATTCCTGTCGGGGGCACCACTCTCGTAACTGTTAACGCGATCTATATCACCCTGAAATGCGAAATCTTTCTCGCTACCTTCTTGTTTAAGAGAGTGATACGCGAGAGAATATGCGTTCCGCCAGATGAAAATTGAACATATGGCAGCGCGTATGTGCAGAGGAGAGATCATGGATTGGCGTCATCAGTCAGCATGCCGCGATGAAGACCCTGAACTCTTCTTCCCAGTTGGTAATACAGGTCCTGCAATTACCCAGATCGAAGAGGCGAAGAAGGTTTGTAACCGTTGCAGCGTGCGCGAAGCTTGTCTCTCCTGGGCCCTTGAAAGCGGTCAGGATGCCGGAGTTTGGGGCGGACTTTCAGAAGATGAACGTCGCGCACTTAAGCGTCGCGCAGCTCGAAACCGTGCTCGCTCCATGGAGCCACATAATTAATCTCCCAAATATCTGCCCTAGATTGGGAAGGTAAGTCGGGCAGTTGTTCCACGTTCTGTTGACTCCAACACTAATTGACCTTTGAGTTCATTCTCGGTCAACGTCCGCACAATTTGAAGACCTAAATTTGATGATGTCGTGAGATCAAAGCCTTCAGGTAGCCCGACTCCATTATCGATGATTGAAATATGGGCGCTGCTTGCACTTCGTTCGAGAAGAATCTCAAGTGAACTTCCGCCATGCTCCAATCCATGCTCTAAGGCATTGTGGATGAGCTCAGTGACAACCAAAGACAATGGGGTCGCGATCGCAGGATCAAGTGAACCTAACTGACCGCTTCGAGTAATTACTAGTTCATTCATGCGTGAACTCAAATCTAGGGAATGTGAAACAAGGCGATCAAGAACGTCATCAAAGGCAACAGATGCATCGGTACCGGATGAAAGTGTTTCGTGCACTAGAGCGATGGATGCAATGCGGCGAACAGCCTCGTTGAGGGCGGCGCTAGCGGCCGGGTCATCGATGCGTCGAGCCTGTAAGCGAAGAAGCGCTGAGACTGTCTGCAGATTATTCTTCACGCGATGGTGAATTTCGCGAATAGTCGCATCCTTTGTGACGAGTTCTCGTTCACGGCGTCTGAGTTCTGTCACATTCTGCAACAGAACTAAAGCCCCGATTCGGTCACTTCCCTGAATCAGTGGCAGAACAAGAAGTTCGATAGTTCCACCACTGTTTTCCATCTCCACTCGCCTGATGACGCGACCTGAGAGTTGCACACGTAAGGCTTCCTCATGCGCTTGACTTTGAGGAGATGCAATTTTTTCGGCAACTTCTGCCAATACCTGTCCTTCGAGAGCGCTATTCCAACTCATTCGGCCAAAGGCTGATCGTGCGTTTGGGCTTGCATACGTGATTACTCCATTGATGTCTATACGAAGTAATCCATCTCCAACTCGCGGAGCTGGATCAAAAAAAGTATTTGCATGTTCGTATGGAAAATTTCCTTCTGCTGCCATGCGATAGAGCTGATGCGCGATTTCACGATAATTTAATTCTAAGCGAGAAGGTTGACGCATCAGTTCTGAATCTCGATGTCGAGAAATCACTGCAATAACTTCGCCCTCATAGAGAACAGGTGTTGTCTCTTCTTTGATGAGCAGATCGCCAACTTTTTCAGGAACCGTATCGCGAATAATTTCAGCGCTCGATAGTGCTTGATCGATATGCGGGCGCTGACCCCAGCCAATCTCTTCACCTAATACATCGTGAGCAAAGACGGTAGCAGCCGTCATAGGACGGATATGGGCAATAGCTACGTATCCTGTTGGCCAACTCTTCATATCTTTGCGAAGTGGAACCCACAAAATAAGATCTGCAAATGAAAGGTCAGAAAGTAATTGCCAATCTGCAACGAGTTCTCGTAGGCGATAAATTTGCGACGGAGTCAGCGGGCTCCTGCCCTGAATAAATTCCTCGATTGTCGGCATTACATTCTCCAACTGGGCAACATGGATTTAACTTCTTGAATAGCGAACCAGGTGAGATCCTCACCATCTGGTGAGACTAGAAATATACAAGCAACCCAATCAAGGAGAACTGGTGCATCAAGTGCGATGCTATCTGCACCCACTTCTGAGATTACTGAATCGGGAATCTCGACAGCGAGGACATATCCTTGTCCATCTTCGCGCAGCTCGAGAGATTCTTCGGCAGCTAACATTGAGAGCATGAATTCGTGCTCTTCTTCACCAAGTTCTGAATGAGTTGTGACAAATTCTGATGTCGCTGCAAAGAGAGCGGGAATTGAAATTGAGGCGTTCGTTACAAGAGCGTCGAGCTCATCAAGTGAAACACCTACATACCCACGCATATTGCTAAGGGTACAAGGTGAGGGCCTATTGAGTAAGTTCGAGCGCTAGCGCTGCCAGTGACCGTCTGAGTGAGCCTCTTGAATTACTCTCGATCAGAATTGAGCGATCTTCGGCAGCAGAGCTGATATTTCTGGAATCGAGAGGAAGTATTCGTAGTGCATGAGGTTGTGTTGGCGATACAACAGATAGAAATTTCGCTTCTTGCTCATCACCTTTTTTCCCGGGAGTTCGCTGTGTTAGGAGATGAGTAATTCGACCACGAATGGTCATGTGAGGTAGAGATGCAGTGATCTCACGGAGTGCTCGTGAACTCACCACGCGAGGTGAAGACAGAATCCATAGATCATCAGCTGCTTCCATGACCCATGCTGAAAAGACGCTCTCCCATCTGCGATCTAGTGAGGAGAGTTCGGAATAAGAAATTAGCCCGAGATCGATGAAGATGTAATCACTACTTTGACTCGCATTAAGTATCAGCTCGATTGCACCGGAGGCATTCTCGCGAGTAATTTCAAAGATTTGCAAAGCAGAACTGACTTCTCTGAGAACATCTTTATTTGCATGCCGCTCCCCCAAAATAGTTGCGATTGCGGGCATCTGATGATGCGCATCAACTATAAGGACTTGTTTCCCAAGCAGTGTGAGTTCGATTGCAAGATTGAGAACGGTTAATGTCACTCCCTCACCATGATTGACCCCCGCCAGAGCGATGATCTTGCAACGTGATGAGGCTTGATGGGTCTCAGTTAATCTCATCATCGGAGCCCTATGCGGCGAGCGAATAATCGCCAATAGTTCAATCTCATCTCTCGGCTTAGCAATGAGCCCATCTCTGCCCTCACTCTGATGAGAGGCAAGAAAACCTATCGTCCGTTCTAGATATGGTGAGAGTTTTCCAAGAGTCTTTGAATCAATCTCTGACATATCGCTGGAGTAAATCAACAGTGGCTTACTCCCGGTAGATGTCCGAAGAAACTCGTGTAGGGACTCCACATCCAGAGCACGGAAGATCACATTCCATCCATGTGAGAACAGCGTCCCAGCGACCATTGCCTCAAACTCTGGGTCCTTTATTGCTGTTATAACATTGATATCAGCCATTTGACTTAACAATTACCAATCTCCCATTTGAGGTTCCAGCAAGTAATCTTTCAACTTGTGAATTGTCAACTGAGACCGTGATGGCCATACCGTTCCCAAAGTTTGAACTCTTACGATCAATTGAACGAAGAAATACCCCTGTCAGCAATAATTCTGGAGTACTTAGACTTTGAGAGTCTTGCGGTTCTGGTACCCAATAGATACTTACAGGCTCTCCGACTTCAATTGTCTTTGGAATATCTGAGGTTGCAACATTGAGCGGAACCTGTTCTGCATCGAACTCTTGGAAATCTTCCGTAACTGCTGTAGTTGCAATGAATTCACCGGCTGCGATGTATCGAGTGGTAGTGGAACCAATTGGCGAGAGAGCCTCAGGAAGGTAAATATCTTGATTATCAACAAGGGAAGCGTCGATAAGCTCTAAATCACTTGAAGTTAATAGAGAGCCTGCGGCAACAGGATGTGAAAGTACCCAGTAAGACGAGCTGCGGTTAGAGAGAGCTGCGAATGCAAAGGAGGAGAGCAGGGCAGCAAAGAAGAGAACTCCTGCCACAATCACTCGAGGAGATTTAAACGAGATTGATGAGGAGAGTTGATGTGATGAGCGTGCTTGATGTGACATAAGGGTGGAGCAAACGCTATCTCTGCAATCACTGCGACAGTCTGTGCACAGTCAACCTTTAGGTTGAGAAAAAACCAACCTTGAAGCCGATGGATCACGCAGTCTTGATGGCAATGCTGACGCAATGACAACTAACTCACGCTCGTATTACACGCTTACTTCAAGTAGTGAAGATCAGTCACTATGGAGTCATCCCATTCTCGATCTCTATCCAGACTCTCCACGATTTGCACCGCTTGCACCGCTTCCCACTCAAAAAGCGAAGCTCTACCTAGTCCCCTCGCACTTTGGAGAAGATTTTGACGGTGATGATTGCCCAGAACCAACTTCCGCGAGCGACCTACCTGAGCTACATGCTTGGACGATGACATTTGTCGTAGCCCTACTTGAGATCTGGGCTGGAAGACGTCAACCCGCACAATTAATGTCTCGCTGTCACAGAATCATTTACAGCGAGCTGATTAGAAAGACTGGATCACAGAAAGAGGTGGGCAGGGTCAGAACAATTCATCAGAGTGAGCCACTCGATGGAATCTGCGAATCCACGATCACAGTTCGTTTTGGCGAAAGGATGCGCGCCATCGTCATTCGATTTGAAGGCGTTGATGGACGATGGCTATGCACCGAATTGGATTTGCTTTAAATGTTAAGCAGCGCCATGACAACGCTTGTACTTCTTACCTGAACCACAAGGGCAAGGAGCATTGCGCGTGACTTCATTCTTTGTGACAACTCCAGTTTCATCTGCAGCTGTGTAAGAGAGTGCGCTGACTTGAGCAGGTTTAGCCTCAATTGATGGCGCAGAAACTTTTTTTCCATCCTCGACAGTTACCTGAACATTAAAGACAAGGCTTGCGAGTTCTTCTTTTATCGCATCCATCATCGCTGAAAAGAGTTCATAACCCTCGCGCTGGTATTCAACGAGTGGATCTCGCTGAGCCATTGCTCGAAGTCCGATTCCTTCTTGGAGATAGTCCATCTCATAAAGGTGCTCACGCCATTTGCGGTCAAGAACTGAAAGGAGCACCTTGCGTTCGAGTTCGCGCATGACTTCAGTGCCAAGTTCTCCTTCACGTTTTGTATAGGCAGTTTGCGCATCTTCAATAATTCGTGATGCTAAGAAATCGGCATCTAGCCCGCCAATTGATCCAACTTCAGAGATGAGGTCATCTTTACTCATTGAAATTGGATAAATCAGACGAAGAGCGGTCCAAAGTTTTTCCAGATCCCAATCTTCGGCAAATCCTTCAGCTGTCTCTGCATCTACATATGCCTGAATAGTATCTGCCAAGAATTGGCCGACTTGAGTTGAAATATCTTCGCCTTCGAGTACTAAACGTCTCTCACCATAAATAACTCCGCGCTGGCGATTCATTACATCGTCATACTTAAGAACATTCTTTCGGATCTCAAAGTTCTGCGCCTCAACCTGCGTTTGGGCAGATCTGATTGCATTACTCACCATTTTAGATTCGATGGGTGCATCGTCTGGAAGTCCGGCAGCAGATAAAAAGCGCTCAACCATTCCTGAGTTAAATCGACGCATCAAATCATCTTGAAGTGAAAGGTAGAAGCGTGACTCACCTGGGTCACCTTGACGGCCTGATCGACCTCGCAGCTGGTTATCAATGCGTCGTGATTCATGGCGTTCTGTTCCCAGAACGTAGAGCCCACCTAACGAAACAACTTCGTCATGTCCTGTCGCGACTGCAGCTTTCTGTTTTGCTAACTCGCCAGGCCAAGCTGCTTCATACTCAGCCGCATTATCTACTGGTGAAATTCCACGCCGTTGTAATTCAAAGTCAGCCATGAATTCAGGATTGCCGCCGAGCATAATGTCGGTACCGCGACCTGCCATGTTTGTGGCAACGGTAACCGCACCCTTGACACCAGCGCGAGCGATGATCATCGCTTCACGTTCGTGGTGCTTTGCGTTGAGTACTTCGTGAGGAATGCCATTCTTCTTCAGAACTGCCGACAGCTCCTCTGATTTTTCGACACTTACAGTACCCACCAAGACTGGCTGACCTTTGCGGTGTCGCTCGACAATGTCTTGCGCGACAGCTAAGAACTTTCCGGCCTCTGATTTATAAACTAAATCTGCTGCATCGATACGTTGCATCGGACGATTTGTGGGAATTGGCACAACTCCAAGTTTGTAAATTTGATGAAACTCAGATGCCTCTGTCATCGCAGTACCTGTCATACCTGAAATTTTTGAGTAGAGACGGAAGTAGTTCTGAAGCGTGATAGTTGCAAGAGTCTGATTTTCGTCCTTAATCTCAATGCGTTCTTTTGCTTCAAGCGCTTGGTGTAGTCCATCGCTATAGCGACGCCCCGAAAGCATTCGACCAGTATGTTCATCAACGATGAGCAACTCGCCATTCATAACAACATAATCCTTATCCCGCTTAAAGAGTTCCTTCGCACGGACAGCATTATTGAGGTATCCGATCAGGGTCGTATTTGCAGCCTCATATAGATTTTCAATTCCAAGAAGCTCCTCAACCTTGGTAACGCCGTCCTCAAGAACGGCGATTGTCTTCTTCTTCTCATCAACCTCGTAGTGATTATCGCGTGAGAGTTGGTTCGCGATATTCGAAAATTCGACATACCACTTCGTTGCTTTATCAGCGGGGCCACTAATGATGAGCGGGGTCCGTGCTTCATCAATGAGAATAGAGTCAACTTCATCGACTACCGCAAAGAAATGATCGCGCTGTACACAATCTTCCAAACTCCATGCCATATTGTCGCGGAGGTAATCAAAACCAAATTCGTTATTTGTTCCGTACGTGACATCACAGTTATAAGCTTCACGGCGTTCGGCTGGCGTCATGCTATTTACAATGACGCCCACAGTGAGTCCAAGAAAACGATGGATACGACCCATCCACTCGCTATCGCGCTCAGCCAAATAATCGTTTGTTGTGACTACGTGAACACCTTTACCCGCAAGAGCATTGAGATATGAAGGCAGAGTAGCGACAAGAGTTTTACCTTCACCGGTTCGCATCTCAGCAATATTTCCCATGTGCATTGCTGCGCCACCCATAAGTTGAACGTCATAATGACGTTGTCCCAAAGTTCGCTTTGCAGCTTCACGAACAACTGCGAAAGCTTCTGGAAGCAAGTCATCAAGATCTTCGCCTTGCGTGAGTCTGGTTCTAAATTCTTGAGTTTTAGCGCGCAGTGCTTCATCTGAGAGAGGAGATATGGCTGCCTCAAATGAGTTCACTTCTGCCGCAATCTTTGTCAGGTGGCGAAGAATCTTTCCTTCACCTGCACGCATAATCCGATCAAGAATCGTTGACATCTACAAACCTTTCAGAGACTGCCGATATGAGACAACTTGACGGGCGAAATTTCTCGCGCGTCACTGGGTATATCGTAGGGGTTTAGCAACGCAGGCAGTAACAGCACCCATCACCTCATATCCGGCTCCGTGAAGGACCCGCCCTGCCTCGCGCAGGGTTGCCCCCGATGTCACTAAGTCATCGATGATGATTACGGGAATATTCGAAGAATCTTCTCGGTTCGCGCATTTCATAGATTCGCTCAGATTTCTCTCTCGTGAACGCGAGTTGAGGGTCGTTTGATCTTTTACTTGTCGCGCGTGGCGCAAAATTGCTCGCACTTTCACTTGAGGCTTCTCCGATAATGCAGATGTTTGTTCCAGAATAAAGTCACGACCGCGTTTTCGAGTATTCATTTTTCTTGACGGTATTGGTACCAGATCTGCAATCCCAATCTCACTATAAAAATACATCAGGCTGTGAGTCAGTGACTGGAGAATGAGTGCATCGGCATCGTGTAGTGCAGATTCCTTTGCACCAAGTAAAACTCTCTGTGCGATGGGAGAGTAAGAAACAGCAGAGTAAACAGGAAAGGAGAATGCCGTAGTCGCGATCTCCGTTCGGTATATGTGCGGATGCCAAGAGACTCTACACAGTGAACAAATGCCAATCCCAAGTTGACGGCATCCAAGGCATCGTGAGGGAAACAATAATTCAGCGAGGGCGGATAGTGAGATCATAAAGATGATCTTTACTAATTAAATGAGTTCGATTTGAACTTCACTTCTTTTGTGGGGATTAACTGGAAGCGGCCTTCCTGAAATTTCATTTCCTGCAATTCGTGGCAGAGTGAGTACGAAATTCGCACCGTCGCCTGGAGAACCCCAGGCATCTAATTCACCATTGTGAAGTCTGGCATCCTCAAGGGCAATCGAAAGTCCTAAACCTGTACCACCGCGTGTACGAGCTCGTGATGGATCTGCACGCCAGAAACGATCAAAAACGCGAATGAGTGACGACTCTTCCATTCCTTCTCCATGATCGCGAACACTTACTGCGACTTCCGTCCGAGTTTCAACGCACTTAATTTCGATGGGTTTTCCATCCGAATGGTCGAGAGCATTTGAGATCAAATTACGCATGATGCGTTCAACACGCCTAAAGTCTGCTCGAATGTGAACTGGAGTTTTCGGTGCAACAACGGAGATCTGTGATTCGGGAGAGTCAAGAACTACGCCAAGATCTGATACGCAACGGCGTACAAGTGCGACTAATTCGAAATCTGTAGGTTCGAGAACGGCAACTTCAGCGTCGAATCTACTCACCTCTAAGAGCTCCTGCAGGAGCCGTTCAAAACGATCAATCTGCGCAAGCAAGAGCTCAGCGCTTCGAGCAATAACAGGATCGAAACTTTCACGTTGGCCGTAAATGACGTCAGAGGCCATGCGAAGCGTTGTAAGCGGGGTTCTTAATTCATGAGATACATCTGATACAAATCGTTGTTGCACTTGAGAGAGGTTCTCTAATCTGCCGATTTGTGCTTCTATCGAAGTGGCCATGTCATTAAAGGCATTTCCCAGTGTTGCTATCTCATCTTTACTTTCAACTTGTAATCGCTGGGTGAAGTCACCTTGCGTAAAGAGACTTGCAACGCGAGCAGCGTCACGAACTGGTTTGACTACTTGGCGGACTACAAGCCAGGTAATCAAAGCAATCAAGAGAAGAAGAACAATTCCGGTGAGAAGGAGTGAATTCTTAACGAGATCTAGCGTCACTCCTTGATTTGCTAGCGTGAAAATCAAGTACATTTCATATCGCCCCGAACCAGGGATTGATACACGTTGTCCTACATAGAGAGCGTCAATTGTTTTTCCGGTTCGATACGTTAGTGGCGCAAATTGATGGGATAAATCGAAATCTTTTGAAATTTTCGTCCGTAAGTCGTCAGGAATTGTAGTTGCGAGCAGTCCATTAGATGCATAACTGTAATTTGGTTCTTGCCCATTCTTTGCAGTATCACCCTTGCTGAAAACTTTGAGTAAAACGATTTCACGCGCACCGTCTGTGGTTCCAAGTGTGGTTGAAGAAGTAATGACATCAGTAACTTGCACCCGTATCTGAGGCTGAGAAGAACCCTCAACAAGTAAAAATTGGTAACGCGCGTTGTAGAAAACCGAGCGCGCATCCGCTAAAGAAGACTCGAGATTAACTTTCTTTATTCCATCTGAAAGCTGAGAATAGAGTGCAGAGCCAGTTAGCCACACGACACCTAAAGATAGAAGCACAGTCGAGAGAATGACTTTTGTTGCAAGAGACTGCGCAAGAGGCTGTCGTTGTTGCCTCATTAGGATGCGCCTACAACTCCAGCTTTATATCCCACGCCTCGTACCGTCATTACGATTGTTGGATGCTCGGGATCGTGTTCAACTTTAGAACGCAGGCGTTGAACATGGACATTCACTAAGCGAGTATCAGTTGAGTGGCGATAACCCCAGACTTCACTCAACAAAGAATCACGAGTAAATACACGCCCAGGTTCCTTAGCTAGAGCCACAAGGAGATCAAACTCAAGGCGCGTCAGGGCGATAAGTTTTGTGCCACGACGTACCTCGTGGGCAGTAACGTCAATCGCTAAATCACCAATTGTTAATGATCCCTTTACATCTGCATTTGTGCGGCGCAGACGTGTGCGAATACGTGCAATTAATTCAGAAGGATGCTTAAAAGGTTTAACCATATAATCATCTGCGCCAGCTTCAAGACCCGCAACAATATCTTGCGTATCGCCTTTAGCGCTCAACATAACGATCGGCACCATAGATTCGGCGCGAATTAACTTACAAACTTCTACTCCATCAAGACCTGGCAACATCACATCGAGGAGAACGAGATCTGGTGGATTGCTTCGAAATACATCCATGACCTCGTCTCCGCGACTGACTAGATCTACGTCGATGCCGGCACCGGTTAAAACGATGCCGAGCATCTCCGCAAGATCCTGGTCGTCATCGACGACCATGACTAAGGTCATTAGCTACCGTGCTCCCAAGAGTTGAGGTACATATCTTGAGCTGGTGTCAATACATCGATACGACCACCCATTGAAATCAACTTCAATGAAGCGACTTCTTTATCGATGTATTCAGGAACCATATGTACGCCAGCCTTGAGGTTCTTTGCTTCCTTAACAAGGTATTCAGCGGTGAGCGCTTGATCAGAGAATGACATATCCATTACTGATGCCGGATGTCCTTCTGCTGCTCCAAGATTTACGAGGCGACCTTCAGCGAGAAGAAGCAGACGGCGACCATCTGCAAGAACATATTCATCTGTCTGGTGACGCATCTTTGCATTCTTCTTCTTTGAATTCTGCTCAAGCCATGCCACATCGATTTCAATATCAAAGTGTCCTGAGTTGGCCATGATTGCTCCATCCTTCATGACTGCAAAGTGCTCATCACGAAGTACGTCGCGGTTACCTGTAACGGTAATAAATACATCGCCGATCTTTGCAGCATCAAGCATTGGCATCACGCGGAAGCCTTGCATCATCGCGTCAAGCGCCTTAGTTGGATCAATTTCAGTAACGACAACATCTGCGCCCATACCCTTTGCGCGTTCTGCAACGCCCTTGCCACAGTAACCAAATCCAGCGACAACGACGATACGACCAGCAAGCAAGAAATTCGTTGCACGGAAGACCGCATCAAGTGTTGACTGTCCGGTTCCGTAGCGATTATCGAACATGTGCTTTGTATCGGTGTCATTGACAGCGATCATTGGAAATGTGAGTGCTCCATCTTTAGCCATCTGATTGAGGCGGATGACACCAGTTGTTGTCTCTTCGCATCCACCAGTGATAGTTGGAAGAAGTTCGCGACGTGTAGTGTGAAGTGTATTTACTAGATCGCAACCATCATCAAAAACTTGGTGTGGTTCGATATCTAAAGCTGCATTGATATGTGAGTAATAGCCATCACGGTCAACTGCATTGCGCGCAAATACAGAGATTCCGTATTCATGAACAAGTGCTGCAGCGGTGTCATCTTGTGTTGATAATGGGTTTGATGCACATAGTGCGATTTCTGCGCCGCCTGCCTTGAGAACACGCATCAAGTTCGCGGTCTCAGTCGTGACATGCATGCACGCTGAAATTCTTACTCCTGCAAATGGTTGTGACTTCTCGAAGCGCTCTCTAATTTGAGCAAGAACTGGCATATTGCGCTCAGCCCACTCAATGCGCTTGCGGCCTTCTGCTGCTAGGGATGCATCTGCGATGTCATGTTTTGGTGTTGTTTCTGTGGTTGTCATAACTCTTCTCCTCTACACGGTAGGTGATTAATTGCTTACCTAAGGCGTAGGGCTCTACTTGCTAGGTTGCTGTAGGCCAAGATTACTGGGTAAAGAGGCTACTTGCCACCTATGAGGGCTAAGACCTGCGCAGAAACTTTCTTCATGAGTGCATCAGAGTTAGCCTCAACGTTGAGTCTGAGTAGAGGTTCAGTGTTTGAGGCGCGGACGTTAAACCACCAATCGCTACTCTCGACTGTAAGACCATCCAAGTGATCTGTCGTGATCCCTTCCATCGCTACATAATGTGACTCAATCGTCTCCATCACCGATTGTGAATCGTTTACAGCCGAGTTAATTTCGCCACTTGATGAGTAACGATTATAAGAATGTAAAAGTTCACTGAGCGCTCCTTCAGATTCAGAAAGTGCCGCAAGTGCGTGAAGGGCAGCTAACATTCCTGAATCAGCTCGCCAAAAATCCCTGAAGTAAAAGTGACCTGAATGCTCACCGCCAAATATGGCACCTGTGTCAGCCATCATTTTTTTAATGTAGGAATGGCCTACGCGAGAGCGGACTGCGGTTCCGCCGTTTTCTTCGATAACTTCTTTCACACTACGTGATGAGATCAAATTGTAAATGATCGTAGATCCCGGATCGCTCGCAAGGGCACGATCTGCAATGAGAGCTGTCAACGCAGATGGATTTACGAGATCACCCTTCTCGTCTACTAAAAAGCACCGATCTGCATCGCCATCAAATGCCAAGCCAATATCAGCTTTATGCTTCTTTACAGCCTTCGATAAATCTTGCAAATTCTTTGGATCGATTGGGTTAGCCTCATGATTAGGAAAAGTTCCATCTAGCTCAAAATACATTTCGATAACTTCAGCGCTGAGTCTCTTGAAAACTGCAGGTGCCGTGTACCCAGCCATTCCATTTCCAGCATCAATGACAACTTTCAGTGGCCGCATTGATCTAACATCCACAAGGTTAAGTAGATGATCGACGTATTGATCGAGCATTGGTTGTGCGCGCTCTACACCAATGCTGCGGAGTTCGATCGGTGAGCCTTCTTCAACGAATTTCTCGATCGTGAGCAAACCTGATTCTTTTCCAATGGGGCGCGCACCGCTAAGGCACATCTTGATGCCGTTGTATTCGGCTGGATTGTGACTTGCAGTAAACATTGCCCCCGGCATATTTAATTTTCCTGCGGCAAAATAGAGCATGTCTGTTGATGCTAAGCCGATACGTATAACGTCCAAACCTTGAGATGTAATTCCAGCTGAAAACGCATCAGCGAAAATTGGAGATGATGGGCGCATATCTTCACCGATAACGACAGTGCCCGGTTCTCTCTCTAGCTGAAGAAACCTAGCGAAAGCCACTCCTGTTGCAAAGCAAAAGTCAGCAGTGATTTCGGTGTCGACTAGTCCTCGAACATCGTAGGCTTTAAAGATCGACATCACAGATTCCTTAATTTGGAACTGCGCGCAGATGTCCACGACGCACACCTATATGCGTTGTGCCTTGATCTTGCTCAGTTAAATTCTCATCGCTGTGTGAACTTGCTGCCGCAGCTTCTCGTACCGCATCAGCGATTGCCATTAGATCATCTTCTGTCGGTCCGGAACCAGATTGTGAAATCTCTTCTTTAAAAACTGACCAGCCGTTTGGAACAGTTAGCTTTCGTGCATGAAACTCGCATAAGTCGTATGCGTGGGGTTCGGCAAAAGTTGCTAAAGGTCCAAGTACTGCAGTTGAATCTGCGTAAATATAGGTGAGGGTCATTGTTGCCATCGCGCGACATGTCGCTCGAGAGCATCCTCTACCTGTTCGTACCGCTGAGGCCATAGATAGAAGATTAGTGGGAATATGTATGACTAAGGATTTAAGACACGGATATTTGCGCTAGGAACTAGCACCCGTGTGAGTTCACTTCCAGGGACGAGGGGAAGATAGCCGTACCCGCTCTGTGTTGAAATGAGTGCACCACCAACGGTTTTTTTGCTGACCTTTGTAAAGTTAATGGTTCGAGCATTATCAGGCACCGTAAATGTGGCAATACCCTCTCCAGTAACGGTGTAATTCTTTTCTTTCTTATTTGTGAAGAGAACTGAGATCGAGACTGAAATATTCTCCGCAGTAAAGACAAGCGTTGGAGCAAGTCCGCTGACGGCTAGCGAATACTCCTTCATCTCTGTAGTCGATGTACTCCAAACAAAATCAGACTTCGTCTCCGCGAATGTTGATGAGTACACCGAAGCCACTATGGGGCGATCTGACGAAATTTTTAGCGCAAAAGTGCTTGGTGCGAGTTGAGGGTTAAGTGCGATTTCAGTAACAATGCCAGCTTTTACGATCCGGTCATCAAATCCCACTGGGATAAAAGAACCCTTAGTTGAAATTAGTTCGACAGAGATTCGTGCATCAACATCTCCGGGGGCAATCACACGCAAAATATGGCCGAGGGCCTTCCCTGAACGCTTAATCTGTGGGATGGCTGGAATTACGATCAGCTTGCTTGGATCAGGCGATGCGTTAACCAGATCCCCGCCCAGAGATTTGAGCCCACGACCTCGTTCATCTACAAGAAAGGCGTTAACTCGCCCAGACCTTGGCGCAATATGCAGCGCTATTCGCCTTGCACCCGGATCTAGTGAATCAAGAGTTTGGACAAGTGAAGAGTTGGCTTTGAGCGTGACAACCTTTGGAGGTCGAATTCCTGATTCACTCCAAATTTCTACATCAATAATGGCGTCGCTTAAACCACTATTGATCAGAATGAGTTTTCCTGTGCTAGTTACATCCGATGCTCCACCTACAAACCATTGAGATATGGCCGGTGCAGAACAAATTGTTGCACCAGCCCAGACACCTTTCTTGATTTGCCATACAGGTGACGTCATATTCTTTGTATCCAAGACGGTTGGATTAGTAGTCTGCATAAAACGTAAGGTGCGGGTAGGTTTGAGAATCGATGATTTCTTACCTAAAACTCTTGCCCCAGTTTGTGTTGAAGGAATAGAAATTGCGCTGCTCTCCCCCGAAGGTGTTGCAGGACAAACAACTGGAGGATAGTTCTCCGAGACATCACTCTGTGTGACATTTGCTGGTACTAAATTGCTCAAGCCAAGAGTTGCAGAGATGACTGTTATAAAAAGTAGAGGGCGTCTGAGTCTCATGCGAGCTCTCTCTCAGAAATCTCGCGCTTGCGGCGACCACTTGGAGCGGCAAAGAGTGCAAAGGTGAGGAGCACAATAAGATGCAGTGAGATCCATCCACGTCTGACCGATCCGTCATGGAACAAAATGACGGGGCCAACTTCTTCAACTGAAAATTGTGGCAGCGAGAGTTCACTCTTGATTCGAGTGAGCCGCTCTCCATTTTGCACGAGGTGCCATGAGCGACTGTAGCTTTCCGTCAGTGTGACGACACCCGGAGTTGTGACCATATATTCATCCGGTATCGAGGTTGGAGCAAGCAAGGTTGATTTTCCACTTGCCTCGGTGAGAATGAGATTTCCTGTTGCGCCGGCAACTTTCCATACGATTCCGGATGTGGTCGAGGATGCGCGAGTAAAGCCACCTAAACCATCAATGGTTTGAACGAGCGTTCCTTGGAATGGCGCTTTGAGAAATATGTAGGTAATTCCGTAACTTGCAAAAGTTTTACTGCTGGTCACACCACTTCCATCGGCGAGGGCGGTAACCGCACTAACTATTTCAGGAACTTCTGAAGGTGCAACGTCAGCATCTCCGAGTGAAACATCGCTGCCGCGTGCAATGTAGTAATTCAAAGAAGGAGTTGTTCCAACGAGACGTTCACGCAAAACCAGAGTCTTCGATTGCGTCTCAATTGCTAGATAAGGAGGAAGTACTTCTCCTTGCGCCGATTGCAACGGTGCATTTGGTCCTTGAGTAGCAATCCATCCCGTGGCAGTCACGGCGTAAGTAGCAGAAACGATAACTAGGGCAGAAACTGCGAAGTGACGATAATTGACATGCGTTTCAATTAATCGTTCGCGCACTTTATCTAGAATTGCAACTGAAGCGTAGAGCGCAGCCAGCGTTGCAAGAGCAATGAATACACCTGCGTAGATGTAGTTAGGCGTGGTTGTTCCTTTACCGGTGATTGTGAAGGTGGAAGAGATGGTTGCAATACAAATAAATGAACCACCAATGAGTGAAATTTGTCGTGCACGTTCGATGGAGAAAACTCCGATTGCAAGAATCAGGATGACAGGACTAATTAGCCACCACGGCAATGAACCAGCACCGCCTGGATTTGCAGTAAAGGCCAGATTTGCGCCACCACCAGCTGAAATGAGTCCGATATCAATAAAAAACTTCTTTGGGGAGCTAACAATTTCTAAGCTCCATGGAATGGTAAGTGCCAACGGAGCAAACAAAAGAAGTGCGCGGCGTGCCAAGAGTGAATAAAGGCGGGGCTTATTGGCAACCCTTCTATCTTCAATAACATCATGTGCAATGGCCATCAGGGTGAGAATGAGTAGCGCTATGAAAAATGGTGGAGCAAAGGCGAAGGCAAGGGCTAACAGGAGTGAGAGTGCTGACATCCTACGAATTGAAAATTCATCAATCTTGCGCCATTGCATTGCAACTTCCACAAGGAACGGTGCAAGAATCATCATTACCAAAATTCCGAAGCGCCCTGTGTTAACGGCTGAGATACTTATTGGCGAAATGGCATAAACGAGCGCTGCCGATACGGTGATGAACCGATTCTCGCTCACCTGCTTGACCAGATGGTGGCCAGATAAGAACAGCAACAACGGCGCAGCAATGAAGAAGAGTGAGATAAAGAGCGAAACGTTTCCTAATGTCACAATCGAGGCGATGGCAATGATTGGCATCCACAACGGCGATGCGCTCTTACTCCCTAAGCCCACTTCATGCCAAGGAGCGAAATAAAAGTCCCACAAATCACTTGCACCAGTTGGCGAAGGAGCCAACGTTCCTCCAGAGACCGCTCCGATTCGATTTCTAGACCAGATCAGAGTTAGGAGTACGAGAAAGATAAAGATGATTACAAATGGCTTGCGAAATATTGAGCTCCATTTTCGAGAAACAACGGGCGTAAGCAAATCTTCTTCTTCTAATTCTTTCTCGGTCGGAAGATCTAGAAGCGATTCATCAAGAAGCGATTCTTCGGTGGGTTTAAGAATGAAATCTCTCAGCGAAGCTGTGCCTCGATCAATTGCTAAACGTAATTGCTGTGCTCTGGAGGGAATAAAACGAGATACAACACCTGGAGATACAAGTCGCGTTCGTTTGCGAGCCCTTCTTGCCTTAATCAACTCCCCTGGTTTCACCAAAAGATTACCAATAGCCAGAATCTCATCCGCTGCGTATCCAGGAAGTTTTGCGAAGAGATATCCCACTGCTCGTATAACTGCAGAACCAAGAAGTTGTAGAGCCAAAAGCGGAAGTAACCACCATGTCGCATTAGCTAGCAGTACATAGGCTGCATTCTGTCGATCCAGTAGAAGTGGGCGATGCAGAAGCGCACCCTTAACATCAACATCACGTCGCTCGGTTGCAGAAGCCTGTGCGTGATAAGCAATTGCATCCGTTACGACAATAGCGCCGTGGCCTGCAGCGTGTAGACGCCAGCCAAAGTCAACATCGTCACGGAATAGTTCGAGATTCTGATCAAAGCCACCGAGTTCTTCGAAAACACTTCTTCTAATCAGAGCGCCAGCTGTACTTACCGCCAGTACTTCCGTAATCCCATCGTGCTGACCTTGGTCATATTCTGAATCTTCAAGTCCTGTCCAACGCGCACCGTTTGTTGCAATGCTTATGCCAATTTCGAGAAGATGAGTGCGATCGTGCCACCCTAGTAATTTTGGCCCTGCCATGACAACGCTCGGGCGATCATCAACTGCAGCAAGGAGAGCTTCAAGTGCACCTGGTGCTGGCGCACAATCATCGTGGAGAATCCATAGCCATTCGTTTTCAAGAGACGGTGGAAGTTTTTCAACTGCAGATGCAATCGCTGCACCGAATCCAGTTTCGCGCGCCATGGTGAGAATCGGAATGCGAGCGCCTTTAAGTAACTTTGCAGATACATCTACTGAACCTGTATCGACAGCGACTATCTGATCAAACGGTCGAGTCTGTGATGCTAACGATGCAACGACCTCAGGCAACCACGTTGCACCATCATGGACAACGAGAATCGCGCTGACGCGATGGGAAGACATTGCTTACGCTGGGCGACGCTTCAAACGGCGACGCTCGCGTTCGGAGAGTCCGCCCCAAATTCCAAAGCGCTCATCATGTGCGAGTGCGTACTCAAGACATTCTTGACGAACATCGCATGAGAGGCAGACGCGCTTTGCTTCACGAGTTGAGCCGCCTTTCTCAGGAAAGAAAGCTTCTGGATCAGTCTGCGCGCAGAGTGCGCGCTCTTGCCACGAGAGTTCAATATTCTCGCCATTTGCTAATTGAATAGTTGGTCCAGCAGTGGGGGCTGATGGCTTGCCAGTCGATGATCCTTCTGGGCGGATTGGCATTTGCTAATCTCCTCAAGTCATTAGGGCCCGATCCGTGAGTGGATATCGGGTCACTAGGAGAGAATTACACGCGTGTAATCCCTTCCTGTCAACTCCCCAAGTGCACCTTCAGGGTTAGAAAATGGTCGCAATCGAGCCAATTTGAGCGTGATTTCCAGAAAAAATCGACAAATATTCGGATTAAAAAATTATTGGAAGATTTTCGTTGTGGGAGATGTATCTATCGTGATGTGAAGCGCCTGCTTCAACGACAGCAGCCGGAGCAATAAAAGTTCGAGTGAGCTTGGCGCTAGTTTTAACAATGGCCCCAGCGCAGACGATGCAGTTGTCGAGGATTGCGCCTGCTCCAATCTCGGCCCCTGCCCCGATTGAGGTACCGCCAGTCAGTACTGCAGTTGAATCAACAACTGCAGATGGTGATATCAGAAAGTCGGCTGCCACTAAATCTCGAGATCCCTTAAAGAGCGCGCCTGGATTTCCAATATCAAGCCAGTATGCGGCTTCTTTATATCCAAATACTCGACGCTTATCGCTAATGAGCCCTGGAAAAGTTTCGCGCTCGACAGATACAACAGTATCGCGCGGGATTGAATCAATAACTTCACGATTAAATACATAACATCCTGCGTTGATCCAATTAGTAATGGGGTTTTCCATCTTCTCCAAGAATGCTTCGACCTGTCCATCTTCATTAGTTGGAACACAACCAAAAGCGCGAGCATCGTCAACCTGAATCAGGTGCAGAGTGACATCGGCATTTGACTTCTTGTGAAATTGAATTTGGGCTGCAAGATTATGATTGCTGAGTACGTCGCCATTAAAAATCACTACTGCTTCATCGGATGCACCTTTATCAAGATGCGCAGCAGCGTTGGCAATGGCTCCTCCCGTTCCTAGCGGCTCAATCTCGACTGCATAGCGAAGATCAATCCCCCACTTACTTCCATCTCCAAAGTACGGAATAAAAACTTCTGACAAATATGAAGTCGCAAGAACTAAAGTGGTAATCCCTGCACGCTGTGCTGCAAGTATTTGATGTTCAGTCACAGGCTTACCTGCAACTGGAAGCATAGGTTTAGGAGTTTCTGAGGTGATGGGAGCTAAGCGAGTTCCTCGGCCGCCTACAAGCAAGATTCCAACGGTCATAACTTATGCGCCAATCGCAGCCGTGATGCGTGCGGTGGCATCTTTAATTGCGTTATCTGTAGCAGTCATTGCAACGCGAATGTGCTGGCCGCCGTCGGTGCCGTAAAAAGTTCCTGGAGTTGCGAGAATTCCGAGCTCTGCCAGCCAATCCACTGATTGCCATGCATCTTCGCCTCGCGTGCACCATATGTAGAGTCCGGCAACGCTTTCATCAATTCGAAATCCTGCCGCCTCTAAAGCTGGTCTCAACGTTGCGCGGCGAGAGTTGTAACGTGCTCGTTGGGTTGCAACATGCTCATCATCGCCAAGAGCTACTGTCATTGCCTTTTGAACAGGGAGTGCGACCATCATGCCGGCATGCTTTCTAATTTCACGGATAGCTGCGATGAGTGCGGGATCACCAACCATGAATGCAGCTCGATAACCCGCCAGAGATGATCGTTTTGAAAGTGAATGCACTGCCAGGAGATTCGAATTATCGCCATCACTGTAATTAAAGATTGACGTCGGAGTTATGCCATCACCAAATTCCAAGTAACACTCATCTGAAATAACTACCGCTTTATTCTTTCGCGACCATTGAATGACGGCGCGAAATTCTTCGTGAGAGTGCACTCGGCCTGTGGGATTTGCTGGTGAATTGACCCATGCCAAATCTGCTTTCGGCCATTGGGAGGCATCGATATCAACCGCAATCTCATGTGACTGCGCCAACATCGCACCTACAAGGTATGTCGGATATGCAATTTTTGGATAAAGCACGGTTTGAGATTGAAGAAAAGTTGGAAGCCATGCAACTAATTCTTTTGAACCTATAAGTGGCAGAACATCAAAGTCACCAGTAATTCCAAGATGGCTCGTCGCCCAAGTACGTATTGCTTGCTGTAATTCAGGTGTACCTGCAGTGGTGGGATAGCTCGGAGAGTTTGCACTCTCTGCCAAAACTTTTTGAATAAATTCAGGCGTTGGATCTACAGGTGTTCCCTGCGAGAGATCTATCAACCCTCCTGGGTGCGCTCGCGCCTTTACTCCGTATGGAGCAAGTGCATCCCAGGGAAAATCAGGAAGTTTTTTTCTCAACGGCGAGCACATCTGCATGGTCATGATCGGTGAGACCGACCTTTGCAGCTCCACCTGGGGAACCGAGTTCTACGAAGAACTCGGTGTTAATTTTCGGGAATTCTTTCCAGTCTCCTGGAACATCATCCTCATAATAAATTGCTTCAACAGGGCATACAGGCTCGCAAGCACCACAATCGACGCACTCATCAGGTTGGATGTAGAGCATTCGGTTTCCTTCGTAAATGCAATCCACTGGGCACTCTTCGATGCAGGACTTATCTTTCACATCGATACATGGCTGGGCAATCACATATGTCACGAGCAACCTCCGAAGGGTCAAGGATGGGTAAAGCGTAGCGAGAACCCAATTCTAACCATGCGCCATCTGAACTGCACGGTTAATGTGAGCCTATGAGAGCGGGATCTGCAGACCTTGACCCAGGACTGATTGGGCAGCGACTGACCTTGCGCCTGCATGATCCAGCAGGTGGCTATCGCGATCTCGTGGGAGTACTTGAATCTGCCACCACAATAAGAAAACGTTCGGGAGAGATTGTTGTCTTTGATCCACGTCAAATCGCAATCGTTCATCCCATCAAGGAAGTGACACAACGGGCTGGCAGCGGTGCGCCTCTCTCGCTTCGCATCGCCGAACTTGAAGCTCTTTCAACTAGGACTTGGCCACCGCGTGAAGTTCAGAGTATTGGCACATGGCAGGTTCGCATTTCTGATGGAGTTACATACAGAGCAAATTCGGTTTTTGTTTCTGGAGTTCCACCATTTGGTGAACCCGGAGTCGAATTAGATGTCGCCATCGAGCAGGTTGAAAAAATCTATGCAGCGTCAGAACTTCCTGCAGTCTTTCATCTGATTACACCGACATACCAGGGATTCGCAGATTATTTGATCAGCAAAGGATGGAGGGAAAAAGTCGGAGCAGCCTTCATGGTCAGTGACATTACTGATACGTCGGATATCTCAAGCGCTCTTGAGAAGAAAAATCTGACATTTCTCAATCAAGGAGCGCCCACTCCAGAATTTTTAGCACTTCACAATGACGAGATTCTTGAATCGATTATGAACGCTTATCCTGCTCGCTATCTTTCGTTGTGCAGCGATGGCGTGACTGTTGCCACTGCGCGTATGGCAGTTTCGCAATCGTGGGCGATCATCACTCGACTTATTGTTGCCGAATCTCATCGCCGCCAAGGTCTGGCTGAGTTACTTATGCAGGCGGCAATGAGTGCTGCACAGAATGAAGGCACAGATAAAATCTGTCTCCAAGTGGATCGCTCAAATACAGGTGCGCAAGCGCTCTACGAGAAATTAGGTTTTCGTGTACATCACACCTATAGCTTCATTGAGCGTGAAAATAGATCTGAGTGCGCATGTTAAAACTCTATGAAACACGTTCACGTGAAGTTCTACCGATCGAAGGTCGTGATGGAGCCCTCAAGGTTTACTGCTGCGGGCCTACTGTCTATCGAGATGCCCACATCGGAAATCTTCGCACTTTTTTACTTTCAGATCTGATCAATAGGGCAGCTGCACTCTCAGGGCTAAAAGTTTCCCTTATTCAAAACATCACAGATGTGGGTCATATGGCAAATGATCTGGAAGATAAAATTCTCGCTCAATCAAAGAGTGAATCCCTTGATCCATTTCTTGTAGCTCGTAAATACGAAGAGCGCTTTCATCTAGATCTGCGAAGGCTAAATATCCAACCTGCTGATTTTTATCCTCGGGCAAGCGAGAGTATTTCGCTCATGGTTTCGGCAATCGAAAAACTCATCACTGATGGATTTGCGTATGTTGCTACTGATGGCAATGTGTACTTTGATGCACAATCATTTCCAACTTATGGCGCAATCAGTGGAAACCGTCTTGATTCATTAAAACCAGGACATCGCTATGAGTATTCAGAAGATGGGGCTAAGCGTTTTCATGCTGATTGGGCACTGTGGAAATTAGCTCGGGACCGTGCAGAAATGATTTGGCCTACTCCTTGGGGTGATGGATATCCAGGATGGCACATTGAGTGCAGTGCGATGTCACTTGAATACTTGGGTAACACAATAGATCTTCACGTTGGGGGAATCGATCTGCGCTTTCCGCATCACGAAAATGAGCGCGCGCAATCAAATGCGCTCACAGGAACCGAAGTTGTCACACACTGGATTCACGGAGAGCACTTACTCTTTGAAGGAAGAAAAATGTCCAAGAGCTCTGGAAATGTTCTCTTATTGCAAGACATTATTGACCGTGGGCTTGATCCCCTTGCTGCTCGTATTGCATTTTTGGAAAATCGATATCGATCACAAATGGATCTAACGTGGGCTTCCCTCGAAGCAGCGCATGTAACCCTTCGCAGATGGCGCACGCTCGTGCAATCCGGTCAGCCGCTTGATCAACTCATTGCTGATCAAGAGTTTTTAACGGCAATAAATGCAGATCTCGATACACCACGTGCTCTCCAAAGATTGCGAGTGGTAGAGAAAAGCGCAGCGCTGACCCCACATGAAAAGGCGGGAATTTTCCGATTTGCAGATCAAGTTCTTGGCTTGGAACTTTCGCGAATTCCAGAGAAGCGAGAACTCACCGAGATCCAGAGTCAGCTCTTAGGTCAACGAGAGGTAGCGCGTTCTGAGAAGAATTTTGCAGAGAGCGATCGCTTGCGAACACTTCTTGAAGAGAGTGGACTAGAAATTCAGGATGGACCTCAAGGCCAAAGTTGGAGTTAATCTTTCACAGGAAGAAAGATTGAAATAACTACGATTGCTAGAGCACTTGCAAGAAACGTCATTCCAGCTCTATCACCTTGGACTAGTAGCTCTCCCCCTTTACCAAAAGTTGTTGCATCATTGATGACAATAAGCCAACCCAAGAGTGCGGCAACTTTGAAGCGACGTTTTCCGTAATGTCTGCCAATAGACCAGAACGTTGCAGCAGAACCTGCCAAGGCGAGAATTAGTCCTGCGGGCAGAAAAGAGAGATGGAGAAAAACTCCACCGACTGCTGTCAAACCACCAATAAGAAAGCTCAAAAAGTATTTCATTCAGAAATCTATCCCAGAGAGCAGATCTGTCTCTCGTCCATCTCTATCAAATGGTTCATGAGCCTTGCCATGCACGAGTGTGTAGTACTCGTTTCCCCACACCTGTAATCCAATGTTATTTGAAAGCGCAAAGAAAGGGCCATCTAATGCAATCTGAGTTCTATGTGCTGCCATTGCATTCATCTTTGCTTGAACATATTCATTTCCATCAATGAGCGTTGTGACAGATTCATCATCTTTTGCAAAGGGCAAGTCATCCGCGCTCTCTGCTCCAAAGAAATCAGAACCGAGCGCTTTCATCTTTTCGATTCCCTCGGCGATAACGGACTTGGGCATTGTGTTCCAATAGATCTTCGGGATCTGCCAGGATGATATTTTCGCGGCTTGCATGGCAACTCGATGGGCTTGAATGTGATCAGGGTGACCGTACCCACCAATTTCATCGTAAGTGATGAGTGCATGTGGCTTGATCTCCTCGATTACTTTTGCAAGTAACTCACTTGCTTCCTGAAGATCTGCCTGCCAAAAAACATCAGGGCGATTATTCGGTGGGGTGTCCATCATTCCGCTGTCGCGATAAGTGATATCCGGTGCACCTAGGAATCGAAAGTCGGTAATCCCGAGTGCTTTCATTGCTTCAGCCAATTCGACTTCACGATGTGCGCCTAATTCATCCCTATCTGAAGCTGCTATATGAGCTAGCTCTGGAACTAGCACCTCTCCCTCTTCTCCACGAGTACAAGTGATGAGAGTGACTTGTGCACCCAGGGCTGCATACATAGCCATAGTTGCACCGTTATTGATTGTCTCGTCATCTGGATGTGCATGAACCAACAGGATGCGAGCACCTTTGAAGTTTCTCTCCATTAATAAACCGGCAAGCTGGTATCGATCTGCTTCGCCCAAGCGATTACGCCACCGGAAACATGTGTCGCATCTTTGAAGCCAGCACCTTTGACGATCGCTAAGCACTCGGCTGATCTCACACCACTCTTACAATGAATAATGATTGGCTTATCTTGTGGAAGTCCAGCAAGAGCCGTTCCATCTATAAATCCTTGCTTTGGAATCAAGTGCGATCCTGGAATGCGAACAATTTCAAATTCACTTGGTTCGCGCACATCGATCAGATAAAAATCATCTCCGTGATCGATCTTCTCTTTAAGCATTGCTACAGAGATTGTGGAATCTGTGACTGCATCTTGTGCTTGTGATGAGAGAACACCACAGAATGCCTCGTAATCGGGAAGGAGCGTCTTCTGAGTAGCTTTCTCTGAACACAGTGGGCAATTTGGATCTTTACGAATCTTTACCTTTCGGAAATTCATTTCAAGGGCGTCATAAATCATGAGCTCACCGATGAGAGATTCGCCAACTCCTGTAATTACCTTGATTGCCTCCGTAGTTTGGATTGAGCCGATGGTTGCACAGAGAACTCCGAGCACTCCGCCTTCAGCACACGATGGAACCATGCCTGGAGGTGGTGGTTCTGGATATAGGCATCGATAACACGGACCATACTCGGCCCAGAAAACACTTGCCTGTCCGTCGAAGCGATAGATAGAACCCCACACGTATGGTTTCTTCAGAAGTACACATGCATCATTAACAAGGTAGCGAGTTGCAAAGTTATCCGTGCCGTCAACGATGATGTCGTATTGAGCGAATATATCCATCACATTATCTACATCAAGACGAAGCTCATGAGTTGTCACATGAACATAAGGATTAATTTCTAAAATTTTCTCTTTAGCAGATTGCACCTTGCTCTTACCAATATCGGATTGGCCGTGAATAATCTGGCGCTGCAAATTGGATTCATCGACAGTATCAAACTCAACGATCCCAATAGTTCCGACACCGGCGGCGGCTAAATACATAAGTGCCGGTGAACCAAGTCCACCTGCACCAACGCAGAGCACCTTTGCATTCATAAGTCTCTGCTGTCCGGCCATCGCCACATCAGGAATGATCAGGTGGCGGCTATATCTACGCACCTCATCAACGGTCAGCGCTGGGCCAGGTGAAACGAGTGGAGGTGTCTTCATAATTGGTAATTCTGCCTCAGACTATGAAAGCGTGCCACTTTGCGTCTACGATTAGGTCAATGAGCACTTCCGAGAAGCAAACGACTGGCGATAAGGCACGTCTTCCGCGCGATGAACGCCGCGCAATACTTCTTACAGCGGCACTTGAAGTCTTTACCGCTGCCGGTTATCACTCGGCTGCAATGGATGAAATCGCAGATCGAGCGGGTGTCAGCAAACCCGTTCTCTACCAACATTTTCCTTCCAAGCTTGATTTATATCTGGCAGTTCTCGATCTTCATATTGATTCCCTCGTATTCGAAATCCAGAAAGCAATCTCATCTACTCCCGATAACGCGCAAAGAGTTCGCGCAACAGTTGTTGCTTATTTTGCATTTATCGAAAATGAAGGAGAAGCATTTCGACTGCTATTTGAAAGTGATATGAGCGTTGAGCCACAAGTACGTGAGCGTCTCAATCGGATGACTTACGACTGTGCAGCTGCAGTAAGTGCTGTGATCTCTAATGACACAGGTTTACCTCAAGAGGTTGCAATGCTTCTCGGAGTTGGCTTGATTGGATATGCTCAAGTAACTGCTCGTCACTGGCTTGATCGCGACAGCAAATTAACCCGTCAGCAAGCTGTTGATCTTGTCGAAAACTTGATGTGGCGAGGAATCTCAGGCTTTCCCCGCACCGAATAGCAGTACACCACCTTTGCATCTAGGATGAGCCCATGAGTACAAAGAAATCAGAGGGCGCTCAGGCAGCTCTCATCAGAATTGCTGTTGCAGATATTGCAAGTGAACTAGCCTTTGAGTGCGAAATAAGCCCAGCTGAGATCAAGAAGGCTGTCGCTCAAGCTCTGGCGGATAACACTCCCCTGATCCTTACCGATATACGTGGCCACGAAGTGATCGTGCCTGCCGGGCGCATTGGTTATGTCGAGATTGGCCAACCGACCGAACGTCGCGTCGGTTTTGGCGCGCTGTAAGTGACTCTGACATTCGCAGACCTTCCACTTCGTAAAGAGACGATTGCCGCCCTCAACGAACATGGTTACACAGCACCTTTTCCTATTCAGGAGCAGGTTCTCTCTATCGCACTTGCAGATGGAGATGTCATCGGGCAAGCCAAGACCGGAACTGGAAAGACACTTGCATTTGGAATTCCTCTCGTTGATCGTGTGATCGCACCTGCAGATGAAGAGTGGAAAAGTTTTGAGTACCAGGATTCACCACAAGTTCTTGTAGTTGTTCCTACTCGCGAACTCTGCGTACAAGTAACAAAAGATCTTGAAGAGATCACCCAGAGCAGAAATATCCGAGTTTTAGCTGTTTATGGTGGGCGAGCATTTGAACCACAGATTGAAGCGCTCCAAAAGGGAGTGGAAATAATTGTCGGAACTCCTGGTCGCTTACTTGATCTCTATCGCCAAGGCCAAGTCAAATTAGCTAGCGTTACTCGAGTTGTTCTTGATGAAGCAGATGAGATGCTCGATCTCGGCTTCCTTCCAGATGTTGAGAAGATCTTTGCCAGTACTCCTAATCGCACGCAGACGATGCTTTTTTCAGCAACCATGCCTGGAGACATCATCGCTCTAGCTCGAAAATTTATGAATCAGCCAGTACACATTCGCACTCAAGATTCTCAAGATGAAGGCAATGTCGTCTCGCGCATTGAACAACACGTTGTCCGCGCACATGCGATGGATAAGATTGAAATGCTTGCTCGTATTCTGCAAGCAGAGGGTCGTGGCCCAACGATTGTTTTCTGCCGTACCAAGAGAGCCTGTCAAAAAACTGCCGACGATTTAATCGAACGTGGTTTTCGCGCTGCAACATTGCATGGGGACATGGGACAAGCTGCACGTGAAAAGGCGCTTAATGATTTCAAGGGCGGAAAGTCTGATGTACTTATTGCAACAGATGTCGCTGCGCGCGGAATTGATATCGATGGAATTACCCATGTTATTAACTATCAATGCCCTGAGGATGAGAAGACATACGTCCACCGCATTGGTCGTACAGCGCGTGCGGGTGCGCACGGAATTTCTCTCACCTTCGTTGATTGGGATGATCTTGCACGTTGGAAGTTGATTGATATGGCGCTCAAGCTTGGTTTACCTGAACCTGTTGAAACTTATTCATCCTCTGAACATCTCTATGAGATTATGAAAATTCCTGCTGGTTCAACCGGTCGCATGGATAAACCCCGTAAACCAGCTGCTGTGCGTGAGAACAATGAAAAGAGTGAGTCAACTGCTCCCGTCCGCCAAAAGCGTGAGCGAGTACGTACCAAAAAGTTTTCTTCTTAATCTAAACCAAGTACTTCGAGCACGCTATACGCGCACTCTCTAAATTCACCGGCAACGTTTGAGTTCTTTGCATGCGTGAGCACGCTTGCCGTTGTCTGCGCTGCTGCTTCAATCTCGTCAGCGATACTGATGGAACCATCTAAATGTTCCCACTGCGAGAAATCCTTAATGGATTTGGTCTTAACACCAACCGCAAGAAGTTTGAGTGGGGTACTTCCAGAAAGTTTAGAAATCTGTGTCACACCTCGAAGATGATGCACAGTGTTGGAATAGGGAGCGAGCACTAAATCGGCAATATCAAGGGCGGAAATTAAGCTTGAATTAATATCACTCGGCGTATCGATGATTACCAAGTCATAACTCTTGGGTAATTTTTCAATAAGCGCTTTTACCTCTTGCCTCTTAAAACCATTTCCCACACGAGAGTCTGCGGCAATAAAATCAAAACGTTCGCCAAGTGAATCTAAATTCTCGCTTCGAATAGAAGTGCCTGAAAGAAAATCGGCCAGAGTGAGTCGTGTTCCTTCGCGACCCACGCGAAATGTCAACGATGCCTTTGGATCAGAGTCAATGAGCAACGTTTTTTTGCCGTATTCGACAGTTGCCACTGCGAGCGAGTGCGCCACTGTTGTCTTGGCACTACCTCCCGCAGTATTGGCAACTACAACAATCTTTGGACTCATGCGTTCACCGATTGATTCTGCCAACGTCGCACACCTTCATGGAAGATTGGAGGCGCAATAAATATCGGAGGAATGAGTGAAAGGGATTTGCGGGTTGCAAGAAGTGAGAGGTTGGTCGCCAATTCTTGTGCGGGAAGGGTTGGCCAACCGTAAAGATCACGTGCCCAACGAGGAAGGCTTGCAGCTGCTAGCGAACTCAGCGCTGCCCATGCAGGAGCAGCTGGTGTTGCAAATCGAATAACGGTAGGAAGAGGAGGCAAAGTCAGAAAAATCGCTGCTCGTTTCGCATCATCGGTTGCAGCTAACTCTGGCGAAATTGTTGTGAAATACTCTTTAAGTTGAACCAGCGTTGTCGGAACATCGCTGCGAGAAATCCCAACGAGCACTGCAAACTCAACCATTTCAGAGATATATCGATCTTTATCATCAGCGCACAGAGTCATTCCAGAGCGATAGGCGACATCAAGAAAAGAATCGACCATTGCCATATGTACCCAGAGCAGTTCGTGAGGATTATCTAAACCGAGTTTTGTATGTACTTTTCGAACCCGAGATGTGAGTTCGAGCGCTTGTTCGGTGGTACCGAAGGTGAGTGTGGTTACGTAATCGCCAGTTCTTTGCAATCTTCCCCAAGCATCCTCACGGAAATTTGAATGTGTAGCGACACCAGCCATTGCAACAGGATGAAGTGCTTGCTGAAAAAGTGCTCGGACTCCCCCGACAAGCATCGAAGGATCACTGTGTAATTTCCAGACAATGCTGTCAGGGTTGTAAATACCGCGTGAATCGTAGTTCATAGATCTAGGCCGAAAGAATTTTGATTGCATCGACGAGCATTTGAACGGCGATGGCTGCCAACAAAAGACCAGCAATTCTTGCCAAAAGTGTAACTCCAGCATCCTTAATGACGCTAAGAATTTTGGTTGAAGCCATAAGGGCAAGTGCGATGATGATATGAACGGCAACTATTGCAGCAATTAATCCAAGTGCAAGTGGAGTTGAATCGACCTGCTTAACAAAGATCATCGTCGCAACAATTGCCCCGGGGCCAGCTAGGAGTGGAGTACCTAGAGGAACTAGAGCGACATTCTTATTGGTGGAAGAGTCAGTTTCATCAATTTTTCCTGTGAGTAGTTGGAGAGAGACGTAGAGAAGTAAAAGTCCACCCGCTGCCTGCAAGGCCTCCATCGAAACATTCATGTATTCAAGGACAAACTGTCCGAAGAGAGCAAATGAAGTGATCACAACAAGTGAGACTGCAGCTGCTTGCCATGCTAAACGGACACGCTCTTTCGGCGTCTTATCTGAGACAAGTGCTAAGAAGATTGGTGTCGCACCAGGTGGATCCATAATCACCAATAAGGTGACAAAAGATTGCACCGCAAATGTCAATGCGCTGACTTCAGTCAGATTCATTCGGTAACGACCCTTCGTGCATCTGCCATAGATTCAAGACGAGCCCATTCTGCTGGATCTGTATGGTTTTCGCCTATCGAGTTGAGCTTTCCTGTACCGTGATAATCGCTGGAGCCGGTAACAACGAGTCCTAAATCACGTGAGAGTTCGCGTAATTGCTCACGCTCTGCATGAGTGTGATCACGATGATCAACTTCTACTCCATTAAGTCCGGCTGAAATCAATGAAGGGAAGCTCATCGCAGAAAGTGTTTGGCCACGACGAGTTGCAAAAGGGTGTGCAATGACTGCCACTCCCCCTGCTTGTCGAATAACTTTAATTGCATCTTCCGGAGTCGGTGCAATATGAGTCACGTAATATTTCGAGTCATTATGTAAGAGATGTGTAAATGCCTCATCACGACTTGCTACATGTCCCTTTGCGACAAGTGCATCCGCTAGGTGAGGGCGCCCCAAAGTTGCCCCCTCGGGCATCGCAGCGAAAACCTCGTCCAGAGATATTTCTATCCCATCTGCAGTTAATAACTCAGTCATACGACGCATGCGCGGAAGTCGCGAATCGCGAGACTCTTCAAGCATTGTCTGCATTGAACTATTCTCTCCATCGAAGAGTAAGCCGAGCATGTGCACTGCAACACCATCTTCAGTAAGGCATGAAATTTCTGCACCAAGAACAAGAGCAAGGTTTGCTCTTCGTGCGGTGATGGCTTCTTTCCACCCCGAAGTCGTGTCATGGTCGGTGACTCCGAGCACTGTGATTCCCCCTGAAAGCGCTTTATTTACGAGCGCATGTGGAGAATCGGTGCCGTCGCTGTGACTAGTATGAGTGTGTAAATCAATCATTCGTCGATCATCACCTCACTTGGCCGAGTTCGTAAGACCACAAGTATGCACCCCGTCAGGATGACAATGATTCCTGGTGCTAATGCAACAGGTGGCCTCTGATCTAACCACCAAATTGCAAGCAATGTGCTTACAGGAACTTCAAAGAAAACAATGAGTGAGACGATTGCAGGCGAAACTCGCTTAAGCGCTGCATTAAACATTGAGTGCCCTAAAATCTGAGCGCCCGCGATGAGTCCCAATAAAATCAACCACTCACTTCTTTCAAAGTTAACTACCTCTACTCCGATGACAAGTGCCATAGGTAAAGCTGTTATGGCACAGACGAAATAACAAATTGAGGTGTAGCTATGTGTCCCAATCTCTTTCTGTGCTTTTGAACCAAGTAACATGTAAATCGCGGCAAGTGCTGCCGAAATTATCGCAGCGACATCACCTTTAAAGGCAAGCCAAGAGATAGAAAGATCCACTCCCGAAATCATTAACACTCCAATGAATGAAACTCCCATTCCTAGCCACGCTCTTGATGGAATATTTCCTCCAAGTGCCCTGACAAAGAGTGCGGCAAAGATTGGTTGAAGGGCAACCAGTGCAGTACCGGCAGCAACAGTTGTCCAACGCATTGCAATAAAGAAACCAATAAAGTGAAGCGCGAGAACAAATCCCGAGAGTGCGGAAAGAGCGAGCGCCCGACGGTGATATCTATCTTTAGAGATTAAATCTCGTAGGGCGAATGGAAGTGTGAAAAGTGCACCACCAAGATTTCTCCAGAAAATCAGAGTCACCACTGGCATCGCACTCATAGCAATGAGGGGTCCAGAAGTACCGATTCCGATAATCCCAAGACCTAATCGAATGAGATCTGGACGCTCAGGAATCTGCGTGTGGTTCTCAATCGAGGACATAGGGCAACGGTATCTGATGTGTGAGAGCCAGATACAATTTGCCCATGAGCGCAAACATCTCCACTCGAGTGTTTCTCGCCAGATTAGCTGGAACCGCAGTATTTGATCCTAATGGTGATCCAGTTGGTAAGGTCAGAGACGCTGTTGCGACCCTGCGCGCGAACAATCAACCTCCTCGAATCCTCGGTCTCATTGTTGAAGTTCCATTGAGGCGACGAGTTTTTGTTCCAATAACACGCGTTACCTCTATTGAGTCGGGAACGGTTGTTATTACTGGTCTTGTCAATATGAGACGTTTTGAATCACGCACTGGTGAAATTCTTGTTTTGGGTGACATGTTAGATCGCTCCGTAAGACTGATTGAAAGTAATGAGCCTGTACTAGTAGAAGATCTGGGAATGGAACAGAATCGCACTGGCGATTGGCTTATGACTCGCGTACACATCATGAAGCGTGGCCAAGGAATCCGTCGCAAAGGTGCGACTTCTACTGTTGCGTGGGAAGAAGTGCACGGATTTGCAACTGCCGAAAGCGAACAGGGCACTTCAAATTTACTTTCCACTCTTAGTAATTTACGTGCCGCAGATTTAGCAGCAGTAATTCAAGATCTTGCTCCGAAGCGCCGAGTGGAGATTGCGCGCGCACTTGATGATGAGAGATTGGCAGATGTTCTTGAAGAGATGGATGAGGCTGAACGAGTAGCACTCCTAAGTGAACTCGAAGGAGAACGCGCAGCAGATGTTCTCGGAGAAATGGATCCTGATGATGCTGCAGATTTACTTCGCGAGGTTGGCCAAGAGCGAGCACAAGAGCTTATTGGTTTGATGGAGCCAGAAGATGCTGAGGATGTCATTCGATTAATGACGTATGAGGATTACTCGGCAGGTGGAATGATGACAACCGAGCCACTTATTATGAGTGCTGACTACACCGTCGCCGATGCACTCGCAGCAGTTCGCAAAAGCGAAATCTCACCAGCTCTAGCATCACAAGTATTTGTCACAAGACAACCACTTGAGACTCCCACTGGACGCTTTATTGGAATGGTTCATTATCAGCGATTGCTTCGCGAACCTCCAGCAACGCTGTTGGGATCACTCGTTGATACAGATACTCAAGGATTAAGCCCAGATGCCTCGCTTAACGAGGTCTCGTCTTATCTTGCAAGCTATAACTTGCTCAGCGTCCCAGTTGTTGATGGAAATGAGCGGTTATTGGGAGCAGTGACTGTCGATGACGTTCTAGATCACTTACTTCCAGATAATTGGCGTATTGATCATCGCGATCACACTCGTACTGAGTTAGAGACTATAACCCAAGAAGTCGAAGGGCAGGTGTAAAGATGGCGCGAAAGAATGGATTAGATACTCCTCGCGAAACTCGACGCACCTTGCGTCCGAATATTGATGCTGAGGCTTTTGGGCGTTTATCAGAGAAGTTTGCACGCTTTTTAGGAACAGCTCGCTTCTTGGTTTATATGACTGTCTTTGTACTTTCTTGGGTACTGTGGAACTCGTTGGCACCAGCAAATATTCGTTTCGATGAATATCCCTTTATCTTTCTCACTCTCATTCTCTCGCTTCAGGCATCCTATGCAGCGCCGTTGATTCTCTTGGCTCAGAATCGTCAAGCAGATAGAGATCGAATTGCGTTAGCTGAAGATCGTGCGCGCAATGATCGCAGTATGGCTGATACTGAATATCTCACACGCGAACTTGCAAGTCTTCGAATTTCTCTCGGCGAAGTTGCAACTCGTGACTTCCTTAAAGATCAATTAGAAGATATCGCCCAGGAAATTGTTGAAGAGTTAAGACGAGATTCCGAGCCTGACGCCAAGTAGTGATTTATCTCGAATCACTAATTTATCTGCAATTGCCATAATTGCTTGTGCAGTTGGACTATCAGGGAGTGCATCAACTATCGGTGCACCAGTATCTCCACCGGTACGCAATTCTGGTGCAAATGGAATCTTGCCAAGCAGCGGCACATCTGCTCCAACAAGAGTTGAAAGTCGAGCAGAAGTTTCTTCTCCCCCGCCTTCACCAAAGAGCGCAGTTGACTCACCACAAGTTGGGCAGATAAATGCCGACATGTTTTCAATGATGCCGATAACTCTTTGATGCATCTGGTGAGCTATGCGCCCAGCTCGCTCTGCTACTTCTGCTGCTGCAATTTGAGGAGTTGTCACAACCAAAATTTCAGAGGTAGGGATGAGTTGACCAAGTGAAATCGCTAGATCACCAGTTCCGGGTGGGAGATCGAGAAGCAAGAGATCGAGATCGCCCCAATAAGCATCTGAAAGTAGTTGCTCAAGGACGCGGTGAAGTAGAGGCCCGCGATAGGCAACTGCGTCGGCCCTCTCGGGTTTAAACATCTCCATCGAAACAGTCTTCACACCGTAACTCTCCGGCGGAATAAACATTTGATCAATTGCTGTGGGTCGGACACCAACAAGTCCCATTAAACGCGGAATGGAGTGACCGTAGACATCTGCGTCGAGAATTCCAAGTCGCAAACCCTTCTTAGCGGCTGCAACTGCAAGATTGGCGGTCAGAGATGACTTGCCGACGCCACCCTTTCCAGAGGCGACTCCGATTACACGAGTTAAAGAATCGGGTTGTGCAAACGGAATAAACTTTTCGCGTCCACCCCTCACCAAAAGTTTTACCTTGTTGCGCCCTTCTTCAGTCATGACGCCAAAATTTATGCGAACTTCTTTTACTCCCTCGACTGCGCCGACTGCTGCAGTGATGTCAGTTGTGAGACGATCCTTCATCGGACAACCTGAAATTGTTAACAGAATTGTCAGATCTACGGTTCCAGATGACTCACTCACGCTTTCCACCATTCCAAGTTCGGGAAGCGCGTGATGAAGTTCTGGATCCTGGACTGTGGCTAGAGCAGCATTAATCTTCTCAATAATTGTCATAGAAGATCTGGATCGATTTGAGGTTTGAAGGCTGCTTGATCTTCACTCTTTTGACGTTCTTTTTCATCTTCATCATCAAGCACGGATGCCACTTGACGTTTGATAAAGGTTTTAGGGTTGAGATCTGATGGCTTTAGATCTTCAAAGCCAGGTCCAAGATTTTCTCGTATCTCCGCAGTAGCTGAATTGGTCAAAGAGCGAACTTTTCTAATCATCTTCGCCAGGTCTGCTGCCACCTTGGGCATCCGCTCAGGGCCGACGAGAATAAGGGCTAGAACAACTAGTCCAATCATCTCTCCAAGACCAAAATCAAACATTACTTACCCGCCGTCAAAGTGAGGGAAGTACTGAGAGTCTTCCCGGATCGAATGTACTCAATCTCGACTCTATCACCCACATTCTTGGATCGAATTGCAACAATCAGTTCTTCGGCTGTGCCAATCGTTCGACCATCAAATTTAACGATCACATCTCCTGCGCGTAGACCTGCCTTCGCAGCCGGGCCGCCGGGAAGTATTGCATTTGATGTAGTCGCGATTTTTGCGCCATCGCCAGTGAATCGCATATCAACTGAAACTCCAACGACAGGATATGTTGCCTTACCATTCTTAATGAGTTGTTCTGCAGTCTTACGTGCCTGATTGATGGGAATCGCAAATCCTAGGCCGATTGATCCAGATTGTGACGACAGCGAAGATGATCCCAATGTTGCAATCGCTGAATTAACTCCAATTACTGCGCCAGCGGAGTTCACAAGGGGGCCACCAGAATTTCCGGGATTAATTGCTGCATCGGTTTGGATGGCGTTAATGAACGAACTATCACCTGCAGATTCACCAGCCGTTACGGCGCGATCCTTTGCACTGACAATCCCGAGAGTGACAGTTCCGGTAAGTCCCAGTGGTGAACCAATCGCAATCACAGAATCACCAACAGCAACTTGATCGCTATTTCCAAAAGTTAATGCGGTCAGATCTATGCGATCTATCTTAAGCACTGCAAGATCATAAGAAGAGTCTCGACCAACTATTGTGGCATCAAGAGTTGTTCCGTCATTGAGTTGAACTTCAATAGTGCCGTTGCCAGTTGCTGCATCTGCAATCACGTGATTATTCGTGAGAATATAACCAGCACTATCAATAACAAATCCTGTGCCAGAGCCTGAACCAGTCGCGCTCTGTACAGAAATTGATACGACAGATGGAAGTACGCGTTGGGCTATATCTGCTACTGATCCTGGTGGGCGTTCGATAGATGAACTTACTGAAGATAATTTAATTTCATGCCCAAAGAGTGAACCTGAAGAGCTCGCACCGAAAATTGCCCCGACTAAACCTGCAATAGCCGCCATTAATAGTGCATTTGACCGAGTGACAAACTTGGCTTTACCGTGGGATGAAGATGGAACCCACCAAGGACCAGTACCCATAGGTTGCTGTGGCTGCTCACTCATAGAGACATCTTTCTACAACTTCGTAGCAAGTAACAAGCCGTCCCCTAGGGGAATCAGTGAAGTCACCCACTTTTCTGTCTCACCTTTAAGCAGTTTCCCAGCATCGCGGAGCGCGATGGTCTTTGGATCTCGTTGGGCAGGGTCATTGACTTTTGCGCCACCGAAGAAATTATCGATTACAAATACTCCGCCGCTTCGTAAAATGCGGTGAGCTTCGACTATCGCATCATGCAAATCCTCTGCATTGTCTCTAAAAATTACGAGATCATAAGCACGATCAGCAAGCTTTGTCATAACTTCAATAGCAGGATTTGTAATAAGACGAAAACGCGACTGAGCAATCTGCGCATCTTGAAGTGCAATCTTTGCAATCGCAGAGTGCTCTTGTTCGCCATCAATTGATGTCAGAGTTCCACTTGGCAACATTCCTTCAAGCACCCAGAGCGCGCCAACTCCAGAACCAGTTCCAATTTCAACCACTGATTGAGCATCGAGAATATGTGCAAGGTGTCGAAGATAAGCACCAACACCAGGACTTACATCGATTGCGCCAACTTCACTTCCACGGGATCTGGCTTGTGACTTATCCACGCTCTCGCCAATAAAGCTTTCAGAGTATGAATGTGGGTCAATCTGGTTGATCATGAGAGGGATGTTAGCCACTCCACGAGCAAACGCACGCCGAATCCGGTTCCGCCTTTAGGGTTTTCTCCAGAATCGCTCTCACTACGAGCGGTACCTGCAATATCAAGGTGCACCCACTGACGATCTCCAACAAATTGTTCAAGAAATAGCGCTGCTGTCACTGAACCAGCGCCATAGTGACCTTTATCCGCTGTGTGGTTGAGATCTGCGATGTCACTCTCTAAGCCATCTGTGTAATCGTCAATGAGTGGCATGTGCCAGACGCGATCGCCTGTGCGCTCTCCAATTTCATAGATCGTGCGAGCTAGTTGAGTGTTTCGTGTATACATCGCGGCATATTGACGGCCGAGTCCGAGTGTTGCGGCACCTGTGAGAGTTGCGATGTCAACCACATAATCTGGGTCAAGATTTAAATCCGCGAAAGCTAATCCATCGGCGAGAACTAATCGTCCTTCAGCATCGGTATTAATCACTTCGACAGTCTTTCCGCCATAATGTTTAATCACATCACTTGGACGTTGAGACGTCCCAGAAAGTGCATTCTCGGCACACATCATCAAGACGCTTACCTTCACTTGCGCACCTAGTTGAGGAAGTGCGCTAATTGTTGCCAGAGCTGCTGCAGCTCCTGCCATGTCGCTCTTCATCGCCATCATGGTGTCATAAGGACGCTTCAGTGAAATTCCACCAGTGTCAAAGGTAATACCCTTTCCTACAAGAACTACATGAGGAATGTGCGAATTTTTCTTTCCGCCTTTAGGTCTGTATGTCAGGTGAATAAATCGCGGTCCAGGGTTTGGCGAAGAATTGCCCACCGCGCTGAGGCCGCCGAACTCTTTCAGCGCTGTTCCGCTAAGAACGTTTATATCGAGACCGAATTCCGATGCGATTGCTCGCGCTTGGTTGGCCATCCATAGCGGAGTTTTTATATTCGCTGGGGTGTGAATGAGATCACGAGCACGACAAACTGCAGCGGAGATCGCTGCTGCATATTCAACAGGTTCTGCATCAGCAGTAACGACTTCGATCTCTGATGATGCCGGCTTGGCTTCAGTCTTTTGATTCCAGGTGTACTCACCTAATATTGCTGAGACGGCAAAGGCGATAATTTCATCGCGCTTTGTTGGGGCGATAGTTGCAAAGTGCTTTCCTGCACCGCGAACTTTGCGCCCAAGCACCGCACCAGCAGTTCTAAATGAGGCGAGGGATTGATCGCCAACGCCCAAAAGAATGATTTTCTCTACTGGGCTATCTGCAGCGCTCACCGGGATCTCGTTGAGCTCGCCAGCTTTCCCGCTTGGAGTGAAGAAGGAGAGTTCATCGCGTAACTCGATGGCAAAGAGTTTTTCGATCTTCTTAACGAGAGCCGGGTGAGCGTTAAGAATTATCTCGTTATCGCCGTTATCTTTTGTGGCAAGCATGATGTAACTAATGACGATGACATCTGCAGTGCTGACAGAATCCAGATCTGGATTGAGCGCGCTAATAACCATTGGAACCTGTGGCCGTGTCCTGGAAAAAATTACTTCTTGATGAGAGCTACAGCTGCTTCGAGAGCGGCGCTGAGATTATTTGCCTCTGTCGGGTTAAGTTCAACAACGAGGCGGCCTCCACCTTCAAGTGGGATTCGCATAACGAGCGAACGTGCCTCTTTAGTTACTTCCATAGGTCCATCACCAGTGCGAGGTTTCATTGCTGCCATGATGAGACTCCTTTGAAGCGTGGGCTTTCCGCGAGATGCTTAGAAAGTAAGGGCGTAAGTATCTCGCACTCTGGGCCGATACATGAAATCGAATGAGGGCTACAGGCCTAATTGCGCAGTCAGGCGCGCCTTTCCTGAGGCAATCACGGCTTCCACTGACTTTTCAGGCACTTGTAGCAGGGTTGCAATTTGACTAGCAGTCATGCCCCGTAAATAGGACAAGGTCAAAATGATGCGCTCTTCCTCCGGAAGTGCTTCGAGCACTTCGGCCAAAGTTTTCGGCGCTGCCATAGGACGAGGTTACCCGTTCCCAATATCACCTGGACGGCTTATGGCCATCGGAGAGTGGCTAATTCTTAAAGGTTTTTACATTTACGAGCAAAACGAGCGAGTGAGATCCGAACTCCTAGCCAGATAAATGGCGCACCTAAGATAAAGAGTGCGCGGTGAATATCAATCGTCTCGCTCCAATAAAAGATAGATGAATGAGGGCTAGTGGATTCAAGTTGGAATGTTCCCGTGCCCTTTAAAATTTTTCCGGTATGGATTACATCGCATCGATGCGGCGGCTCCCACAACGTTACTGTCATGGTGTCGAGGAGACCGAGAAATGAAAAGGCTGGATAGATTCTGTGGGAAGGTCCAGTGAATGCGGCAATCGAAGTCCCAACGCCTTCAGAGATTTCAGATGTAACCCAGACTCGCGTGGCAACCATCCACTCACCTTGACTGCTCCAATCGGCAATCTTTGCCCATACCTTCTCAATCGGTGCATCGCAGTGAACTTGTATTGCGAGTGTGTTCTTTGAATTGCTAGCCATGAAATTAAGGATAAGCGATATTGTGTGCACATGTCGTCTCAATCAACAGCCGCCCACGGCCACGGAATTGCCACACTCTCAGGTTCCACAGTGCTCGATGTTTGGTTTCCATCGCCAGCTCTCGGGGCACTCGTTGGAAATCCATCGCAGTCACTGCTTAATGCAGTTGGTAGTGATGATCTCAGAAAAGTTAGACGTGAAGTGGTTTCGCGCGAAATTGATATCACGCAGCCACCACAAGATGCGATAGATGCATACCTCCGCCTTCACCTTCTCTCACACAGATTAGTAAGACCCCACGGACTTTCAGTAGATGGAATCTTCGGTCTACTCACTAATGTTGTATGGACATCTGCTGGACCATGCGCAATCGAAAATTTTGAGGAAGTACGTGCAGACTTACGTGCCCGTGATGGCCATGTAACCATCTTCAGCATCGATAAATTTCCACGAATGGTCGATTACGTTATTCCATCAGGTGTGCGAATTGCAGATGCGGATCGTGTCCGCCTGGGAGCGCACCTTGCATCAGGCACCACAGTGATGCATGAAGGTTTTGTTAACTTCAATGCTGGAACTCTCGGAACCTCAATGGTTGAAGGTCGAATTTCTTCTGGAGTTGTTGTCGATGATGGAAGTGATGTTGGTGGTGGTGCATCGATTATGGGAACTCTTAGCGGTGGCGGGAAGCAAGTTATCTCTATTGGCAAGAAATGTCTCTTAGGCGCAAATTCAGGACTTGGAATTTCTCTCGGAGATAATTGCGTGATCGAGGCAGGTACATACATCACTGCAGCAGCCAAGGTGCGATTGCCCGATGGTGAAGTTGTAAAAGCCGGAACTCTCAGTGGTGCATCGAATTTACTGTTTAGACGAAATTCACTCGATGGTTGCTTAGAAGTTGTCGTCCGTGAAGGCTCATGGGGCGGACTTAATTCAGTTCTGCACGCTAACTAAGTTAAACCACGGTGAAGGTATCTTCGCTCTGCTTCTAAATGTATCTCCCCGAAGTCTCTTAGTGACTCCAGTAGAAGATGTTGCTGCAATGTATGTCACTGCGCCTGCCTCGTTGCGCGAAATAATTTCAAGTGCAACCACGTTTGGTAAGAGAAAAGCCTTAGCAACAAGTTCCTGACTTGATGATGCTTTCCATGAAGCAAAACGAGGATTGAGTTTGATATCTGCACTTGCAGTATCGGCAACTGAATGCGTAAACGGTGTCGCTTCTCCCCAGGCATCTAATGTCGTCTGCGTTGCTCCACCGGAAGATGAGAAGAAATAGGTCTGCGCAGGCTTGCCATTACTAAGTACAACAAGGCTTGTTGTCGTATCAACTATTGTGCGTGATACAGCCTCCTTCCACAATTGCCCATACTTTGCTTCACTTTCCTTGGAATATCCAACAAAATTTTGATCAGTAATATGCGAGTAGACCTGACAATCACAACTTGGCCGCACAACACTTAATTTAGAGAGAGCATAACTACGCGAAGCTATAGCTTGAGCTTCCAGCATCGCAGCAGGCCAGCTCGAAGAAACTTCGCTTATTCCCCATAAATATTCATCTCGAAGTGCCAGAGTATTTGTCACTTCCATTGCACCTTTAACCATTTTTAGCGTGATGTATCCGTACTTGTACTTTGTAGACAGGGAACCTTGGGTCATAGTTATGATGGGGTTCTCCCCCACCCAGCGCAATGTGAGCGCCTTCTGCTTAGCGAGAGTTAAAACGGTAAAGGTTGCCTTCTTTTTCGAAGCAAAAGATGAAATAGGCACTGATTGTGTTGAATTTCCAATATCACCCTCGAAAACATCGACGCGTGCACCTGGTGTGTGGGTTGTAAATGAAATTGATTTTACTAAATGGGCAATATTTACTCGGATTGTGTGTGTATCTACATAAGGTCCAACCTGAACATCTTTATAGTAATAATTGAGTATCGCCGTTGCGCTCTCTCCAGCCAATGCTCGCGATCTTGCGCCAATCTGGCTCATGCCAACGCCATGACCGTAACCACTACCGGTGAATTCAAAAGTAGGTGGAATCTCAGTCGCTCGCGCTGGGGCTGCGCTGCTAAAGACTGCAGCGATTAATAGAGCTAGAAAACTCTTAGACATCCTCATCAGAAGATGCGCTCTTTCGTACTTGCATATGTTCGCGATACGCGGAAATTACTTCTGCAGGATTTCCACGAGCCATCATCTTCCCTTTATCGAGCCAGATGACTTCATTGCAAATATCTTCAATAGTGGCCAAGGCATGACTCACTAAAATCAACGCCCGATCTTCGGTGCGTAATTCCTTAATACGGTTCAGGCTCTTCTCTTTAAAGCGCGCATCCCCCGTACTCAAGGCCTCATCAATAATCAAAATATCTGGCTTAACCGTTGCAGCTACGGAAAATGCCAATCGTGCATACATTCCGGAGGAATAGGTACGCATCGGCGAATCGATAGCTTCACCTAGCTCTGAAAATTCAGCAATCTCTTCGAATTGATTATCAATCTCCGCCCGAGTCATGCCGGCAGCAAGTCCACCAAGATAAACATTTTCACGACCTGTTAGGGAGGCATTAAATCCAACTCCCAGAGCAAGCAGCGTGCTTACAGATCCATGAACTTCAATTCGACCTTGTGATGGTGGAATGATCCCTGAGATCACGCGCATCAGAGATGATTTACCGGCACCGTTTGAGCCAATAATTCCTAACACGGTTCCGTAATGCACATCAATACTCACATCATTGAGTGCCTGGACGGTACGAGAAAATTTTCCACTTCTACCAAGACGTTTCATTTGTGCTTTGAGTGTAGGTTTCTTATCGACGGAAGTTGTATAAGTCAGTCCAACCGACTGCACCGAGACGGCGATACTGTGATGAGGATGAGAGCTAGAGACGGACAGCGAAATCACGCTCCCTCGTCAAGAAGAAGTAGGTGCCAAAAATAAAAATCAACGTTGCCCAAGCCAAACTAATGAGAAGCGAACTAGCGGCTGGTGCTTGTGCATAAACCATTACCTGGGACCATGCATCCAAAAGATGGAAAATTGGATTTGCAATCTCAATTGTGCGCATCTTCTCTGAAAGCGCTGAAGCTTCATAGAGAATTGGCGAAAGATAGATAAGACTTCGCGTGATGTACGGGAGAAGGCTTGCGATATCCCTGAAGTACACATTGGTACATGAGATCGCGATCGCCATTCCAAGTCCCATAAAGATGCCAAGGAGAAAAATTGGTAGAGCCCAAAGCATCTGCCAAGAATATGGCGCTCCAACTATCGTGCGAATTGCAAAGAAGACTAAAAGTGTGGGAACAAATTTGAAGATAGCAATAATGGATGCAGATATTGGAAGCATGATTCGAGGGAAGGCGGTATTCATAATCAAGCGTTGCCCCGAGGTAATCGACTTGACTCCGCCGGTCAAACTATTTGCAATGAGATAAAAGAAAAAGAGGCTTGAAGTGAGATGAACATATCTCGTTGCATCTCCGTCACCGCCGATAATGTAGATCAAGAGAAAATAGACACCAGAAAGTAAAAGCGGATTAAGTACTAACCAGAGTTGGCCGAATACGGACCCATAGTTCTGCTCGCGTAATTCCGAACGTGAGAACTCAGCGATGAAGTGACGGCGAGACCATAGCGAACGCAGGTATTGGCCCATTGGGGGCAACCCAGCGCGAAATGGCTCATAAACAGTCACAGGGGTACTCATATGACTAAAGGTTACCGTAGAGAGTCTGGAACTAGCTTTCGTGGCGAGGTAAGGAAGCCAAGTCCCCACGAAAAATGCATCGTTGGAAGAATAAAGACGAGAAGCGGATAGTGAGCCAGATTCTTGGAGATAAAGAGTGGGGTGATTGCAATAAATGTGATGTAGGTAGCAGCCGGTAGAAAGAGAGATTGATCAATAATGCTGCCAGCAAAAAGTGAGAGCACAGTTCCAAGCAAGGCAAGTGGAGGTGCTAGATATCTATAATTTATCGTTTCAGGATACTTGCGAGCAATCACTCGACGCCATCTTCCGTATTCATAGTATTGCTTTGCTAATTTTCTAAAGTTAGATCGTGGTCGATAGGTTACGTGCAGTCTGGGATCAAAGAAAATTTTCCCACCATTTTCACGGAGTCTGTAGTTAAGCTCCCAATCCTGAGCACGGACAAACCGCTCATCAAAACCGCCTACATCAATAACTGCATGGCGAATAAATGCCCCAAGATAAACAGTATCTACATAACCTGCATTGCCACCGGTGTGAAATCTAGAACCGCCAACTCCAAAAGGACTACGCATTGCCGCAGCTACTGCAGTTTCAAAGAATGTGACTCCTTCGGCGCCCATGACGCCACCAACATTGACGGCACCGGAGTCTCTAAGAATCTCAACAACTAGTTGAAGATAGTTATTGGGAATCTCTGCATGAGCATCAACGCGCACTACTACTTCCTGTGTTGATGCTCGAAGGGCGATATTGAGACCTGCTGCGGTTCGGCCAGAGGGATTTTCGACAAGAATTACTCTTGAATCTTGCGCTGCAAGTGAGTGCGCAATCTCATTGGTGGAATCTTGTGAGGGGCCGAGCGCCAAGATGACTTCAAATTTTCCCTGATAACTCTGAGAAAGAATCGCACGTATCGAATCTTCTAAGTGCGCCTGCTCATTAAGCACAGGCAAAATCACACTAATGCCTGGTGAGACAGGTAACGAGGAGTTCGGCGATGTCATAACACCTCTACGCTATCGTCCAAGTAGTCTTACGCCGTGAAATCAACACGAGCCATACGGATAATTACCTCACTCTCCGTTGCGATCGTGCTCGTTTCCTCCGTATCTTCCTTTGGACTCGGACAAGTCAGCAGTTCGATTGCCCGCATCGATGTCTTTAATTCACTCAACGATCGACCTGAGAAGACCTCTAAAGCCGAGAACTACCTCCTTGTTGGATCCGATACTCGGGAAGGTCTGACAAAACAGCAGATGCGTGCGCTTCGCGTGGGCTCAACTGCAACTGCCGCTGGTGGTCGTTCAGACACGATGCTCTTAATTCACCTAAGTAAGTCACGAGATCGCGCGTACATCATCTCGCTTCCGCGCGATAGCTTGGTAACAATTCCTGAACATGTGAGTAGCAGCGATAAGAAAACTATCGTTTCGGCTCGTAAAGGAAAATTGAATTCTGCATTTTCATTTGGTGGTGCGCCACTTCTCATTGAAACCATCGAACTCGCCACCTCTATCAAGATTGATCACTATGTTGAAGTGAGCTTTGCTGGATTTGCGGGAATTGTTGATGCACTCGACGGCATAGAGGTTTGTACCAAAGTTAATATCGATGACCCAAAGAGCCACCTAGTCTTAAGTGCGGGTGTTCATACACTCGATGGCATTGAGGCGCTCAAGTATGTTCGAACTCGAGATTTTGATGGACGTGGTGATATCGGACGCATGCAGAGGCAGCAGCAGTTTATGAGTGCTGTCATACGAAAGGCTACTAGCAGCGGAACAATATTGAATCCATTTAAGTTAAAAAATTTCATCAATGCTTCTCTAGCAAGTGTTAAGTTGGATGCAGGTCTTGCACCGAATGACTTATTAACTTTAGCGAAGAAGTTGAAAAACCTATCTTCAGGAAATGTCCGCACTCTTACGGTTCCGCTTTCGAATGCAAATGGGCGAGCTGAAGGACTAGGCTCGGTTGTAATTTGGGATGAAGTCCTGGGTGCGGATTTATGGACGCGCATAAGAGATGATCTCCCTCTCGTTGATGAAGTCACCCCAACTCCCTCAGCATCTGCAAGCACATCAGCAAAACCCACTCCGGTTACCGTCGACAGATTTAAGACTCGCACCGCAGATGAAAATCCATGCGGGGAGATTAAATAGTTCGTGCCTTAGACTCACACCCATGACACTAAAGCTCTCAGTAATTGGTTGTGGCTATCTTGGGGCTACCCATGCAGCATGCATGTCCTCTCTTGGATTTGAAGTCATTGGTATTGATACAGATCAGTCCAAAGTGGATTTATTGCAAAGTGGGCGCCTTCCATTCTATGAACCAGGCCTCGACACACTTCTCGCATCAGAGATGAAGACAGGGCGCCTTTCATTTACGACTGACTTCTCTGCTGTAGCAGATGCCGACGTCCACTTCATCTGTGTAGGTACTCCGCAGAGCAAAGATGGATTGGCAGCAGACCTGACATATGTGAAATCTTCTGTGGCTGCTATTGCGCCATTCTTGAAGGATGGATCACTCGTTGTTGGAAAATCTACAGTTCCGGTTGGAACAGCACAGATGCTACGCGAACAGCTTGCAAAAGATGCACCACACGCTGACTTGGCATGGAATCCCGAATTCTTACGTGAAGGCTTTGCTGTAGAAGATACCTTGACTCCAAATCGTTTGGTAGTTGGAGTTGCAAATGATCGTGCAGAAGAGATCCTTAAAGAGGTCTATCAACCAGTCATTGCTCTTGGTACACCTTGGATTCGAGCAGATTTACCTACAGCAGAACTTGTTAAAGTCGCCGCTAACTCGTTTCTTGCGACAAAGATTTCGTTTATTAATGCAATGGCGGAAGTATGCGAGGCTGCAGGAGGCGATGTCACCGTTCTTGCCACTGCAATCGGTTACGACCCACGAATCGGAAATCGTTTCTTACAAGCTGGTATTGGTTTTGGTGGAGGTTGTCTCCCTAAAGATATCCGAGCATTTATGGCGCGTGCGCAAGAACTCGGTGCAGACCAAGCGCTTTATTTCTTGCGAGAGATCGATGCAATTAACTTACGAGCTCGTCAGCGCGTAATAGACGTTGTGCGTGCAGATCTATCTGAAGACTTGACCCAATACAAACTCGCAGTGCTCGGAGCAACATTTAAGCCCGATAGCGATGATGTGCGTGACTCCCCGGCTCTTGATATCGCGGCTCAATTACAAGCAGCTGGTGCTGCAGTTGTAGTTCATGATCCAAAGGGCATCGAACCTGCACGTAAGCGTTTCCCAAAACTTGACTATTCAGAAAGTGTTTTGGATGCAGTTAAAGATGCCGATGCAATCTTGCACCTCACTGAGTGGAAGGAATACCGCGAGCTAGATCCTGCTGTTATTGGTCAGCTTGTGAAGTCTAAGTTCCTTATTGATGGACGTAATGCCCTCGATCGCGACAAGTGGCGCAAAGCTGGCTGGCGCGTACATGCACTTGGCCGATCAGATTAATTTACTCGTCAATCTCTCCGCTCATATAGTCACACGCATGCACAATTAAATCTTCTACATACGCGAGGCTCTCCCCTGCTGCACTGACATGACCTACATGGCTACCAGAATGAACATCTGATCTATATTGGTGAAATTTCAACTCTGGATTTCTGGCCATCAGGTGTAGATAAGGGCGATACATATCGCTCTTATCTCCAACAAAAACATTTCCTGTCAGAGCAAAGGGTGCGGTCATTGCAGGATCGCCTAGTGGAAGATCCAGAATGGCTCGTAGGTGTTGCTCAAATTGGCTCGTGACTGAACCCTCAATGGTCCAATTTCCAGCGCCGTGTGGATGCATCGCAATGTTAAGTATGAATATTTCTTCATCCCGAATAAACATCTCAACAGCAGCCACTCCTACCAGGCCGATGCGCTCTGCGATTATCAAAGCACGTGCAGAGGCCTGCTCTAATTGCTCAGAGGATAAGTTTCTTGCTGGAGACACAGTACGGATGCACTCGCCATTCTCGGTAACGATCTCAGTAGGAACCCATGTACTGGCTTGGCTATGAGGTGAACGAGCAACCATCACTACGATCTTTGACCCAAGCTCGACGGAATTTAATTCTTCGATAGTTTGAATTTCTGCACCTATCAACTCAAGGGGTAAAGATCGCGGGTAAACACGTATGCCTTCGGCTTCTAAGCCTTTGATGATTGAGAGTGGGATCAACCCATGCTCAACGGTGACCACATCACAATCTCGTGCAAACTTTAGGACTTCCTCAAGGTTACGAAAATCTCCAATCACATGATCACAAATTTGTGCTGCGCTATCGTTTTTATCCTCAGCAAAGAGTTTGAGAGTTATCCCTAGCGAAATAGCTGGGGCCACTGCCATACGCGCCATGTGGCCTGCACCGTTAATTCCAACGA
>Ga0214917_10000363_pt1 | contig 59338 bp, 42 predicted proteins | sample LL_1208_BB_MetaG_FD_177983 | JGI IMG/M metagenome (GOLD analysis project Ga0214917, IMG submission 177983) | Freshwater microbial communities from Lake Lanier, Atlanta, Georgia, United States - LL_1208_BB | ecosystem: Environmental > Aquatic > Freshwater > Lake | place: USA: Georgia | collected... | reverse complement strand
GGGCGGCGAAGCGGTGGAAGGTCCCCATCTCCACCGGCTGCGGCCCGACCATCTCGGTGAGCCGGCGGCGCATCTCGTCGGCCGCCTTGTTGGTGAACGAGAGGGCCACGATCTGGTCGGGGCGGATGCCCTCCGAGATCAGGTGGGCCACACGGTGCGTGACGACCCGGGTCTTGCCGCTCCCCGGACCTGCAAGCACGAGCAACGGCCCCTCGACGTGCGTGGCCGCCCGGCGCTGGCTCTCGTTGAGGCTGTCGAAGGAGGAAAGTTGCACGGGATGCGGGCCCCAGAGGGGCGGTGCGGACCGAGCGGGCCACGGCGCGCCGGGACTCATGCCGGCGCACGGGTGGCCCATTTTCGCCGAACTCGATTATATTCCCCGACAGCCGATCTCGGTCGAACACGGCCGACGGCCCACCACACACACGACGCGAGGGAGGGACCCCATGCCGCGGATACCGTACAAGAACCTGATGCAGTCGGACGAAATGGCGGAGAAGCTCGAGATGAGTACGGCCGAAATCGGCCTCTCCGTGCGGACGACCAACTGTCTCGAGGAGCGGGGCATCTTCACGGTGCACGACCTGCTCAACTGCACGCGGGCCGATCTGCTCTCGATCTCGAATTTCGGAGAGAAGACGCTGGAAGAGGTCTACAAGTCCCTGGAGAAGATCGGATTCTTCCGATCCCAGCAGCCGGCGTCGTCTCTCGCGGTGAACTCCACGGCGACGGAATCCGTCGGCCAGTCGTCCGTCGGCCAGTCATGACCTGAAGCGGGAGCGATCGTGAGGCTGCCGCGCATCTTCGGCAAAAAACGCGGCCATCGGCGGACGGGCTCCCAGGCATGGGGTTCCTTCGGTGACGGACTGTTCCACGGAGCCCTGGTCTGCGCAGGAGTCGTATTCGGCGGGCTTTTGATCTCCGGCGTCGCCGTTCCCGAGTGGCGGATCAACCATGATTTCATCGCCGCCCGCGGCCGTGTGCTGGCCAAGGGGCTCGTGAAGCGGACCATCGACGACCCGCTGGCCGCGGCGACCGCGACCTGGCGGCCCACGCTGCGGGTGCGTTACGACGCCGCGGGCACCAGCCGCGAAGGGTGGACCCGCTCGCAGCCCTCCACCGGCTCGCCCGACCGAGATGCCGCCACCGCCCGACTCGCCACCTGGGACCTCGGCAGTGAGGTGCCGCTCTGGTACGACCCCGCCGATCCCGCCGCCGTGGTCCTCGAGCGGGGCTACAACTGGTGGATGTGGCTGCTCGCGCTCCTCCTGCCGGGCGCCCTCATCGCCTTCGGCGGCTCCGGGCTCGCGCGGGCGGTCCGGCGCTGGGGCCGCTCCGAGGAGGCGCTGGCCGCGGCGACCGGAATTCCCGGATTGCTCGGCCCACGCAGCCCGGCGTCGCCCTGGGCCGCAGACCTCGCCGGCCTGCCCTCGTGCGACGACCTCGTGAACTCGCCGGGCACGCAGCTCCGCTATCGCCTGCCGCTGGAGAGCCCCGAGAATTGGACGCTGCTCGGGCTCGGGTTGTTCGCCGCCTTCTGGAACGCCGTCCTGCTCGTGCTCGCCGTCGGTGCCGGGCTCGAATTCACGAGCGGCCGCGTGGACTGGCTGTTGCTCGCGCTCCTCGTGCCCTTCATCGCGGTCGGGGGTGGGGCGATCGCGCTGTTCGTCCGCGGCCTGGTGCTCGCGGCGGCGGTGGGCACGACTCAGCTCGAGATCTCCGATCACCCGTTGCTGCCCGGCGCCGACTACGACGTGCTCCTGGCGCAGGGGGGCTCGGGGCGGATCCGTCGGCTGACACTCGCGCTCGAAGCCGTCGAGCAGGCGACGTTCCGCCAGGGCACGGACGCCCGCACCGAGAGCCTCGTCATCTGGCGACGACAGGTCGATGCCTGGTCCGACGTGGCACTGCTCCCGGGCGCGAGGTTCGAGGTGCGGCTGACGATCACGATCCCGGCCGATGCCATGCACTCGTTCACCTCGGAACACAACGCCGTCCGCTGGCGGATCGTGGTCCGCGGGGTGCCCGCCCGCTGGCCGGCGTTCGTGCGGGTCTTTCCGGTGGCTGTCTACCCCGCGCAGGCCCCTCGGCCAGATCGGTCGCGGCAGCAGGATCGGAAGGTGCCGGCATGAGCCTCGCGGGCGAAACGCACCGACACGGGCCGCACATCGATGTCCAGTTCGATCGCACCGACCGCTGCTACGAGCCGGGCGACCGACTCCAGGTGCGATACGACGTGGGGGGGTTGGGGGGCGATGTGCTGCGGGCCGTCGAGCATTCGGTGCTTTGGTACACCGAGGGCAAGGGGGAAGAAGACCTGTGGGTCCATTTCTTCGAGCGGGCGGCGAAGCCGGCGATCGCAGGCGGATTCGGCACGACGCTGCCGCGCGGACCGCTGTCGTACGAGGGTGTGATCGTCAAAATCCGCTGGTGCGCCCGCGTGCGGATCTTCTTTCAGGGCGGCCGGGACTTCGTCTCGGAACACGTGTTCGACGTCGGCCGTGTGCCGCCGGCCCGTGTGCCCCAGGCGGCGAAGCCGTGAGCGGCCGACCTCCACGACCGGCTCCCAATCCGTTCGCCACGCGGCATACGCAGCCCGGCTGTGTGCCGCCGCTCGACGCGGCCGGCCGGCCGGCCGATCTGGCCGGCCTGCTCTCGCGGCTCCGGGAGCACGGCGGGTGTGGTGCCATCGTCGGCCCGCACGGCAGCGGCAAGACGAATCTGCTCGCCCATCTGGCGCAGGCACTGGCTGGCGACGGCGGCAGCCTTGGCCCGCTCCGCATCCGTTCCGCGGGGGATGCGATTCGCATCCTGCGAGCCATTTTCAGCACGGCCGCCGGGACGGTCGTCTGCCTCGACAGCTGGGAGCAGGCGGGCCCGGTCGTCAGGTTCGTCATGCGGGCGGCGGCCGCGTGGCGAGGCTGCGGGCTGCTGGTCACCAGCCATGCCGCGACCACGCTTCCGACACTCGTGACCTGTCGCCCGAGCCCGGAGATTCTCACCGCGATCGTGGCCACGCTCCCCGCTGCGGGCGGCGGCATCACGCATGCCGACATCGACGACGCATTCGAGCGGAGCGCGGGCAACGTCCGCGACGCCCTCGCCGACCTCTACGACCGCTTCGAATCCCGCCGCTCGCCATGACACCCCCCGGGCGGAAGCCGGGGGATCGGATGCGGAAGCGCCGGCGGCGTCGCCCCCGATTCCGCTCGTGACGGACGTAACGGTCATAGCGACCGTCGACGTCGAATTCATGATTTTCGATCGACATTTTCCGGCCAGCCGCGGTGCCGCGCAACCTAGGCTAGGGATGTCCGCAATCCGTCCGCAGGCCGCCGCCGGATAATCCGAGGAGAGAGCGATGAATGCGCTTCGAATGACCACCGCCGTGCTCCTGGCGACCGCTTGGGCGGTGACGGTGCCCGACGAGTGCGTCGCCCAGTCGCAATGCTGCCTGAGCGAATTCTTCGCCGGCTGTGGCACGTGCTTCAAGAAGGCGCCGGTCTATGCCGTCGCCCCCGTCATGGCGCCGGTGGCGGCCCCCGTGATCGCGCCGGTCCCGGCGCCGCCACCCCCGGTGATGGTGCCGATGCAGCAGACCAGCTACGTCCCCGAGACCACCTACCGCACCCAGTATCAGTGCGTGCCCGTCACCACCTACAAGCCGTCGTGCGAAATCGACCCCTGCACCGGCTGCCCGCAGGAGTGCATGCAGCCGGTGACGCAATACGTGCAGCAGGCGGTGAACGTTCCGGTGACCCAGTACCGAGCCGTCACGACGACGAAGTACGTGCAGATGCAGCCCGGCTATGCCGCCCCGACCGGCTTTGTCGCCCCCGCGGCGCCCGCGATGCCGGCCGCACCAGCCGCCCCGGCGGCGAGCCCGTTCGCCGCGCCGATCCAGACCACGCCGCAGGCCTGGGGCGCCGCCGGCGCCGACGTGCCCCAGCAACTGATTCCGGGACAGCCGGCGACGACCCCTCCGGCGCTCCCGCCGGCCGGCTATGCCACGCCGACGTTCCAGCAGCCGCAGCCGATCGTCCCCCAGAGTGGCACGACACTGATGCCCGCCATGCCCCCTGCACCTCAGCCCCAGGCCACGCAGCCGCCGGCCCTCGCGCCGGCGCCGTCACTGAAGCCGATCCCGGATCTGCAGAAGACCTACGGCAACGGAAACGGCGCGGCCGCGCCTCAGGCCCCGCCGGCGCCGCAGCTGCCGGCCGCGCCCTCCTCTCCGGCCACACCCCCGGCCACGACGCCAGCGCCGACCGGCACCGCGCCGGCGCAGCCGTCGGCCACCGGCACGAACGGCATGCCGATGCTTCCCGGCTCCGGCCCGGGTGCCGCGACCCGCGCCTTCCCGCGGCTGCTCGAGCCGACGAGCCACACCACCTCATGGCAGCCCGCCACGGTGGGCCCGCGCTACCCGACCGCCGCCCTGCCGACCACGCTCGGCACGCGGTGAACGCGAACCGTTGCGAGCCCACGCCACGGGAGGCCGCCCCGCGGAGGAACAACCCTGCCACGTTACGATGTGGAGCACGCGAGCTGCTCCCCATGACCAATGCCGACATTGCCGCCGTCTTCGATCACGTCGCCGACCTCTTGGAGTATCAGGGGGGCAACGTCTTCCGCGTCCGGGCCTACCGCAATGCCAGCCGGATGATCGGCGGCATGGTGGAATCACTGGCATCGGTTCGAGCCGACCCGGGGCGGCCTCTGACCGATCTCGAGGGCATCGGGGCCGACCTGGCCGGCAAGATCGAGGCCCTTCTCGACACCGGCACGCTGCCGCTGCTCACCGAACTCGAGCAGCAGGTGCCGGCCGTCGTTTTCGAGCTGATGCGGGTGCCCGGGCTCGGCCCCAAGAAGGTCAAGGCGCTCGTCGACGAACTGGGCATCGATTCACTCGATGCCCTGGAGCGGGCCTGCCGTGACGGGCGAGTCGAGTCCGTCAAGGGGTTTGGCGTGAAGACACAGGCCGCGATCCTCGGGAACATCGCCTTCGCCAAGGATCCGGAGCATGCCCGCCTGCTCTGGAACGAGGCCGACTCGATCATGCAGTCGCTTCTCGCCTGGATGCGCGCGTGCCCGGCCGTGCGACAGGCCGAAGGGGCCGGCAGCTGGCGGCGTGGCCGCGAGACGGTGGGCGACCTCGACCTCGTCATCGACAGTGACGATGCCGCGACGGTCATGGATCACCTGCACCGCTGGAATGAGACGTCGGCCGTGATCCTGCGGGGCGATACGAAGACGAGCATCCGCGGTCCGCGGGACGTGCAGATCGACATGCGGGTGGTTCGACACGGCTCGTTCGGCGCGGCGCTGCAGTACTTCACGGGCTCGAAGGATCACAACGTGAAGCTCCGGAGTCGGGCCCGCGACCGGCAGCTCACGATCAACGAATACGGCGTGTTCGAACTTCGGCCCGGCGTGCAGGAGACGGAGCCGCCGCAGGCCGTGAGCGCAGCCGGTCGCACGGAGGCCGATGTCTATGCCGCGGTGGGACTGCCCTGGATTCCGCCGGAGTTGCGGGAGGGGCGTGACGAGATCCTGTGGGGCGAGCGGGGCGAGCTGCCCGCGCTCGTGACGCTCGCCGACATCCGTGGCGATCTCCACATGCACACCACGGCCACCGATGGCGAGGACACACTGCCAGAAATGGTCCGTGCCGCGATCGGCCGTGGGCTTTCCTACATCGCGATCACCGACCATGGCCAGCGGGTGACCATGGCCCACGGTCTCGATCGGAAACGGCTGCTCCGGCAGTGGGGCGAGATCGACCGGCTCAACGACGCGCTCTCCGAACACGGCCCGCCGCCCATCGTGGTGCTCAAGGGCATCGAGGTGGACATGCTGGAGAAGGGGGGGCTCGACCTGCCCGACGACGTTCTGCAGCATGCCGATTGGGTGGTGGCCAGCCTCCACTATGGTCAGAACCAGCCCCGCGACCGGATCACGGCCCGCATCATCGAGGCGATCGAAAATCCGTTCGTGCGCGTGATCGGCCACCCGACGGGCCGGCTGATCAACCGCCGACCGGCCTACGACGTGGATATCGAGGCGGTGATCGCCGCGGCGGCCCGCACCGGCACCTTCCTGGAGATCAACGCCAACCCCTGGCGGCTCGACCTCGACGACCGCCACGCCGCCGCCGCGAAGCGGGCCGGCGTGAAGCTCGTGATCTCCACCGACGCCCACTCGACCAGCGGCCTCGACGTCATGCGGTGCGGCATCCTCCAAGCCCGCCGCGCCGGCCTCGAAGCCAGCGACATCGCCAACACCCGCACGCTCCCGCAACTCGAGAAGCTGATGGGCCGCTGATCGACTCCGCGGAGAGCAGGCCGCGCACCCGGCGTTCCGAAAGCACGCCTCGAGACGCCAGGGGAATCACCTTCCCGCAGCGGGCTCCTTCACGCACCGGAAGCCGATGTGGTTGGTGCCGCTCGAGACCTCGCCCTTGCCGCGGGTGCCGACGATGTACCGTGAGCAATACTGGTCGCTGCACAGGAACGAGCCGCCGCGCTGCACCCGCTTGGGCTGCCCCGGCTCCTGCGGATCGAAGCTGTCGGCGGGGCCCCGCGGATTCGCGACGACGGCGCGCAGGTCGGAGCCGGCGTCGCGGGTGTAGGTGTCGGGGCGATACCAGTCGCTGCACCACTCCCAGACGTTGCCCGACATGTCGTACAGCCCGTAGGCGTTGGCCGGATAGCGGGCCACCGGGGCGATGCCCGCGAAGCCGTCTGCGGCGGTGTTTTCGCGCGGGAAACGCCCCTGCCACGTGTTCGCCATCCAGCGGCCGGCGGGCCTGAACTCCGAGCCCCATGGGTACGCGGCACCGGCGAGCCCACCGCGTGCTGCGAACTCCCATTCGGCCTCGGTGGGCAGCCGCTTGCCGGCCCAGGAGGCGTAGGCCACCGCGTCCTCGAAGGCGACATGCACCACGGGTTCGTCGTCGCGGCCGTCGATGTCGCTCTCCGGGCCGAAGGGGTGTCGCCACGAGGCGGCCGGCACGTAGGCCCACCAGCGAAGATGAGCGGAGCCGGTGCCGTCGCGGAGCGGCACGTCACCGGCGGGAGGCATGAAAACGATCGATCCGGCGACGAGGTTCTCGGCCGGCGCACCCGGGAAGTCCTCGGCCCGCGGGGGCCGTTCGGCGACGGTGACATAGTTCGTGGCCTGCACGAAGGCGGCGAACTGCGCATTCGTCACCTCGGTGGCATCCATCCAGAAGCCGCTCACGGTGACTCGATGGATCGGCCGGGCATCGTTCATCGGGTCGTCGCCGCCGAAGGGCATGCCCCGCGGATCGACGCAACCCATCGAGAACTCACCCCCCGGGATCCACGACATCCCCGCCGGTGCACGCCCCTCGCCCGCGGGCCCGGCCGCGGTGGCAGCGGCCGCGGTCGGCTCGAAGATCGCGGTCGGCCGCCCGACCGCTTCACGCCCGCGAGCCGCTGCCCCGCCGGGCGACGTGGCCCGACGGCCGAGATACCAGACGCCGACGGCCAGGCCGACACCCACCAGGGCGATCGAGACGGCCGAGGGCCTGCGGGTGTCGGACTGGGCGGCGCTGCCCCCGATCCGCCGCGACATCACGCCGACTCCCGGCGGAGCGATCGCTCGAACGTCCGCCTCAACGCCCGCCGCCGCGAGCGGCTCCACCAGTCGGAGAAGGCCCTGCGGGCATCGTCGGCGAGCATGTCCTCGCGGCGGCGGAACTCGGCGAGCGTGTCGCGATCGGACCGCATGCTTTCATCGCGCGACCAGCGACGAAACCGGTCGGCCGCCGTCGCATGGTCGGTGAATTCGCCGAGTGTTTCCTGAAGTCGCGCGAGGGCGTCCTGGCAGCGGGCCAGCGTGGCCGCAGGAAAGACGCCTGCGAAGATCTCGACGGCATACCGGAGTTTCTTCGCCTCGATCCGTACCCGGTGAATCTCGTCGGCATCGCGAAGCCGGCGGTCGGCGATCGCGAAAAAGTCCGCGGTCAGCGGACCGAAGCGCCGCCTGGCGTAGTCACCGAACCTGGTGCGGCGGCCGCGGTCAGCGACCCGTTCGAGGAACGTATCCACCCGCCCGTGCCAATCAGCCTCCGTCAGCCGTTCGTACAGTTCGCGAATCGGCCCCCGTGAGACCGTTCGCTGTCTCGACAGCATCGCCACCAGCCGAGACCTGGCCGCGGAGGCGGCCGGTTCGGGCCGCGAGCCGCCCTGCCGGAGCCTTCCGGTGAGCACGTCGAGGTCACGGGCGTCTCCGGCGGCCTGCCGCAGGAGACGCAGTCGCTTCCGAAACCAGGCGGCCCGCCTCGGCGGAAGCACGTCGCGAAACACGTCGAGTGCCGCCAGCGTTCGGCGTGTCGCCACGCGGAGCCGGTGCACATGCTCCGGCGCCGTGCCTTCGGCCGCCGCCTGTGCCTCGGCCCAGACGGCCCTGAGCCGGCCGCGGAGCGTGCGCATCGCCACCTGGCCGACGGCCGCGTCGGGCCCGTCGGTCACCAGCCAACTGGTCCCCCGCTGCGGCATGGACACCTCCACAGATCCGCGACATCCGCGGGAAGCAGCCGGTCCGCCGGATCAGAGCGGCAGGTCCGGCTCGGCCTCGGAATCGAGCGTGGCCACATCGCCCCCCGACGGCTCGCCCGCGGTTTCGCCGTCGCCGGCCGCGTCGAGCAAGGGGAAGTGACGGGACAAGATGCTCTCCCGATCCATCCGCAGGGCGTCGAGCGCCTCGGGGCGAACCCGCACTTCCGCCGACTGGAACGTGTTGAAACCGGTGCCGGCGGGAATGAGGTGACCGAGGATCACGTTCTCCTTCAGGCCCACGAGGTTGTCGATCTTTCCGGCGAGCGCGGCTTCGGTGAGCACCTTGGTGGTCTCCTGGAAGCTGGCCGCCGAGATGAAGCTCGAACTCTGGACGCTCGCCTTGGTGATCCCGAGCAGTTGGGTGCTCGCGGTCGCCGGCTTCGGCTTGGTGCCCTTGGCGGGCGTGCCGCCGAGGGCTTCGATCTGGGTGTTCGCCTGCGCGAGCACGTCCTTCGGCACGATGCTGCCTTCGGCGAACTCGCTGTCGCCCCTCTCGGTGATCTTCAGCGAATCCTTGACCCGGTCGTTGGCCTGACGGAACTCGAACTTGTCCATCACGCTGCCGGGGAGCAGGTTCGTGTCGCCGACCGTCTCGATCTTCACCTTGCGCAGCATCTGCGACACGATGATCTCGATGTGCTTGTCGTCGATCTCGACCCGCTGGCTGCGGTACACGTTCTGGATCTCACGGACGAGGTACTGCTGCACCGCCTCCTCTCCCGAGATTCGCAGGATGTCGTGAGGCACGAGCGGCCCATCGACGAGCGCTTCGCCCGCCTTGACGTAGTCGCCCGCGTGCACCCGCAGATACTTGCCCTGCGTGACGAGGTGCTCCTTTTCGATGCCGCTCTCGTTCTTGACGATGATCGTCCGCTTGCCCCGCCGCTTCTCGCCCAGCAGTTCCACCTTGCCGTCCACCTCGGCCATGATGGCCGGGTCCTTGGGCTTCCGGGCCTCGAAGATCTCCGTCACCCGCGGCAGACCACCCGTGATGTCCTGCGTGCCCGACGCCTCGCGGGGCGTCTTGGCGAGCACGTGACCGGCGGCGACCATCTCCCCCGGCGATGCCTCGATGTAGGCCTTTTCGGGCAGGTAGTAAAAGTCGAGGATCTTCCCCGACTCGTCCTCGAGCACGATCTGTGGGTGATAGACGCCCTTGTGCTCCATGATCATCCGCCGGAGATGGCCGCTCGGGTCCTTCTCCACCCGGAGCGTCTCCCCTTCGACCACGTCCTCGTACCGCACCTTGCCCGGCACTTCGGAGAGGATCGGAATGGAGTGCGGATCCCACTGCACGAGCGTCGTGCCGGGCTTCACGTCGTCGTTTTCCTTCACCTTGAGGATGGCGCCGGCCGGAATCTCGAACTTCTCCAACTCGTGGCCCTTGGCGTCGACGATCGCGATTTCGCCGTTCCGGGCGAGCACGACGGCCTCGCCCTGCTCGTTCATCACGGTCCGCAGCCGGGTGAACTTCACGGTGCCGGCCCGCTTCGCCTTGTTCTCGCTTTCCTCGATCGCCCGCTGCCCCACGCCGCCGATGTGGAACGTCCGCATCGTCAGCTGCGTGCCGGGTTCGCCGATGCTCTGGGCGGCGATGATCCCCACGGCCATGCCCTCTTCGACGAGCGATCCGGTCGAGAGATCCATTCCGTAGCAGAGCCGGCAGACGCCGAGCGGCGCCTCGCAGGTGAGGGCGCTGCGAACCTGGATTTTCTCCAGTCCCAACTCCTCGATCTGCCGGGCCACCTTCGGGGTGATCAGGTCGTCCTCGTTCACGATCACCTCGTCGGTGATCGGGTTGACGATGTTCGCCCGGCTCACGCGGCCGCGGATGCTGTCGGCGAGGCTGACCTCGACCTTTTCGCCGCGGTAGATGACGGTCTTCGTGATGCCCTGCGCCGTGCCGCAATCGTGCATCGTCACGACGACGTTCTGCGCCACGTCGGCCAGCTTCCGGGTGAGGTAGCCCGAGTCGGCCGTCTTGAGAGCCGTGTCGGCCAGACCCTTGCGGGCACCGTGCGTCGAGCTGAAGTACTCGAGCACCGTGAGACCCTCGCGGAAGTTCGCCTTGATCGGCGTTTCGATGATCTTGCCCGACGGCTTCGCCATCAGGCCGCGCATGCCGGCCAGCTGCCGGATCTGCTCCACGCCGCCTCGGGCGCCGGAGTGGGCCATGAGGTAGATCGGATTGACGTATCCGGGCCGCCGCGTCTCCTTGGCGTCGGTGTCCTGCTCGAGTTCCGCCATCATCTCCTTGGTGATCTGCTCACGGGCGTGCGTCCAGGCGTCGAGCACCGAGTTGTACCGCTCGCCGTCGGTGATCACGCCCTTCTGGTACCGCTTGAGGATCTTCAGGACCTCCTTCTCGGCGTCGCCGATGATCCGAGACTTGTTCACGGGCGTGATCAGGTCGTCGGTGGCGAAGGAGAGGCCGCTCCGCGTGCTCCAGCCGAAGCCCACGCGGTTCATGTCGTCGAGCAGGTCGATGGTGCGGCGACGGCCGAGCGTCTGGTAGCAGTCGGAAATCACGCGAGCCAGTTCGCTCGACCGCATCGGGATGTTGTAGAAGAGCATCCCCTCGGGCAGGATCGAGTTGAAGATCACGCGGCCCACGGTCGTCTCGATGACGGCGCCCGGCTTCGCCAGGGCCTCGACGTCGGTCTTCAGCCGCCGCCGGCCGGGGAGCTTCACCTTGATCTTCGCGTGGGTGTCCACCTTGCCCAGCGAGTGGGCGATCTCCACCTCCTCGAAACTCTTGAACACCATGCCCTCCCCCTTGCGGCCGGGGATCGACATGGTGAGGTAGTAGCAACCCATCACCACGTCCTGCGAGGGCGAGATGATCGGCGCACCGTTGGCCGGGCTGAAGATGTTGTTCGTCGACAGCATCAGCGTGTGGGCCTCGACCTGGGCCTCGATCGAGAGCGGCAGATGCACGGCCATCTGGTCGCCGTCGAAGTCGGCGTTGAAGCCCTTGCAGACGAGCGGGTGGAGCTTGATCGCGTTGCCCTCGACGAGCACCGGCTCGAAGGCCTGGATGCCCATGCGGTGGAGGGTGGGAGCGCGATTCAGGAGCACCGGGTGGTTGCGGATGACCTCCTCGAGGATGTCCCACACCTCGGCGTCCTTCCGCTCGAGCATCTTCTTCGCGCTCTTGATCGTATCGGCGTGACCGAGTTCCTTCAGCCGCCGGATGATGAACGGCTGGTAGAGTTCCAGCGCGATCTTCTTCGGCAGGCCGCACTGGTGGAGCCGAAGTGTCGGGCCGACGACGATCACGGAGCGGGCGGAGTAATCGACCCGCTTGCCGAGCAGGTTCTCGCGGAACCGTCCCTGCTTGCCCTTGATCATGTCGGTCAGGCTCTTGAGCGGGCGATTGCTCGACGCGAGCACAGGTCGCTTGCAGCGGTTGTTGTCGAAGAGCGCGTCGACCGACTGCTGCAGCATCCGCTTCTCGTTGCGGATGATGACCTCCGGCGCGTTGAGATCGACCAGCTTCTTGAGCCGGTTGTTGCGGTTGATGATCCGGCGATAGAGGTCGTTCAGGTCGCTCGTCGCGAAGTTGCCGCTGTCGAGCATCACGAGCGGTCGCAGGTCCGGCGGGATCACGGGAATCACGTCGAGCACCATCCACTCGGGCTTGTTCTCGCTGTCGCGGATCGCCTCGACGATCTTCAGCCGGTTGACCAGGTCCTTCTTCTTTTGCTTCGAGTTGGTCGTCGCCAGCTCCTCGCGGAGTTCCTTCGAGAGCCGGACCAGGTCGAGCGAAAGCAGGAGCTTGCGGACCGCCTCCGCCCCCATCTCGGCGTCGAAGCTGCCGTCGCCGTGCGTCGCGCGGGCCTCGCGGAACTCCTCCTCCGTGAGCAGTTGCTGCTTCTTGAGGGGCGTGTCCTTCGGGTCGAGAACGACGTAATCCTGGAAGTAGATCACCTTCTCGAGGCTCGACGTCTTCATGTCGAGCAGCGCGCCGAGCCGGCTCGGCATCGCCTTGAAGAACCAGATGTGAACCACCGGCGCGGCCAGCTCGATGTGGCCCATCCGCTTCCGGCGCACGCGGCTGTGGGTGACCTTCACGCCGCAGCGGTCGCAGATCATGCCCTTGTACTTCATCCCGCGGTACTTGCCGCAGGAGCACTCCCAGTCCTTCTCCGGTCCGAAGATCTTCTCACACATCAGGCCGTCCTTCTCCGGACGGTAGGTGCGGTAGTTGATCGTTTCCGGCTTCTTCACCTCGCCGAACGACCAGCTACGGATGTCGTGCGGACGGGCCAGGCTGATCTTGACGGCCGAGTAGTCGTTGACGCGATCGTAGGTGGCTTCACCGATGCTCATGGGTCAGATCCTCCTCTTTTCCAATTGCATGTTCAGGGCCAGACCACGGATTTCGTTGGTGAGCACGTCGAAGCTGGCCGGGGTGCCCGCCTCCAGCGTGTTCTCCCCCTTCACCATGCTCTCGTAAATCTTCGTGCGCCCCTCCACGTCGTCGCTCTTCACGGTGAGCAGCTCCTGGAGGATGTAGGCGGCGCCGTAGGCCTCGAGCGCCCAGACTTCCATCTCGCCGAACCGCTGGCCGCCGAACCGGGCCTTGCCGCCCAGCGGCTGCTGCGTGATGAGCGAATAGGGGCCCGTCGAGCGGGCGTGCACCTTGTCGTCCACGAGGTGGTGGAGCTTCAGCATGTAGATGTAGCCCACCGTCGTCTCCTGCTCGAGCGGCTCGCCCGTGCGGCCGTCGTGGAGCTGCGCCTTGCCGTGCTTCGGCAGGCCGGCGTCGGCCAAGACCTTGTTGATGTCGTCCTCGCTCGCCCCGTCGAACACGGGCGTGATCGCCTGGAAGCCGAGCAGCTTGCCGGCCCAGCCGAGGTGCGTTTCCAGGATTTGGCCCACGTTCATCCGGCTCGGCACTCCGAGCGGATTGAGCAGAATCTGCACCGGCGTGCCGTCGGCGAGGAACGGCATGTCTTCCTTGGGCAGGATCTTGGCGATCACGCCCTTGTTGCCGTGGCGTCCGGCCATCTTGTCGCCCACGGAGATGACCCGTTTGGCCGCGACGTAGACCTTCACCATCTGGAGCACGCCGGGCCGCAGCTCGTCCCCCCGCTTCATGCTGTTGAGGCGGCGGTCGCGGGCATCGATCGCGTCTTCCACGGCCGGCCACATCGTCTTCACAAGCTTGTCCACGTCGGCCTTGCGCTGCGGCGACCGGAGGTCGAACTCGTCGGGCTTGAACTGCGCCGCCCGCTCGGCCACGACCTTGTGATCCTGATTGCGCACCAGCGGGCTGCCGTCGGCTGCCGTCAGCGGCTTCTGGATCACCTTCTCGATCTCGGAGACGAGCGCCCCGAAGGCCTCGGCGATCCGCAGGTTGCCCTCGCTCTCGGCCTCCTTCAGCTGCTTCTGGAACTCCCGGCGCTCCTCCTCCGAGAGGCTCATCTGGCGGGAGAACTTTTCGGTGGCGATGACGATGCCCTCGACTCCCGACGGCACCTCGAGGGAGTCGTTCTTCACGTCCTCGCCGGCACGACCGAAGATCGCGTGCAGGAGTTTCTCTTCCGGCGTGAGTTCCGTCTTGCTCTTCGGCGAAACCTTGCCGACGAGAATGTCGCCGGGCCGCACATAGGTGCCGATGCGGACGATGCCGCTCTCGTCGAGATTGTGCAGCGCCCGCTCGCCCACGTTGGGGATGTCGCGGGTGAACTCCTCGCGGCCGAGCTTGGTGTCGCGAATCTCGATGTCGTATTCCTCGATGTGGATCGAGGTGTAGACGTCGTCTTCCACCAGCTCTTCGCTGATGATGATCGCATCCTCGAAGTTGAAGCCGTCCCAGGCCATGAAGCCGACGAGGACGTTGCGGCCCAACGCCAGCTCTCCCTTGTAGGTCGCGGCACCATCGGCGAGCACTTCGCCCTTCTCCACCTTCTGTCCGATCTGCACGATCGGCTTCTGGTTCTGGCAGGTCCGCTCGTTGAGGCCGACGTACTTGCGGAGCTTGTAGGTCTCGACGGGGCCGGAGCCCGACGCCGGGCCGACCTCGATCGTCTCCGCATCCACGTAGGTGACCACGCCTTTGCGGGCCGCCCGGACGATGAGGCCCGAGTTGACCGCCACGTCCCGCTCCATGCCCGTGCCCACGATCGGCGGCTCGGTCACGAGCAGCGGCACTGCCTGCCGCTGCATGTTGGAGCCCATCAGCGCGCGATTGGCGTCGTCATGCTCGAGGAAGGGAATCAGTCCGGCCGACACGCCCACCATCTGGCTGGGCGCCACGTCGATGTACTCGATGTTCTCGGCGGGCACGAGCACGAAGTCGCCGCGGTAGCGGGCGATGATGGTGTCGCCGACCAGTTTGCCGTCCACCACCGTCGCGTCGGCCGGGGCCAGGTGCGCCTCGTGCTCCTCGTCGGCCCGCAGCCAGACGACGTCGTCGGTAAGCTTGCTCTTGGAGACCTTTCGGTAGGGCGTGACCAGGAAGCCGTAGGAGTCGACTCCGGAGTAGATCGCCATGCTGGAGATCAGGCCGATGTTCGTGCCTTCCGGCGTCTCGATCGGGCAGATCCGGCCGTAGTGCGAGATGTGCACGTCGCGCACCTCGAACCCGGCCCGTTTGCGATTCAGGCCGCCCGGGCCGAGGGCCGAGAGCCGCCGCTCGTGGGTGAGCATCGAGAGCGGGTTCGTCTGATCGACCACTTGCGACAGTTCGCCGCGACCGAAGAAATACTCGATGGCCGCCGAGATGCTCTTCGGATTGATGAGCGTCCGCGGCGACATCTCCGCCACGTCCTTGAGGCTCATCCGCTCCTGCACCGTCCGCCGGAGCTTGAGGAAGCCCTTGCGCAACTCGTCGCTGGCCAGTTCGTCGATGGTCCGCAGCCGGCGGTTGCCGAGATGGTCGATGTCGTCCACCTCGACCTCCCCCTCGCCGTCGCTGAGCTGCAGCATGTATTTGATCGCTGCGATCAGGTCCTCGGCCCGCAGGGTCATCTCCGTTTCGGGCACGTTGAGACCGAGCTTCCGATTGATGCGGAACCGGCCCACACGTCCGAGCCGGTAGCGGTTCGTGTCGTTGAACTTCTCGTCGAACAAGGCCCGGGCCTTGTCGAGCGCCGGGGGATTGCCCGGCCGCAGCCGCTGGTAAATCCGCACGAGCGCGTCTTCGTGGCTCGGCGAAACCGCCGTCCGCCGCCGCGACTCCTCGGCATCCTCGCGGAGGCTGTTCATGATCAGGGGCAGTTTCTGCTCCTGCATCAGCTCCACGGCCTTGAGGCCCGATGTCGAAATCAGCTCGGCCTGATCATGCGTGATCTTGCACCCGGCATCGACGATGATCTCACCCGCCCGCTCGCTGCCCTTCGGGTAGACGATGTCGTCCACCGCGATCTTGCCCTCGAGCTTCGGGACGCTGCGGGCACCGACCACCTTCTCGACGGTCGTTTTATAGAAGAGCTTGAGGATCTCGGAATCCCGGGCGTATTTCGGATCCATGGCCCGCAGCAGCGTGAGCGCCGAGAACTTGCCACTCTGGTCGATGCGAACCTGGAGCGTGTCCTTCTTCGACACGTTGAGTTCGATCCAGCTGCCCCGCTCGGGAATGATCCGGCAGTTGTGCGTCTTGCGGTCGGCCGATTCGGTGTCGGCGACGAAGTCGATGCCCGGTGACCGGTGGAGCTGGCTCACGACCACCCGCTCGGCACCGTTGATGATGAACTCTCCACCCCCGAGCATGATCGGCACGTCGCCAAGGTAGACCTCTTCCTCGACCGGCTGCTCGCGGGTCAGCCGCAGCCACACCCGGAGCGGACGCCCGTAGGTCAGCCGCAGCTGGCGGCATTCATCTGGATCGTACCGCGGCTTGCCCAGCTCGTACCGCAGGTATTCCAGCTTGACGGTGCGGTCGTAGCTCTCGACGGGGAAGATCTCCCGCAGCACGCCCTCGATGCCGTGGTCCTTCCGCTTGTGCGGCGGCACGTCGTACTGGAGAAATGCGTCGTAGAAACGCGTCTGGATCTCGGTGAGATCGGGGATGTGGTGACTTGCGCGGCGGCTGCCGAAATGACGAACCTCGGTGGGCTGAAGGCGGCGGACGGCGCGGGTTGCCATGTAGAAGAGACTCCTCGGGCTGGACAATGGCGGGGGCTACTGCTGGCGCGAAACGGGCGACGAGACCTCGACGCTTCGCCGCCGGCGGATAGGGAACCGCCGAACGTGCGACACGAACCCGAAAACACGACAGGCACGATCGACCACAGGCGGGACGACCTGGGAAGAACACCAAAAGAACGGCAAGGGGACGGCAGGACAGGGAAGCAGGCGAAGACCGACGCAAATACTATACCAATTCAGGCGAACCTACCAGCCTCCCGCCCACAAGGGCGGGAAGCCTCGGGTTGGCCCTGGAGCGGTACCGGTACGCTACTTGATCGACACCTTCGCCTTGGCCTCCTCGAGTTCCTTCTTCAGCTTCTCGGCATCGGCCTTCGAGATGCCTTCCTTCACCTTGGCCGGGCAGGCCTCGACCATGTCCTTGGCCTCCTTGAGGCCCAGGCCGGTCGCGGCTCGCACGACCTTGATGACGCCGATCTTGTTGTCGCCGAAGTTCTCGAGAATGACGTCGAATTCCGTTTTCTCGGCGGCCGCTTCGGCGCCACCGGCGGCGGCACCGCCACCGGCAGCCGGGGCGGCCATCATGACGGCGCCACCCGCCGCCGGCTTGATGCCGTGGACTTCGTCGAGATAGTCGGACAACTCCTTCGCTGCCTTGAGCGTGAGGCCGACGATCTTGTCGCCAAGGTCCTTGGTCTCTGCGGAGAATTCACGAGTTGCTTCAGCCGTTGCCATCGCTCGAGGTCCTTTCCCTTCGAAAAAATGCTGCCGCCGGGTGACGTCGGCCGCGGTAAAATGGTGTGGTTTGGTGAGGCGGAGTGTCTGAGGGGCCGTGTGTGGGTCGTGTCGGCCCGCCCTCCGGCGAGCCTCTCTTCATACCATGTGATCGTGCGGAGTGAAGCCCGCCCGGAAAAATTCCGGGCGCCAGCGGCTCAGGAGGCGGGCGTCGCCTCGCCGGCGGCCTTTTCCAGGTCGTCCGCCCGGCTGGAAATCTGCCCGGCCAGGGTGCCGCCCGCCGACACGATCTGCCCGGCGAGCCTTCCCCCGAGGGATGAAATCTGGCCGGACAGGATCGAGAGTTGCTCCAGCCGGGTCGGCCAGGTGGCCACCTTCTTGACGTCGCCGGCGTCGAGGCGGGCGCCGTCGAGGGCGCCGCCGCGGCACTCGAAGCCCTCGAAGTCCTTGACGCCGGTCAGGCGGTCGAGTTCCTTCGCCAGATCGACGACGTCGTCCCCTCCCCAGGCGATGGCCAGCATGCCCTCGGCCTGCTGCATCGCGGGCTCCAGCGGCGTGCCCAGCATCGCCCGCCGGGCCAGGCTGTTCTTCACGAGTTGCAGGTGAATCCGCTTCTTCCGCAACGCCTGCCGGAGTTGGGTGGTCTTCTGGGCGTCGAGCCTGCCGAGGCTCACGACGACCACGTCGCCGACGCCCTGCAGACGGCCCTTGAGGTCTTCGACCAGCATGTTCTTGATGAGCTTGCTCATGGATGGAAACTTTCAGCGAGAGAGGCGTGTGGATGGGTCAGGCGGCGACCATGATGCCGGGGGTCATCGTGCCGCAGATCGAGATGCTCTTCACGTACTGCCCGCGGACGCTCGACGGCTGCAGGGCCAGGATGTGATCGATGAAGGCCCGCACGTTGTCGGCGAGTTTCCCCGCATCGAAGCTGAATTTGCCGACCACGGCATGCACGATGCCGGTCGGGTCGTTGCGAAACTCGACCTTGCCGGCCTTGTATTCGCTGACGGTCTTCTTGATGTCGGCCGTGACCGTGCCGGCACGCGGGCTCGGCATCAAACCGCGGGGGCCGAGCACTTTGCCGAGTGGGCCGACGAGGCCCATCATGTCGGGCGCCGCGATGCAGACGTCGAAGTCGGTCCAGCCTTCCTTGATCTTTTTGGCGAGATCATCCGCCCCGACCTCCTCCGCGCCGGCCGCCTTGGCGTCGTCGGCGAGGTTGCCCTTGGCGAACACCACCACCCGCTTCGACTTGCCGATGCCGTGGGGCAGCACGAGCGAGCCGCGGATGATCTGATCGGCCTGCTTGGGATCGATGCCGAGCCGCATGTGGATCTCGACCGTCTGATCGAACTTGGTGGCGGGGAACTTCTTCAACGCCGCCACGGCCTCGGCGACGGGCAGGGGGGTTTCGGTCTGCGGCTTCACGGCGAGCATGGCCCGCATGCGCTTGGTGCTGGCGACGGTCATGAGTCGGGGTCTTTCGCGGAATGAATGGAACGTGGATGGTGAAGGAGGGGCTCAGCCCTCGACGACGATGCCCATGCTGCGGGCGGTGCCCTCGACCATGCGGCAGGCATGCTCGCCGTCACGGGCGTTGAGATCGGCCCCCTTGAGCCGCACGATCTCGTTAATCTGGGCCTTGGTGACCTTGCCGACCTTGTCGCGGTTGGGCACGCCCGAGCCCTTGGCGAGGCCCGCCGCCTTCTTCAGGAGGGCCGCGGCCGGCGGGCTCTTGGTGATGAAGTCGAAGGAGCGGTCGTTGTAGACGGTGACGACGACCGGGATCGGCATGCCCGCGGCCTCGCGGGTGCGGTCGTTGAATTGCTGGACGAACTGCCCCAGGTTGATGCCGAAGCGGCCGAGAGAGGTGCCGACCGGGGGCGCCGGAGTGGCCTGTCCGCCGGGCACCTGGAATTTCGCCTGTCCAACCATCTGCTTCGCCATGGCAACAATCCTCTCGTCAGTGCGTCAGTGCTCTGTTCGTCCAGCGGTCAGACCGACTCGATCTGCCAGTATTCGATGTCCACCGGGGTGGAACGACCGAAGATGCTGAGCATCACGGTCACGCGGCCGTTGGCCTCGTCGATCTGCTCCACCTCGCCCTCGAAGTTCTCGAAGGTGCCCTCGTTGATCTTCACGCGGTCGCCCTTCTTGAAGTTGATCTTGAGCCGCGGCGCCTCGGCGGTCTTCTCCTCGGCCTTGTTGAGGAGCTTGGCCACGTCCTGCGGAAGCATGGGGCTCGGACGGCCGGCCGAACCGGTGAAGTCGCCGATGCCGCCGGTCTCCCGCACGAGGTACCACGTGTCGTCGTTCAAGATCATGTTCACCAGGATGTATCCCGGATAGAGCTTGCGGGAAACGACGCGTTTTTTGCCCCCCTTGAATTCCGTGACCTGCTCCTTCGGCACGACCACGTCGCCAAAAAACCGGTCGAGTCCCTGGAGCGAGATCCGGCGCAGGAGCGTCTCGCGGATCGAGTCCTCGCGGTTGCTCTGCACCTTCAGGATGTACCACTGCCTGTCGCCGGCGACGGCCGCCGGGGCCGCCTCGGTCGCGACCTCGACCGGCTTCGCGTTTTCGTCTCCGGCGAACGGATCCTCGAGTTCGGCGGGGGTGCCGTCGTCGATGTCGTCGTCGGCTGCTGCCGCGGCGGCGGCGTCGGCCGTCACCGGCCGGACGGCATCGTCGCCGGTCCCGTGCGCCAGCGCGGCAGCCTCGGCCTCCATCTGCTCACCGCTCGTCGAATCATCGAATGTCGCAGTCATGTCGCTATTCCGGTCGTCAGGTGATCTGCAGCACGTATCGCAGGATGAACCACCAGAAGAGATCGTACCCAGCCAGGATGGCTGCCAACGCAAAGATCAGGAAAATGATCACGGCGGAACTGCGGGCCACCTCGCCCCCGGTCGGCCACGACACCTTGGCCATCTCGGCCTCGACGGCGATCAGGAAATCGGCGAACCGCGGCACGTTGACGAGCCGGTAACAGAGCCAGAGGCCGGCGGCCAGCAGCAGGCCGGGCAGCAGGAACCGCACGACGCCGATGTCGCCGTAGGCCGACAGGCCCGCCCCCCCGTCCGCCGGCACATCGCCCGCAGGAACGACGGCGCTGGCCGCGAACCAGAGTGGCAGCAGTTGGGTGAGTCGCCATACGCCGAGCCCGACCATCAATGCGAGGGCGGCGAACGTCACCTGACGCGCCAGCCGCCCCTGCGTGGGTTTGTAGACCGAGGCGCTGAGGAGTTCTCCCCAGACACTGCCGCCGCGGACGTGGTTTTCGTGTGTGCTTGCCATCGTGCGCTCCGTCGCCGGACGATCAGCCCGCGGGCCGCCCGCGGGGCCACGGCGCGCCCCTCGACGCGCCGCGGCGACTGCGTGCAGGGGCGGCGGGGATCGAACTCGCAACCTCTGGTTTTGGAGACCAGCGCTCTGCCAGTTGAGCTACGCCCCTGTGTTCGCCGGGCTTCGAGGCGACCTCGAAGCCCGGCTCGGTTTCCTGCTCCGGGGGCTGAACCCCGGACTCACATCTCCTTCCGGGGCCGGGGCCCCGGATCTGATCAGTCAAGGATCTTGGTCACGACGCCCGAGCCGACCGTCTTGCCGCCTTCGCGAATCGCGAAGCGAACACCGTCGTCCATGGCGATCGGCACCATCAGCTCGACCTCCATCTTGACGTTGTCGCCCGGCGAGCACATCTCGACGCCGCCGAGCAGCTTGGTCGATCCGGTCACGTCGGTCGTGCGGAAGTAGAACTGCGGGCGGTAGCCGGCGAAGAACGGCGTGTGACGGCCCCCTTCCTCCTTCGACAGCACGTAGACCTCGCACTCGAACTTCTTGTGGGGCTTGATCGACCCCGGCTTCGCCAGCACCTGGCCCCGCTCGATCCCTTCGCGAGCGATGCCGCGAAGGAGGCAGCCGACGTTGTCGCCCGCCTGCCCCTTGTCGAGCAGCTTCTTGAACATCTCGACGCCGGTGACCGTCGTCTTCTCGGCCTTTTCTTTGAGGCCGATGATCTCGACTTCGTCGCCAACCTTCACCTCGCCGCGCTCAATCCGGCCCGTCGCCACCGTGCCACGGCCTTCGATCGAGAACACGTCCTCGATGGCCATCAGGAACGGCTTGTCGAGCTCGCGAACCGGCTCGGGGATGTAGCTGTCCACCGCCTCGAGCAGGTCGGCGATGCACTTGTTCTTGGCCGGGTCGGCGGGGCTGTCGTAGGCCGGCTTGCCCGCACCGCGGATGATCGGCACATCGTCGCCGGGGAAGCCGTACTTCGTCAGCAGCTCGCGAATTTCCATCTCGACGAGGTCGAGCAGTTCCGGATCATCGACGAGGTCGACCTTGTTGAGAAACACGACGAGGGCCGGCACGCCGACCTGCTTGGCCAGCAGGATGTGCTCGCGAGTCTGGGGCATCGGGCCGTCGGCAGCGCTCACCACGAGGATCGCGCCGTCCATCTGGGCGGCACCGGTGATCATGTTCTTGATGAAGTCGGCGTGGCCGGGGCAGTCGATGTGGGCGTAGTGCCGCTTGTCGGTCTCGTACTCCACGTGGCTGACGGCGATCGTCACCGTCTTCGTGTCGTCGCGGACGGTGCCTCCCTTGGCGATGTCGGCATAGCTCTTGGCGACGGCCAGGTTCTTGGCCGCCTGCACGGCCACGAGCGCGCCGGTCAGGGTGGTCTTGCCGTGGTCGATGTGCCCGATCGTGCCGACGTTGACGTGCGGCTTGCTCCGCGTGAACGTGTCCTTTGCCATGCTAACTCCTGCTTTCTCCTCGGAAGAAAAACTGAACTGGTGGTTGCGAACGGATCGTGTCGAACTGGCTCTCGTCGGGCCCAGCGGGTTCAGGTCGCCGTGTCGCCCGCGGAAGAGCTGCTGAAGGGACTTGAACCCTTGACCTCGTCCTTACCAAGGACGTGCTCTACCAACTGAGCTACAGCAGCGATGGTGACTCGATGAACACCGAATATGTCGTGGATGGGATGTCTGGTGGGTGAGGCCGATGAGGCCGGGGCGAATGGTCGGAAGTGAGTGGGCGATGCAATGGATCGAAAGCGGGTAGAGGGAATCGAACCCTCGTCTTTAGCTTGGAAGGCTATTGCTCTACCATTGAGCTACACCCGCACGGAGCGACACACGGACACGCGGAAGGGGACCTGACTGGGGAGTGCAGGATTCGAACCTGCGAAGGCATAGCCATCAGATTTACAGTCTGACCCCTTTGACCGCTCGGGAAACTCCCCGCTGTGTTGTGGTGCTGCTGGGCTCGTGATCGGGTCGGCGATGGATTCTCTGCGGGGGTTGATGGGAACGGTTTTCGGATACGTTTACGGGGCCGGATGCTGCTCGGGTTCGTGCCGTCTCGATGTCACCGGGTCGCGCCGGAAAGCCGCGCTGCCGGATCCAGCCCGCACCGGGCACACCCTCGCCCGGGCTTCCGCGAGGAAACCCGAGGCCTCGGGCGGCGTCGTGCTGAGCTAGCGGCGGGAGTTGAACCCGCAACCTGCTGATTACAAATCAGCTGCTCTGCCAATTGAGCTACGCTAGCGGCCGGTCAGAACCGCGAATCGACCAAGTGTACGGATTCAAAAAGCCCATGCAAGACGGCCTGTTGCCCCCCGCATGATCGGCGATTTCCGGGCCAAACCCCACCCGGACACCCGCCGACCACCCCCGGGCCGCACCACCCGCGAAATCGGCAGCCGGGCGAGGGCAATGAAAGCGGGCCAGGGGAGAGCGCGGAACCTGAAAAACTGCCCTATGTGGCTCGCCGGCTCGGGGGCGGCACAAGTCTCGTCGCCGGACCTCGAAGACTCGGTCCAAATGCTCCTCGAGCTTGCACCGACCCCCTCGCCTTCCCGTTTCGATTTTCTACGCCCCGACGCCCACCAGCCAAGGTCGAACGCCACGTGGCGCCTCCGAAGCATCCTCACAGCACGCACGACCGCTAACGGAACGTCAGTTCCAGCATCGAGAAGTCGTCTTGGAAGTCGTCGCGGCCGGAGATCGTGCGGACGTGGGAGACGAGGGCGTCCATCGGATTGACCGCGGACGGGGGGGCCGACAGCGTGGCGAGGAAGTCCTTGAACGGCCACATGGTGCCGTCGGTCAGCCCGATCTCGAAGGCGCCGTCGCTGTAGACGAAGAGGCGGGAGCCGGGGGGCACCTGGGTTTCGCTGGAGTCGAATTCCAGGCCGTCGACGGCGCCGATGAGGGGGCCGTCGGAGTCGAGCAGCTGCGGCTCCGCGCCGGCGGGGCCCAGGAGCAGGGCCGGGGGATGGCCGCCGCCGGCCCACCGCAGCCGTCCGGAAGGGGCGTGGTGGACGCCATACCAGATGGTGAAGAACATGTCGTTCTGCCGCTCCATCGGAAAGGCTTTGTTGAGGGCCGCCAAGACGGCGCCGGGGTCGTGGAAATCGGTCTGCGGCAGGGCCTCGCTGCGGATTGCGTTGAGGGCCGACACGGAGAGCAGGGCGGCCCCCACTCCATGGCCGCAGACATCGAGCAGATAGACGGCGAAATGCTCCGCGTCGAGTTGGTGGTAGCCGAAGGCATCGCCGCCGAGGGCCTCCGAGGGAATGAACCGCCAGTCGGCAGTCACCGACCCGCTCGGTTGCGGCGGCGGCAGGAGCGACCGCACGTAATGGGCCGCGGTGGCCAGATCGTTGGCCAGCGTCTGCTGGCTGGCCTGGAGCGCGGCGAAGGCCTCGTTCCGTTCGAGCAGGGCCACGTAGCCCCGCGAGTGGTACCGCACCCGCGCGATCAGTTCGAGCCGGTCGGGCAGCTTCACGATGTAGTCGTTGGCCCCGACCGTGAAGGCCTCGGCCTTGACCGCGGGCTCTTCCTTCGTGGAGAGCACGATGATCGGCACGTCCCGAAACCGCTCGTCGGCCCGGAACTGCCGCACGAGCGACAGCCCGTCGATCTCCGGCATCACGAGATCCTGCAGGATCACCGTCGGCCGCACCTCCGCCGCCTTCTGCAGGGCGGCCGGGGCGTCCTTGCAGTAGTGGAACGCGATGCCCGACTCGTCCAAGAGCATCCGCCGCACGGCCTCGCCGATGATCGGCTGGTCGTCCACGAGCAGGACGGTGGCGACTCGCGCAGCAGGCGTCGCGGGAATGGCCATGAGATCGCACCCGGGGGATCGAGCGGCATGATGCTACCACGCGCGGTCCCCGGCGTCCGCCCGTGCCCCGCCCTCAGCCCGGCAGTGTCGTGACCGACCGGATCAGCGCGAGCATCTCGACGCCACCGATCGGCATCGCGGCCACTTTCCGCAACGCGTCGGTGCGGGCCTGGTCCACGATCGCCCGCTGCCTCGCGTCCACGAGCAGGACCGCCGGCACGGGCGACAGAAACGGGTCGGATGCGAGCTGGTTGAACGCCTCGACGGCGCAGGTTCCAAGCGTGAGCGTGCTGATCACGAGACAGTTCGCCGGGAGTGGTGCGGTGGAAAACCGGGCCAGGGCCCGCTGCGGGTTCTCGGTGAGCAGCACCCGATACCCGAGCTTCGTGAAAAATTCCCGCAGCTTCCGCTGGGCCTGTTCGTCCGACTCCACGAGCATCACGCTGGCCCGCGCTGCGGACGGGGGCACATCGCCGGCCGGCGCTGCAGCGGCCGCGACGTCCCCTTCTGCGGCCCGCTTTTCCAGGCAGGCCTCGACCGCGCGACGGGCATCGGCGGCGGTCTGGAACCGGTGCTCGGGGTCGGTGTGCATCATCCGCCCCACGCAGTCGAGCACGTCGCGGGGAAGGTGCGGCGCCCGGCTGCCGAGCGGCTCCACCAGCGTGAACCGCCGGGGGTCGGCCCGCACCGAGCGGTCGCGGGAATCCTCCAGCGCCGGCCGGCCGCTGAGGGCGAGGTAGGCCACGGTGCCGAGAAAGTAGATGTCGCTCCGCACGTCGTCGTCGTGGATGCCTGAGAGCTTCTCCAGGGCGGCGTAGTCCACCGTGCGCAGCTTGGTGGCCTGTGCCTGGCCTCGCCGGTCGGAGGGATCATCGCCGCCCGCGAGCCCGAAGTCGGCGAGTTTGGCCACGCCCGTCGCCGACACGATGACGTTCGACGCCTTGATGTCCCGGTGCGTGACGCCCCGGCGATGGGCGTACTCGAGCCCGCCCAGCAGTTGGTGCATCAATTCGAGCGCCCGCGGCAGGTCGAGCGCCCCCCGGATTTTCGTGAGCTGCCGGAGCGTCTGCCCTTCCACGAACTCCAGCGTGAGATACGTGGCGGTGCCTTCCTGGCCGACGTCCTCGACCGCCACGATGTGCGGGTGCCGGAGCGTGCGGCCCATCTCGCCCTCGCGAATGAACGCGGCACGTTTGAGGGCGTCGGCGGCGAACCGGCTGCGGAGCACCTTCACGGCGAGCATGCCGCCGGTGTCACGATGCACGGCACGGTAGACGCGGGCGAAGGCGCCCGCGCCGATCTGATAGAGAATCTTCGCGCGGCCGTAGAACAGGCCGCTCGTCTCGCCCCGCAGGAGACGGTCGAGCTGGTAGCCGGTGATGAGTTCGCGACGGACGAGGGCCTGGCCGAAGGCCTGCGCATCGCCGCCACCACCGACCTCGCGGAGCGCGTCTTCCGCCGCGGCCGCCGACAGGAGGTCGAGTTCGACCCCGAGTCGCAGCAGATTGTCGGCTGTATCGGGCGTCACGCTGGGGTCTCTCCCCTCCGGCGCCGCAGGCTGCGGCACCTGTCTTATCGCGAGGATTTCCGTCGGCTGCAAGCCCCTCCCTTCCCTGTCTTGCCCGGAACGCCTCGCCGTCCCGGATGATCTGGAGCCGGTGTTCTGCCGGCTGCTACAAGCTCCGGCCGGCCACCTGTTCCCGCCACAGGCGCCCTGCGGCGGCCGGGGTTCCGGGTGGCACTGGATACCGCGTTCATGCAGATCGAGCCCGACTCCCGAACGCGCCGCGCGATCGATCCGCGTGGAGGCCGATCGCCGTCATCGCGCGGAGGCCACGGGCTTCCGCCCGTGGCCTTCCGGGGACGGGAGACGTCGATGGGCGGGCCGCCGTGGCGGGCGCGGCGGCCGTTCGTCCCGCGTGCGCTCGCGCTCTGGCTGCTGACGGTGGGCGGAGTCGCGGCGGCCGAGATCGACGACGGGTTCGAGGGATCGGATCCGGTGTGGACGCTGGCCGAGTCCGATGCGGCGCCGAGCCTCGCCGCCCGCGAGCGGATCGCCGCGGCACCGCATCGCGGTGCGCGGTGCGAGCGGCTCCGGTTTTCCGCCGGCACGGGCACCATGCTCCGCCTGCAGATGCCCATCGGCCGACTCGCCGTGATCGACGAACTCGCCTGCAGTCTGTGGGTGCGGGCGAGCCGCCCCGATGTCCGCCTCTCCGTGCGGGTGCTCCTGCCCGGTTCCCTGTCGCGAAAGACGGGCCGGCCCGTGGAGACGCTCGTACCGGGCACGCTCTCCGCCGACATCGACCATTGGGAATTGCTCGAAGTGAAGTCGCTGCCGCAGCGGCTCGCCGGCCAGCTCCCGGCGTTGCGGCTGGAGCATGGCCCCGGCGTCGCGGCCGGCGGTGCGGTGGCGACGCACCTGGTGCTCGACGTCTACACCGGGCCCGGCGGCTACGACGTGTCGATCGACGACCTGCTCGTCGCCGGAGCGGTGCCGGCGGCCACGGTCGATCGCGACCCGTTCGTGCGGCCTGCGGCGGGCATCGAGGAGGGGCCGCCGCCGGACGTCGGCGGCCCGCCCTCTGCACCCGCGGTCGATCCGCCGGCGGGCGTGACCCGCGGCGTGATCGAGGTCGATGGCCTGCCGTTCTTCCCGCGGGCGCTCGATCACAACGGCGAGCCGCTGGCATCGATCGCGGCGCTCGGCTTCAACTGCGTGCGGCTCGCGACACCGGCCGGCAGCGACCTGCTGGCCGAGGCGCGGCGAGCGGGGCTGTGGGTGATCTGTCCGCCCCCCGCGATTCCCGACGTCGATGTCCGCGACCTCGAATCGATGCCGGTGTTGCGGAACTGGGATCGCGTGCTGATGTGGGACATGGGCGGCGGTCTGGACGCGAACGACCTCGAACCGCTCGCCGAACGGGCGCGGCGGGTGCGGGCCTGCGACGTGCGGGCGGGACGGCCGCTGATCGCCGCCCCCGATTCGAGCCTGCGGTCGCTGTCACGGCACGTCGATCTGCTCGTGGCCCGCCGCACGGTGCTCGGCACGAGCCTCGAACTCATCGACTACCTGCGGTGGCTCCGCGAACGGCCGCGGCTGGCACGGCCCGGCACGCCGCTGCTCGCCGAACTGGCCACCGAGATCGATCCGCGGGCGGCGCGACAGGCCGCGGCGATCGCCGGGGTGGGTGGCCAAGGACTCGCGGTCGATCCCGAGAGCCTGTCGCTGGCCGCGTTTTCCGCGCTGGCCGCGGGGGCGCGGGGCATCCTGTTCTCGTCGAATGCGCGGATCGACGGCGACGACGCCCAGGCCCGCAAGCGGGCGGCCGCGGCCCGCGAGATGAACCTGCGGCTGAAGGTGCTCGAGCCGTTCGGCGCGGCGGGGCGATTCGCTGCCCAGGCCCAATCGTCCGACCCCGAGGTGCAGGCCGTCGTGATCGAGGCGGCGCGGGCGCGGGTGGTGGTGGCGTGGCGGTGCGTGCAGGGATCGCAGATCGTGGCCCGACGCTACGGCGGCGCCGACATGCCCCGCGACGACGTGCCGCTCACGCTGCTCGTGCCGGGCGTGCCCGAGGCGCACGAGGCCCGCGAGATCGCGGCCGGCGGCCTGAAGCCGCTGCGGCAGAGGCGGGTGACCGGCGGCGTGGCCGTCACGCTCGACCACTTCCTCACGCATGCGATCGTGCTTCTCAGTGGCGAGCCGGCGGTGACGGCCCACGTGCAGGAGCGGCTCAGGGAACTGGCGCCCGTGGAACTGGTGTCGGCGCGGTCGTTGGCGGCGGTGGCGCTCGCCGATGCGGCCACGCTCCTGGGAAAGCTGCCGCCCCAGGCCTTCAGCGGTCCGCCGCCGGTGGCCGCGGGGCCGATGCTCTCCACGGCCAATCAACTGGCTGCGGAGGGGGAGGCGTACGTGGGCCGGGACACGGGCGAGGCGACCAAGCGGCTGCGAAAGGCGGCGGCGATCGCGGGGCAGTTCGAGCGGCGGATCTGGGAGAACGGCGTGCATGCCGACGGCTCCATGGTGGCGAGCCCGTTGATCGCCTCGGACGCGGCGCTTGCGGAGCACTGGCGGTTCGTGGAGGCCCGGGCGACGGCGCTGCCGGGGGCGGAGATGCTCCGCGGCGGCGGCATGGACGCCATCGAGGAACTCGCCGGCAATGGCTGGCGGCACTTTGCCCAGCCACTCCCCGAGATCGTCACCGCCGTGGAGATATCGAAGGTGTCGCCGGCGGCCGGGGCGGGCAGCCTGCGGCTCGTGGCCGGGCCGAAGGACTCGGATGCGGCGCCGGTGGTGGTCGAGACGCCGCCGGTGTGGGTGACCACGCCGCCGATCACGCCGCCGCCGGGGCAGCTCGTGGAGATTTCGGCGCAGGTGCGGGTGGAGAAGCCCATCGTCGGCAGCGTCGACGGCCTGATGGTATTCGACTCGCTCGGCGGGCCGGCGCTCGCGGAGCGGGTGGGGCCGACGAAGACCTGGCGGCGGCTCGTGCTCTATCGGCTCGTACCGGCCGACGTGGCCGACGAGCCGCTCACGGTGACGTTCGCCCTCACGGGGCTGGGGGCGGCGGAGATCGACGAGGTGTCGATCAGGCCGCTGGAACGGGCCGCGACCGGCGTGGTCGCGGTGCCGGCCCCACCGGCGGCAGCGACGTTTCCGTCGCCGCAGCAACTGCTCGTGACGTCCCCGCCGCCCCCGCAGGTGCGGCCGGAGCCGGAGCCGGAGCTGCCGCCGCCCGCGCCCGCCGCCGCACCCCAGGTGTCCGCGGCGCCGCGCTGGCCCGGCATGAAGCTCGACTGGCCGCAGCTGCCGTTCGGGCAGTCGTCGAATGCACCGCCGCCGGGCCCCGGAGGCGGCACGATCGACCCGTTCAAGCGGGCTCGCGCGGCGCAGTCGGGCCCGTAGCCCGCGTCCGGCGTCCGCGCGTGGCGGCCTCCCGCCGACTCCCGTGGCATCGTCACGTCCTCACGGCGTTCCGCGGATGACGGGCCGCGTCGCGAAGAACGTGTCGTGGATCGCCTCGCTCGTGCGGTTGAGCCGGGCCTGGAAGCCGTCGATGAAGCCGTGGAGTCCACCGGCCCCCGAGAGCACCTCGTCGATCGCACCGTAGTCGAGCTTCGACCGCAGCCGGCCCAGCCGCTGCTCGGCCGGGTTCGTATAGGCCCCCTTCGTCCCGCCGGTCACCGCCAGCAGCGATTCCTCCGCATTCGTGAGGCAGAACAGGATCGCCCGCGGGAACTGCCGGTCGAACACCAGAAACTCCGCCACGTCCCGCCGCGACACCACGCCGTACTGCTTGCGATACATCTCGAGGGCGCTCGCGCTCTCCAGCACCGCCGACCACTGCACCGGATCGGCCGCGTCGCCGGAAGCCGCCGGCAGAAAATAATGCTCGACGTCCAGCACGCGGCTCGTCTTGTCGGCCCGCTCGATGAGCCGGCCCATCCGGGCGAAGTGCCAGGCCTCGCCGTGCGACATCGTGGCGTCGGTCACGCCCGTGATCAGCTGGCTCGCCCGCTTCACCTCGTCGAGAAACTCCCGCGGGTTGTGCAGGTGGGCTCCGCCCGACGCGGCCGACCGCACGAACAGGTGGGCCTTGTTGATCTCCTCCCACATCGGCGACGAGATCAGGTCGCGGATCGTGCGGGCGTTCTCGCGGGCCGACTGGAGGCAGGACGAGATCGAGTTGTGGTTGAGCGTGTCGAAGGCCAGGAACGTGATCACGTTGTCCTGGTCGGCGAGGCCGTAGCGCGGCCAGAAGTCGGCCTCGTCGCCGAACGTGCAGACCAGCGCGTTCCAGAGCCGGCCGGGGCTGATCGTGCCCTCGAGCGCGAGGTCGAGCGTGGTCTCGGCCGCGCGGGCGACGTCCTCGGCCCGCTCGATCTGCCGGTTCATCCAGTAGATGCTTTCGGCCACCCGCGAGAGCATGTCACGACCTCCCCGGGTGCACGACCCATGTGTCTTTGCTGCCGCCCCCCTGCGACGAGTTCACCACGAGCGAGCCCTTCACGAGGGCCACGCGGGTCAGGCCGCCGGGGAGCACGAAGATCTCCTCGCCGTAGAGGATGAACGGCCGCAGGTCCACGTGGCGGCCCTCCAGCGAGTCGCCCACCACCGTGGGCACCCGCGAGAGCGAGAGCATGGGCTGGGCGATGTAGTTGCGGGGGTTCGCCTTGATCTGGGCCCGCACCTCGTCGAGCTGCTGCTTCGACGCCCGCGGTCCGAGCACGATACCGTAGCCGCCGGAGGCGTCGGCCGGCTTGAGCACGAACTCGTCGAGCTTCGAGAGCACGTGTCGGCACTGCTGCTCCTCTCCGCAGACGAACGTGGGCACGTTGGGGATGATCGCGTCCTCGCCGAGGTAGTAGCGGATCATCTGCGGCACGTAGGCATAGACGGCCTTGTCGTCGGCGATGCCGGTGCCCGGCGCGTTGACGAGCGCCACGTTGCCGGCGCGGTAGGCCGCCATCAGGCCGGGCACGCCCACGACGGAATCCGCGCGGAAGGCGAGCGGGTCGAGGAAGTCGTCGTCGATCCGGCGGTAGATCACGTCCACCCGTTCGAGGCCGCGGGTCGTCCGCATCCAGACGACGTCGTTCTCCACGACGAGGTCCGACCCCTGCACCAGCTCCACGCCCATCTGCCGGGCGAGGAAGCTGTGCTCGAAGTAGGCCGAGTTGTAGATGCCGGGCGTGAGCACCACGACGGTGGGGTCGCGGGCCTGCGGCGGGGCGATGTATTGCAGCATCGCCAGCAGCCTCTCGGGGTAGTTCTCGACCGGGCTGATCCGCTGGCCGGCGAAGAGCTGCGGAAACGTCCGCTTCATCACCTCCCGGTTTTCGAGCACGTACGACACGCCCGACGGCGTGCGGAGGTTGTCTTCGAGCACGTACATCACGCCGTCGCCGCCGCGGACGAGGTCGGTGCCGGTGATGTGGCACCACACGCCCCGCGGGGGCTTCAGGCCGGCGCACGGACCGCGGAAGCACTTGCCCGAATCGACCAGCCAGTCGGGCACGACGCCGTCGGCCACGATCCGCCGCTTGTCGTAGACGTCGTCGATGAACAGGTTCAGTGCGTGGATCCGCTGCTTGAGTCCCCGCTCGATCACGGCCCACTCGGCGGAGTCGATCACGCGGGGCACGATGTCGAACGGCCAGATCTTCTCAGTGCCCGCCTCGTGGCCATACACGTTGAACGTGATGCCCATCGTGAGCAGGGCCTTGTCGGCCGCCCGCTGCCGCTCGGCGAGCTCGCCGTTGGAGAAGCCCGCGAGCCGTCTGGCGAGCAGTTCGGCTCCCGGCCTCGGGGCGAGGTGTGCGTCGAAGAGTTCGTCGTGGAACCCGTCGGTCTGGTACGCCTGTAGATCCATGGCGAAAGCGGCCGCTCGGAGGAGGACCCGCGGGGCCGGCCGCCTCTGCACGACACGCGGGAGCCGGCAGCGTATCGCATCGAGGCCCGCCGCGAAATCCCCCGGCCAGGGCGACACGGCCCGCTCACCCGCGGGCGCGGTGGGCGGCGATGATCTCGTCGAACGTCTGGCCGAGGGAGATCTCGGGCTTCCAGCCCGGATAGTCGGCCATCATGCGTCGCAGGTCGGAGTAGTAGCAGATATGGTCACCGGCGCGAGCCTGATCGGAATAGACCCAGTCCATCGGCGTGCCGGTGCGTTCGGCCACCATCTGGAAGGCCTCCAGGATCGAGCAGCTGTTGGCCTTGCCGCCGCCGATGTTGTAGACGGCCGCCGGCCGCGGGGCCGCGATGAACCGCCCGATGAAGGCGGCGACGTCGGCGGCGTGGATGTTGTCCCGCACCTGCTTGCCCTTGTAGCCGAACACGGTGTACCGCCGGCCGTCGAGGTTGCACTTCACGAGGTAGCTCAAAAAGCCGTGCAGTTCCACGCCCGAGTGCGAGGGGCCGGTCAGGCAGCCGCCCCGCAGGCAGCAGGTGGGCAGGTCGAAGTAGCGGCCGTACTCCTGCACCATCACGTCGGCGGCCACCTTCGAGGCGCCGAAGAGGGAGTGCTTGCTGGCATCGATGCGAAAGGTCTCGGGAATGCCGTGGGCGAAGGCCGCGTCGGCGTAGTCCCAGCGGGTCTCGTGTTCCACGAGCGGCAGTTCGTTGGGGGCGTCGCCATACACCTTGTTGGTGCTCATGTGCACGAACGGCGATTCCGGCGCGAACCGGCGGGCCGCCTCGAGCAGATTCAGGGTGCCGACGGCGTTGGTGTCGAAGTCGTCGAAGGGGATCGCCGCGGCCCGGTCGTGCGAGGGCTGGGCCGCCGTGTGCACGATCGCCGCCGGTCGCACCTCCTCGATGAGCCGGAGCACGCCGGGGCGGTCGCGGATGTCGAGTTCGTGGTGGGTGAACGACCGCAGGCTCGACGCGAGCCGGTGCTGGTTCCACCGGGTGTCGCCGGCGGGGCCGAAGAACACGGCCCGCTGGTTGTTGTCCACGCCGTGCACGGCCCAGCCGGCGGCATCGAAATGCGTGGCCACCTCGCTGCCGATGAGGCCGGAGGATCCGGTGACGAGCAGAACGCGTGCGGGCATGGAGTCGCTCCCTTCGGGCCCGTTATCTGACCGGATATCCGCGGAGATTCAACCCTGTCGCCCGCTCATGCTCCGGCGCTGCGACAGGCGGCCCGCGGGCAGCGTACACTGGCCGCCGGCAGCCGTTGCCCCGCGGGAATTTCCGCCTGGACGCTCGTTCCGTGGCCCATCCGTCGCAACTCTCCGTGCAGCGTATCCTGATCGTCGGTGCCGGCGGCTTCGGCCGCGAAGTCCTCCAGTGGGCCCGCGCCGCATGGCCCGAAGCGGCGGCGCGGACCGCCGGCTTTCTCTCCGCCGATCCGCGGATCCTCGCCGGCCACGCCTGCCCGCTGCCGGTCATCGGCGATCCGGACACGTTCGAGCCGCAGCCGGGGGATGGCCTGCTCTTGGCGATCGGCATCCCCGGCGTCCGCCGTCGCGTGGCCGAGCGGTTGCTCGGGCGAGGCGCCGATTTTCTCACGCTGATTCATCCCGCCGCGGTCGTCGTGCCCACGGCGCGGATCGGCCCGGGCGTGATCGTTTGCCCGCAGGCGATCGTGAGCGACTCCGCCGCCCTCGGCCGCTTCGCGGTCGTCAACTATCACGCCTCCGTGGCTCACGACTCGTCCGTGGGCGACTTCGCCGTGCTCTCGCCGTATGCCACGCTTGCGGGGGGTGCCCGCGTGGGCGACGACGCATTCCTCGGCCTTCACGCCTCGGTCGGCCCGGGCGTGAGCGTCGGCCCGCGGAGCAAGGTGGCCGCGAACTCATGCGCCCTGGCCGATGCCCCTCCCGACTCGCTCGTGCACGGCGTGCCGGGCCGGATCACGCCGCTGCTCGGCTGACCGCTGCCCCGAAGCCGCCGCCACACCGACTCGGAACACGCCCCCGACCAAGTTTGGCTTTGGTATGGCGGCGGCTTCGGGGCGGCAAAAGTCTCGTCGCGCGGGCCGCAGCGGCCCAATGCTCCTCGAGCGTTCGCCGACCCCTCGCCTACGTCCCCCGGTTTGCCAAGGCGTCGCTCCAGCTATCTTGGATCGGCCCTAGGTGCGGCCGGGCTTCGCAACCGCCCGCGTGCAGATGTCGCGAACCCTCCCGGCCCACACCTCCTTCGCGTACGGTGCCGCCAGCGGCATGCCCCGCTCGCCGATCCACCGCGCCTCCGCCTCGTGGGCATGCATCCACTCCAGCGCCTCGGCGAAACCGGCCACGTCGCCCGGCCCCACCACGCGTCCATTGAAATACGACCGCACGAGTTCGACACTGTTGCCACAGGCACTCGTGCAGACCACCGGCAGCCCCGCTGCGACAGCCTCCGCGATCACGAACGGCCAGGGGTCGTAGTCGCTCGCCAGCACGAACGCCCCGTGCGTGGCGAACACCTCCCCCATCTCGCTCGGCTGCACGAACCCCCGGTCCTCGATCCCCTCGATCCCGCGCAGCCGCCCCGCCTCCGGCCCCATGCCGCAGCAGGTGAGCCCCCACGGGTCGCTCACCCGCCCGCGATACCGGCGATACGCCGCGACGAGCAGATCGAGCCGCTTCTCCGGTGCATAGCGGCCCACGAAGAGGAACCGCCGCGGATACACAGGCAGTGCCGCCCGGGCCCGTGCCGCCTCCGCAGCCGCCGCCGTGTCGAGCCCGATCAGGCCGCGCTCGATCTTCGTTTCCGGAAACCCGAGATAGCAGGCATACGCCGCCGAGCGTTCGCCGGGCACGACCGCGGCCTCGAACCGCCGCAGATACCGGCGCAGCACGAGTGGCGCCACCAGCTTTCGCAGGCTCCACGCGAACGGCATGTCGAACGCGAAGAGCTTCGGCACGGCGCGAAACACCGGGCTCTCCGCCGCGAGGCGGCACAACGCACTTCGCCAGCCGAGCACGACCATGACGTCGGGCGCGACCGCCGCGATCTCCCGCTCGACCGCAGCCGGCTCGAAGCCCGCCCCTGCGTGATACACCCGACACTCGATCCCCTCGAGCATCGTCGCATGGTCGAACGCCGTATCCGCCTTGGCCGGCAGCTCCAGAAACACCACCACGCGGGTGTGCGGCAGCGCCGCCAGCGCCCGCCAGCAGGCCGTCATCGTGGGCGACACGCCCGTCCAGAAACACGCGATCGTGAGCGGCCGCGACTCACTCATGCCCGCCGCTCCCACGACCAGACCGTGCCGCCGACCGTCACGGACCCCTTCCCGAACGCCTCGTCCACCGCCCGCGTCACGCCGAACCGCGCGACGCCGTAGTCGTGGCCACAGACGATCGGCACGCCGCGGCCGCGGGCCCACGCGATCTCGTCGCGGACCGCCGCATACGAGTGATCGGCGTCGAGAAACACGAGGGCGGGTGCCGGCCCGCGGTCACTCGTGCGATATGCCGCGGAGTCACCCACCCACAGCTGCACCCGCCCCTCCGCCAATTCGGTGCGGAGCACGCCGCGGGCGAACCGTTCTTGCACCGCCGGCGGAAGCCCAAACGGGTTCCACGAGAAGTTGTCGATCGTGATCACCCGCTGGTCGGGCCTGGCTCGGGCGGCGATCAGCCGCGTGGTGATCCCGAACAGCGTGCCAAACTCCACGATCGGCCCGTCGTGGGCCGCGGCCCGCTGCACGAGCTGCGTGAGCCGGGACTCGTCGGCCGCCGAAAGATTGCCGAGCACGAGCGCGTCGGGGTCTTCGAGCAGCGAGAGCTGCGTGGAGACGGCCCGGGCCACCTGCCGCCGCCACTTCACGGCGCGGCCGAGTTGCCGGAGTTTGTGCAGGAGCATCATGCGACGGCGCCCCGACGACAGCGCTTGAGCGGTTCGCGGCCGAGGCGAACCGCGGCCATGATCGTAGCTCCGGCGGGCCAGGCGATCCGATGGCGGGCGATCCAGCAGGCGATCCGGCCCCGGCGACCGAGCGGAAGCACGTCGAGGCCCAGCTCCCGCGCGAAATCCGCGAGGGCCTGGAACCGGCCCCAATAGAGCCGCTGCAGGGCCGCCGTTTCGAGCTGGCCGACGGCATAGGTCGTGAATGAATCGGGCGGCGAGCCCGGCCGCGAGCCGGCCCGCTTCCGCAGCTCGTCCGCGAGGAACCGGTGGTAGGCGAGGATCGAGAAGTCGCTGCGGTAGCCGCGTTGCCAGTAGCCCACGGCCTGGCCGGGCACTCCCACGTCATAGGCGGCAAGCGGCTCGGGAGCGAGCGCCACCGGTCCGGCGAGCGCGAGCTTCGCCCACACCAGAAAATCCTCGCCGTGCGTGACCCCTTCCGGAAATCCGCCGCTCCGCTCGAGGGCCGCCTTGGGCGCGACCATGCTCGACGCGCTCACGACCGGCTCGCGCGCGAGCCCCTGAAAGAAGTCCACGCGGCCGCCCCGCGGATCGCCCCCCTCGATCTCGGCCGGCACGACTCCATGGCGTCGCAGCTCGCGGCCGTCGCGGGTCGTGACGAACCCCGCGCCGTAGAGCATCGCCCCCGGGCATCTTTCGATGAGGTCGCGCATCCGTGCGAGAAACTCGGGAGCCCAGCGGTCGTCCGCGTCGAGGAATGCCACGTAGGCCTGCGACGCCGCGGCGATGCCCGCGTTGCGGGCCGCACTGACGCCGCGATTCGGCTGATCGATCACCCGCACGCGCGGCCCGCCCGCCGGCGGCACGAACGCCCGCGCCACCTGGTCGCCGCCGTCGGTGGATCCATCATTCACGACGACGATCTCGGCCGGCGGCAGCGTCTGGGCACGGACCGACTCCAGCGCCCGCCGCACATAGGGCCCCTTCTCGAACAGCGGAATGACGACGGTGAACATCACGGCCCTCGATCCAAGCATAGCTCCCGCACGCACGCCCCTCGCCCGATCGTCGGCCCCGCGGTAAACGGCACGCCTCCATCCTTTCACGCGGGAGTCTGCCCCGTGGGCGAGTCATGCCATGACGTGCCGGCTTTTCCGGTCAGGGCGCGGCCGGGCTACCGTCGGTGCCGACGGGAGGCAGAATATGGCGTGCCCGCGACCGCCTGACCCCCGGGGGAACTCCCGTGAAACTCACACGCGCGCTGATCACCGCCGCCGGCCGCGACGACCACGCCCTGCCGCTGCAACGCCTCATCGATCGCGACGGCCGCGCCAAGACCGCCCTCGAGATCATCGTCGAAGAGGCGGTGACCGCCGGCGCCCATGAGATTGCGATCGTCGTGCGGCCCGGTGAGGAAGAGGCGTATCGGGTTGCCGCCGGAAAATCGCCGTCACGGCTCGAACTCATCCCGCAGCCCGAACCGAAAGGCTACGGACACGCCCTCAAGCTCGGCCGCACGTTCATCGGCGACGAGCCGTTCCTGCACCTCGTGGGCGACCACTTGTACGTGAGCGACCTCTGCGCGCCCGACCCCGCCGGCGGCGAGACGTCCATGTCGTGCCGCCGCTGCGCCCAGCAGCTCGTGGCCACGGCCGAGGCTCACGAGTGCGCGGTCTCCGCCGTGCAGTCCACCCGCGAGCACATGCTGCCGTACTTCGGCGCCATCGGCGGTCGCCGCGTGGCCGGTGCACGCGGCCTCTATGAAGTGGAGGCCGTGATCGAGAAGCCCACGCCGACGCAGGCGGAACAGGAGCTGATCGTGCCCGGCCTCCGCGCGGGCCATTATCTCTGCTTTTTCGGCATGCACGTGCTCACGCCCGGCGTGCTCGACCTCCTCGACTCGCTCGGCCCCGTCGGCGACCGCCTGCTCGCCCCGGCCCTCGCCGCCCTCGCCGGCCGCGAACGCTATCTGGCCTACGAAGTGCAAGGGCGCCGCTACAACCTCGGCGTCACCTACGGCCTGCTCATCGCCCAACTCGCCCTCGGCCTCGCGGGCAAAGACCGGGCCGAGATCCTCGCCCAGCTCGTCGAACTCCTCGCCCGTGGACAGGGTGCGTCATGAACCGGTTCAGAGCCGGCATCTCGTATCGATGTGTGCCGCCGCCCGCCCGCTTCGTGATGCTCACCGACGCCGAAGCGGCCGACGGCGAGCAGGTCGTCGCCGCCCAGGAAACGCCGTTGCCATGATGCAGTGTGTATCGACCAGCCAGCTCGTCGGCATCATCACCGCGGCCGATCCCGCGGCGCGGAACCGCTCCGTCGATGCCGTCTGTCGCGGGGCGACCCTCGGGCAGCTGCTCGACGAGGCCGCGGCGCTCGAGGCCTTCCGTCACGAGAGCAGCAACCTCTACGAGCGGGTGCGGGCGCTGTTTTTCCTGTACGCGAGCCACCGGTTTCACATCCCCGCGAAGCTCGCCGACGCGGCCGCCGGCCCCTCCGCGTCGCTGATCCCGCACGCGGGCTACGAGCACCTGCTCAATCGCCGCTTCGAGGAGGCGATCGAAACCTTTCTCGACGCCCAGCGGCTCGACGGTCCCTCCGACGCCATCTCGAGCGCGCTGGCCGCCGCCTACCGCGACCTCGGCCTCCAGACGCTCGCCAACCAGGTGCGCAAAAGCGTGCGGAGCCTGCGGGGCAACCAGTGGATGTTTCGCGTGGGGCATCCCGCCGACCAGGCCCTTCGCATCCGCCCCGAGCTGCGTGCCGTGGCCGACGGCGGCGGATATCCCTTGCTCCGCGAATCGACGCCCGTGCGGATGGACCTCTCGCACTCCGGCTGGAGCGACATCTTCTTTCTGGGAATGGACTTCCCCGAAGGCGCCCGCGTGCTCAACGTGTCGATCGACCTCGGCGTGCACGGCCGCGACGCCCGGCCGAAGCCGCCCGTGGAGGCCTACCTCCGCGTGATCGACCGTCCCGTGCTCCGGCTCACGAGCGTGGACCTCGGCACGACCGCCGAGATCACCGACTTGGCGGAGGTGTTCGACTTCGCCCGCGACCACCTCGGCCTGCTCAAGGCCGCCGTGATCGCGGCGGGCATCGTGCCCCCCGGCATCGAGGGCTCGGGCGAGAGCCTGGCCGTGCTTCTCGAGCGCACCGTCGGCCCCGGCCTGGGGCTCGAGCTGGTGAGCAGCGTCAACAACATCCCGAAGGGCTCGCGGCTCGCCGTCTCGACGAACCTGCTCGCGGCGCTGATCGCCGTCTGCATGCGGGCCACGGGGCAGGCCCAGTCGCTCACCGGCTGCCTCACCGAGCCCGAGCGGCGGCTCGTGGCGGCCCGCGCGATCCTCGGCGAATGGCTCGGCGGCTCCGGCGGCGGCTGGCAGGACTCCGGCGGCGTGTGGCCCGCGGCCAAGCTCATCCGCGGCGTGGCCGCCACCGCCGACGACCCCGAACACGGCACGAGCCGCGGACGGCTCCTGCCGCGACACGACCCCGTCAAGCTCGGCGCCAGCCTCGCCGACTCGCTCGTGCTCGTGCACGGCGGCATGGCGCAGAACGTGGGCCCGATCCTCGAGATGGTGACCGAGAAATACCTGCTCCGCTCCGAGTCGGAGTGGCGGGCGCGGGCCGAGGCGGGAGAGGTGCTCGACGAGATCATCGCGGCCATCGAGGCCGGGGACGTGCCACGGATCGCCGCCGCCACCACCCGCAACTTCTTCGGCCCCATCCAGACGATCATCCCCTGGGCCACGAACCTCTATACGGAGACGATCATCGACCGCGTGCGCGCCCGCTTCGGCGGCGACTTCCAGGGCTTCTGGATGCTCGGCGGCATGTCCGGCGGCGGGATGGGTTTTATTTTCGCGCCGCAGCGCCGGGCCGAGGCCCAGCTCGCGCTCGGCGAGATCATGCGCGACGCCAAGCGGGAGCTCGAAGACGCCCTCCCCTTCGCGATGGAGCCGGTGGTCTATGACTTCGCGGTGAACGAACGCGGCACCTGGAGCGATCTGCTCGCCGGCCCCGCCGCCCTCATGCCGCCCGGCTACTACGCCCTGACCGTGCCGCGGCTGCTCACGTCCCAGTCGCTGTCCGCCGCCCAGCGGGCCGACCTCGACGCCTTTGGCGCAGCCTGCCGCACGCAGCCCGATCTCGCCGGCATGGTGCACACGCTCTTCGACCGCTTGTTTCCCCGCGCGGCCGCCGGTTCCGGCTCCGCCCGCGATCTGGCCGCCTTGCTCGCCGACCTCGGCTTCGACGACGTCGAGCACGAGCAGATTCGCTCCGACCTCCAGGCCGGCCGGATCGGCCTCGCCCAGAACCGGCTGCCAGCCGCCACCGAGCTCGACGACGTGGACGATGCCGATGTCGAGAACGCGAGCGACGTCGCCGGACCCGGCCGGGATGCCGCCGCATTCCGTGAGGCGGGGCTCGCCGCCCTCGCCCGCGGTGAGGCGGCCGTCGTCACGCTCGCCGCCGGCGTGGGGAGCCGCTGGACGCAGGGGGCCGGCGTCGTCAAGGCACTCAATCCCTTCTGCAAGCTGGGCGGACGGCACCGCTCCTTCCTGGAAGTGCACCTCGCCAAGACCCGCGCGACCGCGCGGCAGGCGGGCACGCCGATCCCGCACGTCGTGACCACGAGCCACCTCACGCACGACCAGATCGCACGCTGGCTCGCGCGGAGCGAGCATGACGAGCATGTGGTGCTCTCGCCCGGCCGGGCGATCGGCCTCAGGATGATCCCGATGGCCCGCGACTTGCGGTTCGCCTGGGAGGAACTCGCGCATCAGCTGCTCGACGAGCAGAAGCAGAAGGTCCGCGACAGCCTGCATGCGGCGCTCATCGGCTGGGCCGAGCGGGCGGGCGAGGGGGCCGACTACACCGACAACCTGCCGCAGCAGTGCCTGCACCCGGTGGGCCACTGGTATGAGATCCCCAACATGCTGCGGTGCGACGCGACGGGCCGCCCCGGCGTGCTCGCGCGGCTGCTCGCCGAACGGCCGCAACTCCAGTGGCTCTTCCTCCACAACGTCGACACGGTGGGGGCCGACCTCGACCCTGCGCTCCTCGGTCGCCACATCGCCGGCGGCTCGTGCCTCTCGTACGAGGTGATCCCGCGGCGGATCGAGGATCGCGGCGGCGGCCTCGCACGGGTGAACGGTCGCGTGCGGCTCGTGGAGGGGCTGGCGATGCCCCGCCAGGAAGACGAGTTCAAGCTGCGGTTCTACAACACGCTCTCGACGTGGATCGACATCGACCAGCTCCTCGCGGGCTTCGAACTGACGCGGGCCGATCTCGTGGACGGGCCGAAGGTGGCCGCGGCGATCCGTGCCTGCGCCGCGAAGATGCCGACCTACGTCACGCTCAAGGACGTGAAGAAGCGATGGGGCCACGGTCAGGAGGACGTGTTTCCCGTGGCGCAGTTCGAAAAGCTGTGGGGCGACATGACCGCGCTCGGCGAAGTGGAGAGCCGGTTCTTCGTCGTGCCACGGCTCCGCGGCCAGCAGCTCAAGGACGTGGCCCAGCTCGACGGCTGGCTTCGCGACGGCTCCGCCGCGCACGTCGAGCGACTCTGCGCCTGGGAGTGAGCGCCATCCCCGGCGATGCCGTGCGGGGCTTTCACGACACCCACGCTCCCCGTACGATTCGCCGATGCCCGCGCCCGCACCTGAGCCCCTTTCCCCGCCTCTCTCGATCTGGATCGTCAATCCGTTCGACGACATTCCGGGCGAGGGTCTGCCGCCGATGCGCTACTGGTCGCTGGCCCGCGTGCTCGCCGGCCGCGGCCACGACGTGACCTGGTGGACCTGCACCTGGAGCCACCGCCGCAAGGCGATCCGGGCGCTGCCCCGCGGACTGCGCGAGGACGAGAACTTCGGCGTGCGGCTGGTGGCCGTGCGGCCCTACGAGAAAAACGTGTCGCTGGCCCGGCTCGGCAGCCACCGCGATTTCGGCAAGAACGTCGAACGGCTCGCCAACGAGTCGATCGCCTCCGGCCAGATGGAGCGGCCCGACATCATCCTCGCGAGCCTGCCGCCGCTGGAGAGCCCCACCGCCGCACTGCGGCTCGCCCGGCGGCTCGACGCGACGCTCGTGGTGGACGTGCAGGATCTGTGGCCCGAGACGTTCGAGCGGCTCGTGCCCGGGCCCGCCTTCTTCCGCAGGCTCGTGACGCCGCTGCTCCTGCGAAAGATGCGGGCCACCCGCCGGGCGGTGCTCGGCGCCGCCGACGCCGTGTCGTTCACGACGCACACCTACGCCGACGCCCTGCACGGCGAGCTCGCCCCCGGCACGCCCACGCACGTCTGTTATCTCGGCGGCTGCCCGCAGGAGTTTCCGGCGACCGTGCCGCTGGTGAATCACGTGCCGTTGCTCGGGGCGGTCGGCGCGGCGGCCATGCCGCTGCAGTGCGTCTATGCCGGTTCGCTCGAAGTGGGGCAGGATCTCGACGCGCTGGTGGCCGCGGCCCGGCAGCTTTCCGTGCAGGGCACGGCCGTGACGATCCACGTGGCGGGGGCCGGGCGGATGGAGCCGATGCTGCGGCGGGCGGCCGAGACGATCGGCGGCGGCTGTCACATCGAGATGCACGGCCTGCTCGGCCGGCATGAGTATGTGAAGCTCCTGGCCTCGTGCGACGTGGGGCTCGTGCTCGTGCGGCCCGAGTCGCAGGTCGTCGTGCCCAACAAAGCCTGCGACTACGCGGCGGCCGGGCTCGCGCTGGTCAACTCGCTGCCGGGCGAGCTCGAGCGGATGATCGAGGCGCACGCTGCGGGCCTCGCCTACACGGCCGGTGACGGCCGGTCGCTCGCCGACGTGATCACCACGTTCGCCACCGACCGGCGGCTGCTCAAGGACATGCGGCACAACGCCCGCCGGCTTGCCGCCGCGGAGTTCGACCGCGAACGGATCTACCCGCAATTCGCCGACTGGCTCGAATTGCTCCCGTAGGCCGGCGAATTCTGGCGTTGTCTCGCGCCGCCGGGCCCTTCATCATGCGGCGTCATCTCCCCCAATGGCAGCCATGGCAGACGCCCGCTCCCACCATTCCGGCCACCCCTCCAAGCGGCCCTGGCAGCGGCTCTCGGAGGCCCTGCGTCTCGAGCGGGCCGACGTGCTCACGATCACGGCCTTCGCCGTGGCCACGGGCGTGCTCTCGATCGTGACACCGGCCGCCATCGAGGCCCTCGTCAACACCGTCGCCTTCGGCATCCAGCTTTGGCCGGTGATCGTGCTCTCGCTCGTGATGTTCGCCTTCCTCGCGCTGCAAAACGCCCTCAAGGCGCTGCAGCTCTACGTGGCCGAGCTGCTTCAGCGGCGGATCTTCGTCCGCACGGCCGACGCCTTCGCCGAGCACTTCGCCCGGGCCGAGATCGAGGCGTTCGACGGCCGCAATCCCACCGACGTGGTGAACCGGTTCTTCGAGGTGGCGTCGGTGCAGAAGGCGATCGCCACGCTGCTCGTGGACGGCGTGGGGGTGGCGATGATCACGATCGTGGGCCTCGCCGTGCTCGCCTTCTACCATCCCTACCTGCTCACGTTCGCGGCGGTGATGGTGGGCCTGGTGCTGTTCCTGCTCTTCGCCCTCGGGATCGGCGGCGTGCGGACGAGCATCGCCGAAAGCTACGCGAAGTTCGACGTGGCCGCCTGGCTCGAAGAGCTGGCGAAGTGTCCGCACACCTTCCGCTTCGGCCGCGGCGGCGGTCTCGCCTTCGAGCGGGCCGACGCCCTCGCCGACGCGTATGTGACCGCCCGGCGCAGGCATTACAGCGTGGTCTGGCGACAGACGGTTTTCGCGCTCCTGCTCGAGGCCGTGGCCAGCACCGTGCTCCTCGGCCTCGGGGGCTGGCTCGTGATCCAACGGCAGCTCACGCTCGGCCAACTCGTGGCCGGCGAGCTGCTCGTGGCACTCGTGCTCTCGGCGATCTCGAAGGTCGGAAAATACATCGAGGCCTTCTACGACCTCCAGGCGTCGCTCGACAAGCTCGGCGTGCTCGACACGTTGCCGCTGGAGCGGGTGGGGGGCGAGACGCTGCCGCCGCACGACCAGCCGATGGAGGTGCGGGCCGAGGTGACCTACGGCGGTCGCCCGCCGAAGCTCTTGGACGTGAAGCCGGGCGACCGGGTGGCCGTGTATGGCCCTTCGGGCAGCGGCAAGACGTTCCTCCTGGAGACGCTCGCCCTCCTGCGGGTGCCCAAGGAGGGGCTGCTCGAATTCGACGGGCTCGACGCCCGCTCGCTCGACCGGGCCGTCACGCGGCTCCAGCTGGCGTACGTGGGGCAGGCCGAGATTTTCGCCGACACCGTCGCCGAGAACATCCGCGTGGGCCGGGCCGATCTCTCGGCGGCCGACGTGCGGCGGGCCCTGGAGATGGTGGGCCTGGCCGACGAGGTGGCCCGTCTGCCGCAGGGCGTGGCCACCCCGATCGCCTCCGATGGCCGCCCGCTCTCGGCCAACGCGGTGTCGCGGCTTTCGATCGCCCGGGCGATCGCCGGCAAGCCCCGGCTCCTGCTCATCAATGGCATGCTCGACGCGCTCGACGTCGAAGATTGCCCGCAGCTCATCGAATCGCTGTTCGACCGCTCGGCCCCGTGGAGCCTGGTGGTCGTGACGACGCGGGATGACATCAAGAGGCGGTGCGACAGACTGGTGGAGTGGTCATGATGGCGCATGACGCGACACGATCCGATCCGAGGCCGGTGAAGTCGGCGGTGAGCCGCGCGGCCACGCCGTGGAGCGTGAAGCTCGTCGCGCGGCTGCTCCTGCTCACGTTCCTCGCGACGCCGTTCGCGCTCGCCTTCGTGCCCTGGCAGCAGACGGTGCAGTGCCGTGGCAGCGTGGTGGCCTACTCGCCGACGGAACGGACGCAGGTGCTCACCGCGCGTGTCTCCGGCCAGGTGCGGACATGGCACGTGGTCGAAGGCAGCCGTGTGAAGGCGGGCGACGCGATCGTGGACATCGAAGACAACGACCCCGACCTGGCGGGGCGGCTCGACCAGCAGCGGGCGTTCCTCATCGATCGGCTCGCCGCGGCACGCGAGGAGGTGGCCGAGCTCACGGCCGCCTCGAAGGCCCAGGAATCGGCCCGCGAAGCGGCGGTGAAGGCGGCCCAGGCCAACCGCGAGGCGGCCCAGCGTTCGATCGCGATCGCCGAGCAGACGCGGGCGAACATGTCGTTCGCCCGGACGTTCGAGAAGAACCGCTCCGAGACGTTCGAGGATCTCTTCACCAATCCCAAGTTCGGCGGTCTCACCAGCCGGCTCGAGCGAGACGAGGCCCGGATGCGGGCCGACCGCGCCCAGACCGACATCGACAAGGCCGACGCCGAGATCCAGCGGGCCCAGGCCGCGCTGCTCACGCAGGAGGCGCTCCTGCTCCAGGCCGACGCGACCGGACTCTCGGCGATCGCCGTGGCCCGCAGCAACCTGCGGAAGGGGGAGCAGAATCTGTTTTCGATCGAACGGGACATCCAAGACATCGACAACCGCATCGAGCGGTTCAAGGCCCGGAAGGTCGTGGCACCGTGCGCCGGCGTGGTGTTTCGCGTGGCGGCCAACGTGGGGCAGGGGGGGCAGTACGTGAAGGAGGGTGAGGATCTTTGCACGATCGTGCCCGACACCGACGATCGCGTCGTCGAACTCTTCCTCGACGGCCTCGACGCACCGCTCGTGCTCGCCTTCGCCGACCGCACCGGCTCGATGCCGCACGTGCGGCTGCAGTTCGAGGGCTGGCCGGCGGTGCAGTTCTCGGGCTGGCCCGAACTCGCGATCGGCACGTTCGGCGGAAAGATCCGGCAGATCGACGCGGCCGCGGCGGGCTCGGGGAAGTTTCGGGTGCTCGTGGAGCCGGAGCAGCGGCTCGTGAAGGACGCCTGGCCGGCGCCGGAGTTTTTGCGGCAGGGCAACCAGGCCGTGGGCTGGGTGTTTCTGAACCGTGTGCCGCTCGGCTACGAGATCTGGCGGCGGCTCAACGGTTTTCCGCCGGTGCTCGCTCCCGACTCCAAGTCGGACGACAAGGGGGGCAAGGAAGACAAGCCGAAGGCCCCCAAGATCAAGGTCGGCTAAGACCCGGGGGATCGCCCCGCATACGGATCCCGATCCCTCTGCTCGCGCTCGGGGCTTGCGTGCGGAGTGGCCCGCTCCAGGCTCGTGTGCGCGGCCTTCCTCATTGCCCCCAATCTGCCCTGCGGCCCCAGCTCGGCAGGGCCTGGCGGCCGACGTCAAGTTGCGCGATGAGGAGGTCGATACCGAATATGACGGTTCTGCGGTCGCGCAGGCCCGGCGCTCGCGGCACGCGCCCCGCGCGGCACCAACGACATCAGGCGGCCCCCGTGCACCGTTCCACACGACACTCTCGCGCCCCGCGGGCGGCCTCCGGCATCTTCGCCGCCGCCGCGGTCGCCTGCGCGATATCGTTCGGTTTCGGCCCGCTGGCCGCACAGGAGCCGGGGCACTTTCCGCCGGCGGCGCTGATCACGGAAATCGAGACCGCGGCCCAGGATGAACTCCGGCTCAGCCCGATTGCCACGCAGTCGTTTCTCCAGGCCACGACCGGTGTCGCGGCCGAGAAGATCGGCGTCGATCTGCCGGAAGCACTCCCGGCGCCGGCGGGTCTGCCCGCCGCCGACAGCCGGCCCGAGACGTTCATCATGGAGACCGGTCCGCCCGGTGTGGTGGCCGTGAAGCCGCCCGCCGAATCGACCGTCCCGGGCTGCGAGACCGACGACCGCGACATCCCGCTCACGCTGGCCGAGGTGCTCGACAGCGTGCGGATTCATTTCCCGCTCCTCCAGGCCGTCGAGCGGGAACGGGCGGTGGCCGCGGGTCGGCTCACCAGTGCCATGGGTGCGTTCGACACCAACCTCACCATGTCGGGCAACGCCCTCGCCCCCGGCACCTACGAAAACTACCGCTCCGACATGGGCGTCTCGCAGATGCTCACGGTGGGCGGCATCAGCCTGTTCGGCGGCTACCGCACCGGTTTCGGCGACTTCCCCACCTACAACCTCGGGCAGAAGACCGCTGATGCCGGCGAGTGGCGGGGCGGCGTGAACGTGCCGCTGGCCCGCAATCGCGAGATCGACCGCCAGCGGGCCACGCGGGCCCAGGCGCAGCTCGACGTGTCACTCGCGGAGCCCGTGATCGAGCGGAGCCGGCTCGACTTCATGCGGTCCGCCGCGCGGGCCTACTGGAGCTGGATGGGGACCGGCGAGCGCCGCGGCGCGGCCGACCGACTGTTGCTCCTCGCCACCGAGCGCGACCTGGAGCTGCAACTGCGGGTGGACGAGGGCGCGACGGCCAACATCGAGCGGGTGGACAATCAGCAGAACGTGGCCCTGCGGAACGGGCTCGTCGTGCAGGCCGATCGCCTCGTGCAGCAGGCCACGATCGACCTCTCGCTGTATCTGCGGGATCCGGTCGGCAAGCCCGTGCTCGCCGGCCCGCGTCGGCTGAGGCCCGTGCCCGAGCCGGTGTCACCTGGCCGCGGCCTGTTCGACGAAGCGCTCTCGCGTGCGCTCGCCGCGCGGCCCGAGTTCGCCCGGCTCTCGCTGCAACGGGAGAAGCTCATCGTGGAACGCAGGCTCGCCGTCAACAACATTCTTCCGGGCATCGACGGCCAGCTCACCGGCAATCAGGATGCCGGCTACGGATCGAGCCCGCTCACCGGCCCGCTGGGTCTCGACCGGCAGGTGCTGCAGGCCTCCCTCATCTTCCAGATGCCGGCCCAGCGACGGGACGCCCGCGGCAAGCTCGTCACCACCGACTCCCAGCTGATGCAGCTGGAACGGCAGCTGCAATACGCCCGCGACCAGGTGCAGGCGGAGGTGCAGGATGCCTTCTCGGCGCTCGAGCGGGCCTATGAGTTTCACAAGCAGGCGCGGCAACGGCTGGAGCTGGCCCGGATCGTGGCGGAGGCGGAGCGGGAGCAGTTGCGGCTCGGTCGCAGCGACGTGCTCCGCGTGACGCTGCGGGAACAGGCGAAGTTCGAGGCCGACGTCCTGGAAGTGACCGCACGGCAGGAGTTCTGGCGGGCCGAAAGCGACCTCCGCGCCGCCGACACGTCGCTCGGTCCCGAAAGCCCCGGGCTGCTGCCGCGCGTGATGTGGCGCGGCCCGTGAGGTGTCGGGGGCGGTGAGGCGGCGACACGTCCGCGCGATCTCCTCGCTCGCGCTCCGGGCTCGCGCTCCGGGCTCGGAGGCGCGACGCGGCACCGCGGCCGCACGGCCCCCTGCTACTGTCGGATCGGGACCAGCGGCGGAGCCTGCTGGTTCGCCGGTGGTGCGGCCGGCGGCGGCACCGGCTGCGAGGGCGAGATCGGCTGGACCGGCACCGTGGTCGGCACGGCCGCCTGGTGTTCCGGCGTCGGCGGCGCGGCCGGCTGGAGCGGCGGCTGTGCGGCGACGGGCGGCGGCACCTGCTGGCCGCCCTGCGTCCGCGCGTTCATGTCGTCGATCAGATCCTTCACGTCCTGGTGGAACGCGAGGGCCCGCCCCTCGAACACCTCCGCCGGCGTCACGCCGAACCGGCTGTAGAGCATCGCGTCGGCATTGTGATCGACCGACAGATCGGCACCTCCGAGCGACACGCCCAGAAACAGCCCGCGGCTCCGGGCATACGAATAGATTTCCGCGCCGAGCTTCGCGTCGGTGCCCGCATTCGCCTGCCGGCCCACCGGACCCAGCGCGATCGAGGCGTCGGCGCCGAGCGTGACCTTTTGTCCGTTCATGATTCCCTGCAGGCTCCGCGGCGTGGCGAAGACAAGGATGATGTCGGCCGACTGCACGCCGGCCTGAAACCCGACGCTGCCGCCCCCCATCGTCACCATCACCGGCGGGCTCCACGTGCGGTCGGGCCGCCGCACCATGAGCACGCCCTTGCCGTAGTTGACGCCGAGGATGAAGCCCCCCTTGATCATGTTGGGGAAGATCGCCACGCCCTCGGCCTTGTTGAGCATCGTCGGCGGAATCGACTCGATCTGCAGGCCGCCAAACTCGTCGAGCGCCTGCTTTGCCCGCCGGACCGTCTGCAGTTCCTCGGCCCCCGACGTGATCTGCAACTGGGCCGCCACAGGGGGGGCGACCATGACGGTCATGAACATCGCGATGGCGACGGCAGCCGGGGGGGGAAGGTGGCGACGCAGCAGTGACGGCATGGCGAATCCTTTCGCGGGCGTGTGAGCGCGGGCGCGGTGGCCGCGCCGCTCGACCACCTTCTGATAGACTGGCGGGGATGGCGGCGCCGCTGGCGATCGATGGGAATCAGACGCAGGGAGTATGACGGATGTGCGGCATCGTCGGCTACGTCGGCTTCAGGCGAGCCACCGACCTGATCCTCGAGGGTCTGCGGCGGCTCGAATATCGCGGCTACGACTCGGCCGGCATCGCCGTGCTCGACGAGGAGGGCAATCTCCAGGTCAAGAAGGCCGCGGGGCGGCTGTCGCGGCTCGAGGCCCTCGTGCGGTCCGGGGGCGGCGACGCGGCTGACACGGCCGTGGCCGACAGTTCGATCGGCATCGGGCACACCCGCTGGGCCACCCACGGCGCCCCGACCGACGGCAACGCCCACCCCCATCTCGGCTGCTGCGGCGCGGAGGCCGCGGCGACCGTGGCCGTCGTGCACAACGGCGTGATCGAGAACTACCACGGCCTCAAGACGCGGCTCGAGGCGGAGGGGTACGTCTTCCGCTCCGAGACCGACACGGAAGTCATCGCCCACCTCATCGACAGCGGCCTCAAGAAGGCGCTCGCGACCGGGGCTCGCGTGACCGACGAACCGGCCGACAGCCCGTGGGTGACCGCCGTCCGCGAGGCGATCGCCCAACTCCGCGGCACCTACGGTCTGCTCGTGCTGTTCCGCGAACGGCCCGACCTGCTCGTGGCCGCCCGCTGCGGCAGTCCGCTCGTGGTGGGCGTGGCCGACGGCGAACACTTCATCGCCAGCGACGCCAGCCCGCTCGCCGGCCATGCCGACCGGATCGTCTATCTCGCCGACCACGAGGTGGCGGTGATCACGGCCGACTCGCTCCGCGTGATCCACCGCGACTCGGGCCGGGTGGAGCCGGCCGTACAGCCCTTCGACCTCACCGCCGCCGACGTGGGCATGGGGGGCTTCGCCCACTTCATGCTCAAGGAGATCCACGAGCAGCCCGAGACGATCAAGGCGGCGATGCGGGGCCGGCTCTCCCGCGACGACGCGACGGCCGTGTTCGGCGGGCTCAACCTCACGCCCCGGCAGCTGCAAAAGGTGCGGCGGATCGTGCTCACGGGCTGCGGCACGAGCTGGCATGCCGCGCTCGTCGGCGAATACCTGATCGAGCAGTTCGCGCGGCTGCCCGTGGAGGTGGAATACGCCAGCGAGCTGCGGTATCGCAACCCGCCGATCGACGAGGGCACGCTGCTCTTCGCGATCACGCAGTCGGGCGAGACGGCCGACACGCTCGCCGCGCTCCGCGAGCTGAAGCGGAAGGGGCACCCCACGCTCGCCATCTGCAACGTCGTGGGGAGCACGATCGCGACGGAGGCCGACGGCGGCATCTACCTGCACGCCGGCCCCGAAATCGGCGTGGCCAGCACCAAGGCGTTCACGAGCCAGTGCATGGTGCTCGCGTTGCTCGCGCTCTACTTCGGCCGGCTGCGGCACATGAGCTACGAGCAGGGCCGCGAATACATCGCCGCGCTCGAGGCCCTGCCGCAGCTCGTGGCGGAGGCGCTGGAGGCCGATGCCACGATCCGGGCGATCGCGGAGAAGTATCGCTCGGCGAGCACGTTCCTCTACCTCGGCCGGCAGTTCAACTTTCCGCTGGCCCTGGAGGGCGCGCTCAAGCTCAAGGAGATCAGCTACATCCACGCCGAGGGCTATCCCGCGGCGGAGATGAAGCACGGGCCGATCGCGCTGGTCGATCCGCTCACGCCGAGCGTGTTTCTGATCCCGCAGGGGGCCGTGTACGACAAGGTGCTGCTCAACGTGGAGGAGATCAAGGCCCGCAAGGGGCCGGTGATCGCCGTGTCGAGTCCGGGCGACGCCCGGGTGCGGCAGTTGGCCGACGACGTGATCGAGGTGCCGGAGGCGCCGGATTTCCTGCAGCCGATCGTGGCGGCGATCCCGTTGCAGTTGCTCGCGTATCACATCGCCGTGCTCCGCGGCTGCGATGTGGACAAGCCGCGGAATCTCGCCAAGAGCGTGACGGTGGAGTGACGGAGGCCATGTGGTGGCCGCCACGGAGCCGACCGCCAACGGAAGCCCCCGGGCGGGTTGCCACCGCCCCGGGCGCTGGTACGATTCGGGAATCTGTCGCCCCCGGGGCGGCCGCACTCGCCCGAGTGGCGGAATTGGCAGACGCGCAAGATTCAGGTTCTTGTCCAGGTAACTGGGTGGAGGTTCAAGTCCTCTCTCGGGCATTTTCCGCCTTTGGGCGGTTGCTCCCACTGACGGCTTCGGTAAGATCGCTCCGGGGCCGTAGCTCAGTTGGTTAGAGCATCGGACTTTTAATCCGTTGGTCCTGGGTTCGAGTCCCAGCGGCCCCATTCATTCGCGCCGAACGGCCAGGAACACCCGCGTGCCGAAGATGACCGCTGATCCTTACCGCCGACGGCGGCGGCTGATCACGACGCCGCTGCAGGCGACCGCGCCGAGGGCCAGGGCCCACGTCGACGGCTCGGGCACGGCGGTGATCACGACGAAACTTCCGCCCGTGAGATAGTCGCCGGTGAAGTTGTCGAGGCCCAGAGACGACGTCCGGTTGTAGTCGATTCGCCATTCCTGGCTGCCCGCGACGAACCAGTCGCCATCGGCGAGCGCGGTGCCGTTGTAGGTGAACAGCCCGTTGTTCCACGTGCCCGAGTAGTTGACGAGGGCGAAGATGGTCGAGTAGTTGACGAACGGGTTCGGCGAGCCGGCGAGATCGGTGAGCGTGAGGATCGCCCCCGAATTGATCGTCAGGTCGCCGTTCACGACGAGCAGATCGGCGGCGGCGGCCAGCGACGCCGGATTCGTCGAGTCATACTCGTATTCGAACGTCGAGGAGCCGGAGAACGTGGTCGCGCCCACGGCCAGCGACTGGATGCTGTTTCCGGGTGAAAGCGTGCCGCCCGCCAGCACGCTCACGATTCCGCCGATCGACCCCGAGCCGCCGACTTCGGCGCCGCTCTGAACCGTGACGGCAGTGGTGCCAAGCGACCCGTTCACGGAGAGTCGCCCGGCCGACACGGTCGTGGCCCCGGTGTAGTCGCTCGTGCCGGAGAGGACGAGATTGCCCGCGCCCTGCTTGACGAGGTCGCCGGTGCCGCTGATCGCGGCTGCGTAGGTGCCGGTCGTAGCCTGGGCGAACTCGACGGCCGCGTTGTTGGTGATCGCGCCCTGGAGGCTCGAGGCCGTGCCGACGAGCCGGCCGCCGGAGACGGTCGTGCCGCCGTTGTGGGAGTTGTTGCCCTGGAGCGTGAGCGTGCCGCTGCCGACCTTCGCAAGACCGCCCGCGCCGCTCAGGCCGCCGGAGTAGGTCGTGCTCGTGTTCGCACCGCCGACCGTGAGGGTGTTCGGGCCGAGCGCCACATTGGCGGCGCCGGCCAGCGAGCCGATCGTCTCGTTGCCGCCGAGCGCCAGGGCCCCGCCGGCGGAGCCGCTCACGGCCACGGCGGTCGTCGCCGCGAGTCGGCCGGCCGAGCCGAAGGTGAGCGTGCCGGAGTTGAGATTGAGGGCCGTCGCGCCCGACGTGCCATTCAGGGCCGCATTGCCCGTCACGTTCATCGTGCCCCCGCCGAGATTGGCCGACACCATGCCGCCGCTGACCGCGTAGGTCGCGGCCGTCACCGTGCCCGATCCCGTCAGTGAACCGCCCGAGATCGAGAAACTGCCGACCGCGTCCGAGTTGGCGCCGAGGGCGAGCGCTCCGCCCGCCACCGCCACCGCCGACGTGTCGGCGAGCAGGTTCGATCCGCCGAGCGAGAACTGTCCGGCACTCACCGTCGTCGTGCCGGTCATGCCGCTCGCGGCCGACAGCGTGAACGTGCCGCTGCCGACCTTCGTGAGGTTGCCGCTGCCGGTGATCGAGCCGGCGTAGGACGTCGAACTGGCATTGCCGGCCGTGAGCGTGGCCCCGGCAGCCAGATGCACCGTGCCGCCCGCGACGACGATCGCCGACGAGGCGAGCGTGACGCCGTTGGCAGTCGTGAAGGCACCCGAGTTCACGGTCGTGGTGCCGCATCGTTCCACAGCGTGCCGCTGAAGATCAGGCTGCCGTTGACGGGGTTGAGTTGGATATCGGAGGCACCGTCCTGACCGCCCGACACCTCCATCGCCACGGTCTGGGTGAACGAGCTGTTGTTCTCGATCCGCGTCTTGAAGCCGATGCCGCCACCGTTGCTCGCCGAAAGCGTGCGGGACACGGTGAACGTCGAGTCCCAGTAGATGTCGTTGACCTGCCGCCACTCGCCCCAGTCGTAGTTCAGCGTGGTCACGTTCGAGTTTTGGTTTTGGTTGAACTTGAGGCTGTTGGCGTAACCCCACGAGGGCAACGCGTTGTTCTGCCAGTTGCCGCTGTTTTTGAAGTTACCGGTGTTTTGCGAGTCGTTCCCGACCCACACCATGTCGGCCGCCGATGCGGGCGACGAACCAATGGCCACGAGGGCGGCGACGACGATCGCCACCGCACCACGGCCTGTAGCCGAGAGCTGCGCACGGGCTTGCGAGAGGGTTTTTTCGGCCAGGGTGGGCTTCATGGCGACGGTTTCCATCCGGGTTGGCGACATCGAAGTCGCTATCAGTGCCTCGACATCCCCGAAAGTAGGGCTTTTCCGGCCCCGTGCAACGTGAGGCCCGAGCAAAGTGACGAATCGACCGCGGGCGGGGACGAATCGGCCGCTGCCCCGAATCGACCCGCGTCGTGCCGCCACGAACCCTTGTTTCCGACGGCACCTTTCAGCCGGACACCATCGGCTTGACCAGCAGATCGCTCCACAACCTGTATTGTTGAGCCTGTTCGACGCCATGCGCGTGATCACCCGTCTTCGGTTCATCGAGAGTTCATCGAGATCTGGCGTGACTTCGCGACCACTCGCCCGGATGAGGATTTTGGACATCGGCCGCGGCGGCGTGTTCTGGATCGCCCACGTCGCCTACTGGAGCGCCGTGTTCGCGGCCAGCATCCTGCTCCGCGCCGTGTTCCACGTGGACGACCCGCCGGCGTTCGGCCTCACGGAGGTGGCCCTGTGTCTCGTCGCCACGGCGGTGATGCGGCGGGTGTTCCACCAGCAGGCGCTGCTCGAGCGGGCCGGGCTCTCGAAGATCGGCGTCATCGCCGGCGGCGCCCTAACGTCGGCGGTCACGGTGCAGCTCGTGCTCCTGGCGACCGGCCCGTGGTTCGGCGTCGCCAAGCCCCCGCGGGCGGAACTCGTCGCGCGACTCCTGATCACCCTCGGAATGGTGACCAATTGGTGCGGCTTCTACTTCAGCTACCAGCTCCTCCGCGAGCGGAACACGGAAGTGAACAGGGCCCTGCGGGCCGAGTCGGCGGCCCTGCGCAACGAGTTGCACCGCCTCCAGGCGCAGATCAGCCCCCACTTTCTCTTCAATGCGCTCAACACGGTGATGGTCTGCCGCAACGATCCCGAGGCCATCGCCGCCGTGACACAGGCCCTCGCCAACTACCTCCGCTTCCTGCTGCGGCCCGCCGCCACGCTCGAGCCGCTGTCCCGCGAGCTCGACGCGCTCGAGGACTACCTCACGATCCAGGGGATGCGGTTTGGCGACGGGCTGGAGACGCGGATCGACTGCGACTTCGACGCCCGCGAGATACCGGTGCCGCCCGTGCTGGTACAGCCGCTGGTGGAAAACGCCATCAAGTACGGGGGCCAGACGGCGCCGCGGCCGATCCGCGTGCGCGTGGCGGTGCGGCGGGAGGGGGAATGGCTCACGGTCGACGTCGCCAACGCCGGCCGCTGGGTGGCGCCGGGCGGAGGGCAATCGACCGGCACGGGGCTGTTGTCGTTGCAGCGACGTCTCCAGCTGCTCGTGGATCCGGCCGCGACGGTGACGCATCGCGAAGAGGATGGCTGGGTGCAGGTGGTGATCCGCATGCCGGTCGTGCACGCAGCGCCGGCCGACCTTTCGACGGGAGCCGCTCGATGATCACGGCGCTGGTGGTGGACGACGAGCCACGGGCGATCGCGGGGCTGACGGAGCTCTTGGAGTCGTTTTCAGGCGTGGACGTCATCGGCGCGGCCCGTGACGTCGGCGACGCGGAGCGGTTTCTCGCCGGGCGGACGCCAGACGTCGTGTTCCTCGACATCGACATGCCCGGCCGGCTCGGGTTCGACCTCGTTCCGAGCGTGCCGGAGACGAGTCGAGTCGTGTTCGTGACGGCACACGAGGATCGGGCGATCGACGCCTTCCGCGTCGGCGCGGTCGATTACCTTCTCAAGCCGGTGGACCGCGATCGACTGGCGGTGACGATCGAGCGGGTCGAGGGTTTGCTGGCCGTGTCGCGGCAGACCGAGGCGGACGAAGCGCCGCCTGATGACGGTGCTGCCGAACCGATGGCGTCGGCCGGCGGAATGGTTCGGCTCGCGTTCGCGGGAGGCCGCCGCGAGGAGATCGTCTCGCTCGCCGACATCGTCTGGGTGGAGGGCGTCCGCAACGACACCCGCGTGCAGCTCCGCGACCGCAGGCCCGGCATGGTCCGGCGGACGATGGCGGACTGGGACTCAATCCTGCCCAAGCCCGCCTTCGGCCGGATCAGCCGTTCGCTGATCGTCCAGGTGGCCGCAATCCGCTCGACGCAGTGGAAGTCGCGGCTGCAGACGCTCGTGTTTTTCCAGGGCGTGGCAGAGCCGCTGCCGCTGGGACGGGCGGGCACGACGCGGCTGAAGGAACTGGCTTCGCCGTGAACTGCCGGCCGGACACGTGGCGGCGCGGCGGCTACCACGCGGCGCCGACGCCCCGCGTCAGCACGTCGTCGGGCGACCAGCCCGCGGCCCGCAATTCGCCGATCGCCAGCCCCGCCGTCCGCTTCGCCAGCCGGCGGCCTGCGGCATCGCACACGAGCGGCGCGTGGCAAAACGCCGGCGGCCGCCAGCCGAGCGCCTCGTAGAGAAGCATCTGCCGCGCCGTGCTGGTGAGCAGGTCGGCGCCGCGGACCACCTCCGCGATCTCCATCGCATGGTCGTCGGCCACGACGGCCAGTTCGTAGGCGGCGAGGTCGTCCCGCCGCCAGACGACGAAGTCGCCGAAATCGACGCCCGCCGTCCGCCGCACGATCCCCTGCAGCGCGTCCTCGAACTCGATCACGCGGCCGTCGGGCACGCGAAACCGCCAGGCCACGCCGCCCGGTGCGGCCGCCCGCTCCCACTCCGCCGGCCGCAGACTCGGCGGAAAGATCGGCTCGGCGTCGTCGGCCGCATGCGGCGCCGTGGCCGCGGCCTCCACGTCGCGGCGGGAGTGTGGGCTCGGGTAGATCGCGCCGGCCGCCTCGAGCCGCCGCCAGACGTCGAGATACCAGGTGGTGCGTCGGCTCTGCACGTAGGGCGCATGCGGCCCGCCGATGTCGGGGCCTTCCGTCCAGGTGAGGCCCAGCCAGCGGAGGTCGTCGAGGGCCGCGGCGGCGTATTCGGGGCGACAGCGGGGGGCGTCGAGATCTTCGATCCGCATCACGAGGCCGGCCGTGCCGGCCCGCGCGGCCGCGAGGGCGAACGTGCGGGCATGGCCGACGTGCAAGTGGCCCGTGGGGGTCGGGGCGAGTCGGCCGCGCAGCGCGGGCATGGCGGGTGCCTCACCAGAGCCACCAGTTGCCCGTCGCGACGACATACACCCCGAGCGCGAGGTTCGTGGCCGCATGGGTGAGCACGCAGTCGATCGGCTTGCGGGTCGCCGCCGCGATCCCGCTCACCACGGCAAACCAGCCCACCGCGGCCACGGCCTCCGCCGGATGGCTGGCGGCCGCATAGAGAGCACACGCGCCGGCCGCCGCGGCGGTGAGCGTGCCGAACGGAACGCCCCAGAATTCCTCGCGGACGACGAACCGCATGAGGAACCCCCGCAGAAACAACTCCTCGGCCAGGGGCACGATCACCACGAGACCGAGGAACCGCAGCCCCAGAAACGCCCCGGCCAGCGGCCCCGTGTCGCCGAATGCGGCGAACGGGTCGAACGCCGCCCGTTCGCCGATCCCGCCGCTCCAGCCCGCGTCGCGCTGCAGCGTTGCCAGCACGATCCACGGCACCACGAGTGCCACCCCCAGGAGCGGCGGCCACCAGGTGGGCCGTCCCAGCCACTTCGCCAGGCTCGGCCAGGCGGCTGCGATCACCGCCGCCGTCACGCAGATTCGCAGGGCATAGACGGCAGGATAGGCGGCGGCCGTGACCCCGAACGCGGCCAGGAACCCGTCCCCGTCGGCCCCCGGCTCGAGCGTCCCGAGCGTGAGATAGGCGGCCAGGGGCCCCACGCACGAAAACCATGGCCATGGTGGCCCGAAATCGGGTTCTGCGGCCGGCACAGGCTCGTCTGTCGCGTTCATGAGCAGGCGAGTATATTCCAGACGTCCGCCCCGAATCCTGTCGCGCCCGCGCGGCGTGGCCCCGCCCCGGCGGTCGTTCCCCGTTCCCCGGTCCCAGCAGAGTCCCTCTTCACAGCCTCCCCTTCAGTTCAGGTGTTTCCCTCCATGGATCTGACCAAGCTTCGCAACATGGGCATCAGCGCCCACATCGACTCCGGCAAGACCACGCTCTCCGAGCGGATCCTCTATTACGCCGGCCGTATCCACCGGATCCAGGAAGTGAAGGGCGGCGGTGACGGGGCGACCATGGACTACATGGACCTCGAGCGGGAGCGCGGCATCACGATCACCTCGGCCGCCACGAGCGTGAAGTGGGGCGACTGCGCCATCAACCTCATCGACACCCCGGGCCACGTCGACTTCACCGTCGAGGTGGAGCGCAGTCTCCGCGTGCTCGACGGCGCCATCCTCGTGCTCTGCTCCGTGGGGGGCGTGCAGAGCCAGTCGATGACGGTGGACCGGCAGATGAAGCGATACAAGGTGCCGCGGCTGGCATTCGTCAACAAGATGGACCGCACCGGCGCGAATTTCGACCGCGTCGTCGGCCAGCTCAAGGACAAGCTCGGCTGCCACGCGATCCCCTACCAGATCCCGATCGGCAAGGAGGACAAGCTCCAGGGCGTGATCGACCTCGTCCGCATGAAGGCGATCTACTTCGACGGCGACAACGGCGAGCACGTCCGCGAGGAGGAGATCCCGGCCGACTACAAGGAAAAGGCCGCCGAGGCCCGGCACAAGCTGCTCGAAGACCTCGCCATGTATTCCGATTCGCTGATGGAAAAGCTCCTCTCGGAGGAGGTGCCCACGGAAGACGAGATCCACGCCGTGACGAAGGCGGCGGTCCACTCCCAGAGCATCACGCCCGTGTTCTGCGGCTCGGCCTACAAGAACAAGGGCGTGCAGCCGCTGCTCGACGCGGTCGTCCGCTATCTGCCCAATCCTCTCGAGCGGAAGGTGATCGCCAAGAATTGGTCGAACCCCGACGAGAAGTTCGACCTCGACGCCGATCCCGCCAAGCCGCTCGTGGCGATGGCCTTCAAGATCGTCGACGACCCCTTCGGCCAGCTCACCTTCATGCGGATCTACCAGGGCACGCTGAAGAAGGGCGAGGCCTACATCAACCAGCGAACCAGCCAGAAGCAGCGGTTCAGCCGCATCGTGCGGATGCACGCCGACAAGCGGGAGGAGATCGATTCGGCCGAGGCGGGCGACATCGTGGCGGTGATGGGCGTGGATGCCGCCTCCGGCGACACCTACTCCAACGACGCCAAATATTGCACGCTCGAGAGCATGTTCGTGCCGGAGCCGGTGATCAAGATGGCGATCACCCCCACCAACCGCGACGGCCTCGACAAGCTCGGCAAGGGCCTGCAGCGGTTCACCCGCGAGGATCCCACGTTTCGCGTGTTCACCGACGAGGAGACGGGCGAGACGCTGATCGCCGGCATGGGCGAGCTGCATCTCGACATCTACGTCGAGCGGATCAAGCGGGAATACAAGGTCGAGGTGACGGTGGGCGCCCCCAAGGTGAGCTACCGCGAGGCTCCCACGAAGGGCACGGCCTACGACTACAAGCACAAGAAGCAGACGGGCGGCTCGGGCCAGTACGCCCACATCATCGGCCACCTCGAGCCGCTGCCCGAAGATGCCACCGAGAACTTCGTGTTCGAGGATGCCGTCGTCGGCGGCCGCGTGCCGCGGGAATACATCCCGTCGGTGGAGAAGGGCTTCTTGGCGGTGCTCAACAAGGGCCCGATCGCGGGCTTCCCGATCGTGGGCGTGAAGGCCACGCTCGAGGACGGCTCCTACCACGATGTCGATTCCAGCGACATGGCCTTCCAGGTCTGCGCCCGGGCCGGCTTCCGCGAGGCCTTCCTCAACACGAAGCCGGTGCTCCTCGAGCCCATCATGAAGATGGAGGTGGAGGTGCCGGCCGACTTC
>Ga0214917_10000362_pt1 | contig 59360 bp, 53 predicted proteins | sample LL_1208_BB_MetaG_FD_177983 | JGI IMG/M metagenome (GOLD analysis project Ga0214917, IMG submission 177983) | Freshwater microbial communities from Lake Lanier, Atlanta, Georgia, United States - LL_1208_BB | ecosystem: Environmental > Aquatic > Freshwater > Lake | place: USA: Georgia | collected... | reverse complement strand
TGACGACGCTGCATATCAGCTGGTGCAGTGCGTTGACAGCACTGCCCGAGTCGCTAGGCCAGCTGGCGGTGCTGACAACACTGGATATCAGCGAATGTGATGCATTGACGGGGCTGCCCGACTCACTGAGCCAGTTGACGGCATTGGTTACACTAAAACTTGACCATTGTGGCGCGTTGGCGAGACTGCCTGGGCCACTGGGCCAGCTGGCGGCGCTGACGACGCTGCATATCAGCAGATGTCGCACGTTGACGGAGCTGCCCGAGTCGATGGCCCTGCTGGCGGCGCTGGTGACGCTAGATCTCAGCGAATGCACAGCGTTGACGGCACTGCCCGAGACGTTGGGCCAGTTGACGGCGTTGTCGACGCTGTGTTTGAGCCGGTGTTGCATGTTGACGGAGCTGGATTTGCCAATTCGAATTGCGACACTGGCCACACTTGATCTTAGTTCATGTGAGATGACTGGGCTGCCCGAGTCACTGGGCCAGCTGACGGCGCTGACTTTTCTGGATCTCAGCTGGTGTGGCAGGTTGACAAGGCTGCCCGATTCGCTGGGCCAGCTGGTGGCGCTGACAACGTTGAATCTCTCCGAGTGCTACACGTTGACGTCGCTGCCCGAGTCGCTGGGCCAGCTAGTGGCGCTAACGACGCTGAATCTCAAAATGTGTGTTCTATTGACACGGTTGCCTGAGTCGCTGGGTCAGCTGGCGACACTAGCGATGCTAAATGCTAGCATATGTCGCATGTTGGAAAAGCTGCCCGAGTCGCTGGGCCAGCTGGCGGCGCTGACGACGCTGAATCTCCATGGGTGTCTCTCGTTGACGGCGCTGCCCAAGTCGCTTGGCCAGCTGACGGCGTTGACAACGCTGAATCTTAGCGTTTGTCGCGAGTTGACGAGGCTGCCCAAGTCGCTTGGCCAGATGGCGGCGCTGAAAACGCTGGATCTCAGTGTGTGTCGCGCGTTGACGCGGCTACCCGTGTCGCTTGGTCAGCTGGCGGCACTGACGACGCTGAATCTCCGGGATTGTAGCGCGTTGACGCGGCTGCCCGAGTCGCTGGGCCCGGCGCTGACGACGCTGTGCTTGGAATCCTGTTGCACGTTGACGGGGCTACCCGTGTCGCTGGGTCACCTGACGGCTCTGGCTAATCTGAATCTCAGCCGGTGTGATGCATTGACAGGGCTGCCCGAGTCGCTGGGCCAGCTGGCGGCGCTGACGACGCTAAATCTCAGCAAATGTGGTCAGTTGAGGCGGCTGCCCGAGTCGCTGGGCCAGCTGGCGGCGCTGACGACGCTAAATCTCAGCAAATGTGGTCAGTTGAGGCGGCTGCCCGAGTCGCTAGGCCAGCTGACAGCTCTGGCTAATCTGGATCTCAGCAGATGCGATGCGTTGACGAGGCTGCCCGAGTTGCTGGGCCAGCTGACGGCTCTGGCGGATCTGAATCTCAGCAACTGTTTTAGGCTGATGCAGCTGCCCAAGTCACTCGGCTTGCTGACGGCTCTGGTTAATCTGAATCTCAGCGGGTGTCGCGCGCTGACAGGGCTGCCCCAGTCGCTGGGTCAGCTGACAGCTCTGACTAATCTGAATCTCAGCAGATGCGACGCGTTGACAGGGCTGCCCGAGTCGCTGGGCCAGCTGGCTGCGTTGACGAGGCTAAATGCAAGTGCTTGCCACGCGTTGACAGGGCTGCCCGAGTCGCTGGGCCAGCTAGCAGCACTGGCATTTTTATATCTCGACTGGTGTTACTTGACAAGGCTGCCTGAGTCACTGGGTCGACTGACAAACTTACGCCTGCTTTCCATTGAAGGTGGCTTGAGACGACTGCCGTTTGCATGTATTGCTATTCCTGAGGTGCGCCTTGGGAATTATTTTTCAAATTACGGCATGACATTTCCGCCAATGGATGTTTTGCGGAAAGGCTCCACGGCCGTGAAGGCATTCCTGCTTGCGCACCACCACCCGCTCAAGATACTGTATTTGATCACGAGCGCGCGCCGCCGCCGCATTCGACATTTGCCGGCCGAGCTCTGGATGCTACTGAGCGATGATTTTTTGCCTTTATGAATAAGATAATAATCATAGTAATAATAATAATAATAATAATAATAATAATTTAACATCAATGAAAGAATCGTGATCTGCAATGTGATGTGAACCAACATTCACATCATTTAAATTATCATTTAATCAAAAACGTCATATTAAAAAACGTCATATCAAAAACGTCATATAAAACGTCATTAAAAACAAAATCTAAAACGTCATTTAAAATTTTGTGGTAAGAGTGCTGACCAGGTCGCCTGTGCCCATTGCTTTTGTCCGGAAGCGTGCGGTGTGGAACACCAGGTGGTCGGACTGGATCGTAGCAAACGGCTGGTCCGAGATTTGGTTGTCATAGTCGCGGCTCGGGTCGCGCTCCACAATCATATACGGATCCGGCCTTAGCTTTGCGGCAATTTCCGTTTCCAGCTGCCGGCGGGCGTTTTCGTACCGTTCCTTATCTTCCGCCGTCCACATTGCCGTGTCGGTCCAGTCGGTCGATCGCCGCAGCGCGCGGTGTGTTTTGAAGTCGTGCGCCTGTTGCTCTTTGAAGGTTGCGACTTGCTGCGACGGAAACCACTGCTGCTCGCAGGCTCGGTCGGCCAGACCGGGGTCGGGAAACGGCTCGTCGGCCAGGACCGTGTTGTCGTGGAGATTGGCTGCCACCGGGACGCTCCGGCAAACCGCAATTTCCGGTTTGTCGGCAGAACACTCGCCGTACGCCGGAGCAGGCGTATTGTCGCTGGGCGGTGTATCTTCTGCTGTTGCGCTGGAGAGCAGAGGAGCTTTCGCAGTCTCCAAAATTAGTGACGTTGGCTGGCTGGCGTACACCAGGACAAGCAGAGCGACAAGCACAATCGCCAGGGGCGCGGACCAGAAGGCAATTCCGGCGAATCCACTCGCAAGCAAAACCAAGATTGCCACCGGGGTCATTTGTGATTTACGGAACGCCACATATTTTTCCCTCCCTCAGGCATGGACACAACTCTACAATTCCAGAAAAGGCTTGGCGCGAAATTGGCCGAGAGCGAAAGAAAAAGGGCGGAGAGGCGCCGACTTTGGCAGATGAAGTACGCAGGTGGAGCATGCCCAAACGCCAGCGCGCCCTTCGTGCCGACAACGGCAGAGAATCTTGCCGAAGGAAAGTTTCCATCGGTTGCCGCGCCGCGAGATGAGAGCAAGAGTGCGTCGGAGACGGGTGAAACTGCGACGGGCGCAACGGACGAGGAGGACGAGGTGCTTGTGGTGCACGACTCACCCATGATCCAGGCTGTCGACCTGTCTTTGGGCGGCGCTCCGCGCCGGTGCAAGCCGAAACCTGCAGCTGGGTTCGACACATTGACCAGGGACATCGAGGACTTTTGCTGCAGGATGTACAGCATGCCGTACAACCTGCTCGAATCGTGGCAGACGCACAGCACTACGGCCATCATCGTCCAGACGGTCGACACGCCCGGTGCGGTGCGCGCGGTGATGCGGTGGGTCTCCGAACTCGAGCCGGCGTACATGCCTAAATTATACGACATGTCCGATCTGCAGACGTCGCTGGTCAGATTTTTCCAATCCGTGTGGGCAACGCGCACTGTGCCCGTGCTGATCAACGGCACGCACGACATGATCGAGCGCCTGCACGAGATTCTAGCGCGCATGCCGCCCCGGACAGCGGACCGAGCGGCCCAGCCATACATGCGGGCTGTGTTGGTGGTGCCTGACGCGTACGCCGAGATCAAGCCGCTCGAGATGCTGCGCCGCATGAGCACATCGGCGGTCTGCCCGGTGCCGCGACTGCGAGATGGCGTGCTCGACGCGTGCCTGCGCATGGTGGTCAAACACATCAACGCGGCCAGCCAAGCGTACAACGACACGTTGCCGGCCCGCGTCCTCGACGCTGCACCGGACGAAGCCGCCGCGCTGCAGCTCAGCAAGCGGCCCGAGCTCGTGTTCACCGACGCACAGTGTGCCAATCTCGTGCGGCTCAGCGCAGGCAATCCGCGCTGGTTCATGCACGCGTTGCGTTTCCGGTCGCTGGCCATGGAGACAATGTCGATGAAAGTGTTTGTGAATGATGACGCGGGTTTTGGCAGCCTGGCTGTCGGGGCGCGGCTGCTGATGGGCACGATGCGGACTGGTGTCGTCCGGATTCAGATTGAGCGCGGCTGCTGGCCTGCGCTGTGCGCTGCGATCAACGAGAACAAAAAGGACTTTACAGTCACTTCGGTGGACAAGCACACGGTCCACATCAGCAACTGCTTGGAGCCCGTTGCGCAGATGATCGGCGGCTTTCGGTTGCGCGCTCCTCTGCGCCCGCCGCCGCCGCCTCCCCGGATCGGCGGGTTTGCCATGCGTGCTGCCACTGAGAGCAAGGTGTTTGTAACGAAAAAAGTTCCCACCGTCACGGTGGTCATGAGCACGCTGCAGCCGCCCGACAAGCTGCGCAGTATTCTGCTGCAGAGCGGTGTTTCCCAGACCACGCTGGTGACACACGAGTCTGCGCTTCCGCAACTACACATTGGCCGAGACGCCAGGACCTTTGTCGCCGTCAACTACCCCGAGGCGGCATTGTGTCGCGTGCTTCGCGACAAGTCGCTCGACTGCAAGCGCAATGAGAAATGCACCTGCGTCGCGTGTGAAGTTGCGGCGCACACTCGCCATGCTGGGCTGGGCACCTGCAGGTGCAAGAAGGACTCGTGCTGGACATGCGGTGCGTGTTACCGAGTGTCTGCGGCGCTTCATGTAGCAGCAGATATCGCTGACGATTTGGCATGGTGCGACATGGTCTCGGATGCGTTTTTGCATCGTGAGGAACTCTCCGGGTACGCGGATCACGTGTTGGCACTCACGACCAACGCTCGCTGCGAGGCATACGCAGTTCCCGCCGGATTCCGCATGGACCAGAAGGCCGCATTCACAAAGTATGAGCACAGCATGTCGGCGCGCTACTTTGGTCACTTGCAGATGGTGCGCGAGACCAACGAAACGGGGCGCGCGCTCGCGGATCGGTACCGGCCAGGTCCGCGACCGCCCGACGACGGCGTTGTCTTTGGGCGTCTGCTCAGCGCGACCGACGACGGGTCTGACAGCCCGGGCAACGCAGCGGCGCTGCAGCGCCCGACGCCGGTGCTGGCCGACTTGTATGATCGGATAGAACTGTTCTGGGGACACTACATTCCGATCGACCTGGCAAACCCTGAAAATTTTGCCCGTGATGCAGTCCGATATGCGGCCGTGGCCTTGTTTCTGAACCCGGCAATGCCGGGCGAGTTTTCAGCCGTGTACGGGTGGAAGCCCACATTGCCGCCGTTGCTCGTGGCACGCACGCTGGCCGATTGGATGTCAGCCCGATGCACATACCCGCACTTCACAACCACGGTGGCGTGGATGATGGCGTGGTCGGCGTTGGCCAAAAGTGTGCATGCGAACATGGGCGCGGCTGGCGTGCTGCGCTGCATTCGCAGTATGCTGACCGACGCGCTGGCGCTATCGCAGGTGGTCCGTTGGCCCGACAGCGATGCAGTCGCACCCGAGCACTGGCTTCGAGGCCGCTTTTGGCCGCATGTGGGGGTACAATGGCCGCCGGATCGGATGCGCAACGACGCGTTTCATATTCACCAGGCCGCCCGAGTGCTGACGGCGCCCTGATATAATGCGTGTGGTTTTTTTTGTCGTTCACATTTTTCCCGTTGTTAACAATCAATTACATATTTTGCATCATTTGCCATTTGTTCGGGAAAGAAAAGATTTTTTTTTCAAAAAATTCAATTCTTTTTTTTCATGGCCAGCGACCACACGCCACGACAGGCAAACGAGGGGCTTTATCAGCTTGGGCAAGCGCTGAAAAACATGGATTGCTTCGACGAGGAGGACGTGGCCATCTGGAACGACCAGGTTGCGCGTGCCGAAGAGGTCGATCCGGAGCTGGTGGCCCTACAGCAACATCTTCCGAAACGCCAACAATTGCTGTGCGACCTGGATGAGCGGTTTGGATTGTCCAAATACTTTCCGACCATGATGAAAAAGTTTGCCATGAAAGATGCCGAGCTGCAGAGTATTTTGGATGAGAAATTGCGCAACAGGCGAGACATGCGGTCGGCCTGAGAATAGGTTCCTCCTATTTTTTCCACTCTCGACTCTTCATTATCCGCCACTCTCTTTGTCACTTTTCTGCCACTTTTCTACCATTCTTACTTTGAGGAAAACCACTTTTCTGCCATTAGAAAACCACTTTTCTGCCGTTCTTGCTTTGAAGAAAACCACTTTTCTGCCGTTCTTGCTTTGAGGAAAACCAGTTATACTGGCAGATCTGCACCGTTGTACCCGGGGAAGCTAACAACCACCGTTTCGGGAATTCCATTGATACTACGCGCCTCGCGGACGTTTGTTGGAACGTGCGGCAAATTCTCAGACAGTGCTCCGCTGCTCGCAGTTGACGTGTTGGGCGCTGTTTGAAAGAATGTTACGCATCCCATCACTACAAGCCCCAATATGACAAGTCCGATGATAAACCAAAAAAATAATGTCTTGTGCTTCATCTGTCTGTTTCGACACTAGGCTGATAATGTAATTTTTTTATAGATTTTCTTCATTGCCGGCATGACAAACCATCATCATCACAATCACATCACGGCCAAAAACGTGAAATTAGGCACAATCCACCTCACCACCACAATCACATCACGGCCGGAAACGTGTAATTGGGCACAATCGGCAGCTGTCGCTTGCGACCACCACCCTGCACTTCCCAAATTTCGCCGGCGCATGTGATGCCGCAGAGTTGCTTGCACTCCGTTGGATGCCACTTGCTCAGCCGCAAGGCCATGTCGATAGGCCAAACCGTATTTCGTAGAAGCGCGCGGTTTACTGGGAAAGCCAGACACAAATCACATTCGCTTATTACAGTGCCCGGCGCAAAGAAGCACGCAATGCGGCCGCAATCCTCTTCCGTCACGTAGATGCGATTGCCCTCGTCAATCGGTGTATACCGGCCCGTAGCGCAAAAACTGATGTGCTGAAGCACGCCGTTTCGATCAAGCGCCACGGGAAGCAGTGTCGGCGTGCCGACACCCGACCACATGTGCAACCAGCCGTCCGGATCGCCGTCAAACTGTCCAACAGGCAGCTGAAACGCATACCACGTTCTCTCCATAGCAAATGACATTTGAAGGATATTTGTATTACATAATTTAAAAGATATTATTGCAAATTGCGATCGCGACAATGATGTAGCGCTGCTGCCTCACAATTCATAGTGGTGATAATAGTTATAAGTAGGTATTATTTATGATAGCGATGTTAGCGATCATCTGACTCACGATGTATAATCCATGTCGGGGTCGTAAGGATACGCCACTTTCACAAAGCCTGAACCAACACGTCGAGTGCGATATAAATTTATGTCCATTTCAAACCAAAACTCGATAATTTCCGTTGCTCCTGCATCCGTACAGACTTCGACGACAATGCTCCTTCCGTCATCGTCATCACGACGGGAAATGACCACGCCATTCGTCCACACCATTCGCAACTCCCACACTAAATACTGGCTAATGGCAACGCGGTCGCCCACGGCAAAAAGCTGCTCTGCCATGTGTTGTGCACGTTTGTTTTGTGCTCTAACGTTGATAATTTTGACGTCAGAGCGTATTATGACGTCAATAAATGTCATTTAATGACGTCAGACGTCAATGAATTGTCAATCCTAACGTCAATGCAATACATTGAAATGCACTTATTCTATTTTTTCCTTGGTGTTTTTATCGTTAATATCAATGAATTAACAATCCTAACGTCAATGCAATACATTGAAATTGCAAATATCAATATATTAACAATCCTAACGTCAATGCAATACATTGAAATTGCAAATAAAGTTTTTTACTAAATGTTAATTCTGACGTCCGACTTCAATGAATTGTCAGTCTCAATTCTGACGTCAATGCAATATACGTCAATGCAATACATTGAAATTGCAAATAAAGTTTTTTACTAAATGTTAATTCTGACGTCCGACTTCAATGAATTGTCAGTCTCAATTCTGACGTCAATGCAATACATTGAGATTGCAAATAAAACTTTAATAAAATAACACACGCAAAATAATCAAATAAATAATCAGATAAATAATTCAAATACATAATATCAATTGTGAACGACAGACATCATCTCTCGCAGCGTTGAAATGTCGGCCGTGTCCACCGTGTCGTCGCACGCCAGCTGCACCCATTCTTGCGGATGCACGGTAAAAAGAGCACAATCGCGCTGCGCGTCCGCGTCAAACAGGACAACTCGACCGGCAACCACATCAATGCCAGCCTCGTGAACATGGACGTCCGTCACCAAAACTCGCGCTTGAAACTGAGTCGTAAACCAATAGACGGCATTGTACACTTGATCGCCAGTCATGCCGTGCGTGACGTGCTGGGCAGCAATGCCAGCAATATTCAAGCTGGCAGCCACATGCTCTGCGTTGTGCGCCACCACCACTGTCTTCGTCTCCGATTCCGCAAGCACAGTCTGCAATGCATGCAGCTTGCTTGCAATGGGTTGCGACGGCACGATGCGCGTGGCGGGTGCACCGTGTTGTGTCGCCGACAGCCACTTGTCCGCTGGGTGCCGGCAGATGGGACACGACGCATGCTCAGCGCACAGCCACTCCACAATGCACGGCTGGCAAAAGCTGTGGCCACATGCAAGTGTTGTCTTGCACAGCATCGTGTTCATGCACACGATGCAATCTTCCGCGTCGCTTGGCACAACCATCTCGTCCAGCTCGTCCATTTTCACCCGCTCGTCCGGCTCGTCCATTTTCACCCGATCGTCCGGCTCGCGCTTTTGAGGAACAAGCACTGCATCCACCGCATCAACAACATCCACCCCATTACCAACATCCACTGCATCATCCACTGCATCCATCACAGGCACTGCGTCTGGCAACGCATCATCCATCACAGGCACCGCCGCATCCACTGCATTGGCCGCATCCACTGGCACCGCAAGTGTCACGCCGCACAAAACGTTGCGCAAAATGTCCAGACGTGCGCTGTAGCTACTCGTCAGCCAGCTCCGCGTGTCGTAGGCCGACATTCCCGCAGGACACGGCGTGCCGCGCAGAGACATGCATGCTCGCGCGTACGCCTCGCGCTCCGCCAACGTCAGCTTGACCTGCACAACACGAGCAGGTGGCACCGGCTCCGGAATGGTCGTCTGCACCACAAGACGGCAATGCAGCGCGTTGACTTGTATCTGCGTCGACCGCATGGCCTCTCGCAAGAGCTTTCGGGCCCGGTCGTCGTCAAACGCAACACATCCGCACACGTCGTCCAGGGTTGTGACGTGGCGGATAAAGATGTAATGGCGCATTTTGTTACATGCGCGCACCAGATTAAGGTCAAACCAGACGTTTTCACTGCTAATGTCGGCAATGCAAAGATCAAAATTGCGCTCCTGTACCAAAGAGCGGCTCGACACAACGTCAATTCCGTTGCGCAGTTCACTCGGCATAACAGTAAGAATCTTCTCGCACCACAATACCCTTGCCATCTCTTCGCAAACGACCACCACGCGCTGCACAGCCTTGCTCTGCAAAAGAACTCGCGCAACCGTCAGAGCCGATACGGCGCGGCCAGAGCCAAACGGATCGGCCAGCACAACACGCATGGTGGATAGCGCCGGAGATTGGTTGCAGCCGGCGGCGCGCAGCATAATGTTCAACCCGCTGTCGTCAGGCCCAAACACGAGATCGGACAAACCCCGCGCTTCCCACCGCTTCAGCACGGTCTGAATTGTAACGCGCTGGCGCGGACTGAGCTTTTGAATGCGCGGTTCGGCCAGATGTTCGTCGCAGCTCGCTCGCTCTGGCTGCGTGGGTTTCTCGGGTGCAACAAGCTGCAGTCGCGTCACGGTCAAATGGCCATTGATGTACGCTGCAAACGTGATAGCGTTTGCCGCGTGAAGAAGATGCAGATGAGTGCGCATGCTTGCGTAATCGAGCGTCTCGTTTGGATCGCAAAAAAATGACAGCCAGTGTCCGCCGGTTTCTGCAAGGCGTGCAACCGGCACGGCCGAGCGAATGTCAAATGCGTTTTGTAGCAGCTTGACCAGCTGAAGTGACCACGTGTACTCCTCATGCCTCTCCGGGAGTGCCTGCATGCTGACCGCGAGCGCGCGCGATCCGCACACTTCCTTCGCATCTGCCCAAACGCTTGTATCCTTGTTCAAATATGTGTGTGGGACGTAAAATGACGGACCCAACTGCAGCGTCATGCTTGGCAATCGGACTTGGCGCACATGGCCAACCGACGCGGCAAGCTGCGCCTGCATAGCTTGGCTACGACGCGTGAAATGAGCCACAATTTATCACCTGACGTCAGCAAAATATGTATGACGTCAGCAAATTTGCGTGATGTCAGTGAATTACGTCAATAAATTACGTCAATAAATTACGTCATGGATGATATTATTCATTTGATGAGTTGAATGGAAGAACCAATCTGCTGGGGGGAGCAGCTGCTGCAAGTTCTTATTCCGTTATGCATCGACAAAGGCATCAGAGGCAGATGGGCGCCACCGACAACGCGCGATGAGTTGGTGTTGGCGCGGCTGAGCACTCTGAGCGCGCTAAACGTTTCGTACTCGGCGTTGTCTGCTGTGCCAGAGTCGCTGGGCCAACTGGCTGCGCTTCAAATTTTGGATCTTTCTGCATGTTTTTCGTTGCACACGTTGCCCGAGTCGTTGGGCGAACTGGCAGCATTAACCGTCCTGAGTCTGCAACATTGCACGTCATTGACCAAGCTGCCAGAGTCGCTGGGCAAGCTGACAGCTCTGGAAGTTCTGGTTGTGAGTTTCTGCAACCAGCTCACAGGGCTTCCAATATCAACAGGCCAACTTTCGAGACTGCGCGCTTTGCACATGTCCGCATGTTGCGCGATAACGGCTTTCCCAGAATCGCTATCGCAGCTGACAGGATTGCTCGAGCTAAATGCCGCAGATTGCCGCGCGCTGGCCGAGTTGCCCGAGTCGGCAGGACAGCTGACGGCGCTAAAATATTTACATCTTTCTTGGTGCTTGCTAAGGGAGCTGCCCGAATCCATTGGCCAGATGTCGTCGCTAGCTGGGCTGTTTCTCAACGGGTGTTTTGGTCTGAAGGCGCTGCCCAGTTCGCTCGGCTGTCTCTCATCGCTAGAGGAATTAAATTTGCAGAACTGCTACGAGCTGTCGATGCTGCCAGACTCTGTGGGCCAGCTCACGGCGCTTCGAATTTTGACTATTGAAGGATGTTTCATATTAGCGCGACTGCCATTATCCTTTATACATTTGTCGCACAGTCTCATCATTCACTCGCGCTGCAATCTTGTGACCATGTCGTACCCTCCGCGTCATATTGTCGAACAGAGCCGCACGTCTACTATCAAGCTGTTTTTTCTCACTCATAACATTCCTCTACGGCTGCTGGTACTGCTGTTGGCCGCGCGTGGCGCCATGTCGCTTGAGCTTTGGGCGGCTGCATTTGAATATTTAGATTTGGGTACCTAGATTTGGGTGCTTGACTATTTATTTGTAAATATAAATACGGATTATATGCGGATTAGATATGAATTAGATGCGGATTAGATGTGGATTATACGTGAATTAGATGCGGATTATATGTGAATTGGATGCGGATTAGATATAAATTAGATGCGGATTATTTGTGAATTAGATGCGGATTAGATGCTAATTATATGCGGATTATATGTGAATTAGATGCAGATTATATGTGAATTAGAAGATTCGAGAAATATGGAGACTTTCTATTTATTTTGGTGTGGATGGAAGGTATTGCATGCCGACCGATAAAATAAAAACAAGTCCTTGTCAAGAGTGTAAGGAAAGCTTCATCCAATTCTCATCCAAATGGTCTTTATCACGGTTGTCTCGAAAAAAGAACGAGACAGTGCGCGGCCGTCGGATGCAGGGGCGCTCATTCTCGGCCTGCGATCCAACGTCGCGACCATCGCCGACGGCCAATACGGAATCATTCGCATTGACGCGCAGGGCCGCGTACGCACGCGCGCGGAAACACCCCAATATCAAACTATGCGAATTGGCGAGCTGGGGATGGCAGTGGGCGTCTTGTCAGCGGCTGCAGTTATTGACACCTACGTAATGGTTAACACAAGCAAAAGCCGCCGGTGGGTTCGATTTTTTGACAAAGCCGGTGCTCTTGGCGAAGCAGATGCGCCCGTTCTTGACGTGTATTTAGAGCCGTTTGCCACGCAAGCGCTTTCGAACATCAACCTTCCATTGGCTCGGGGACTATGCCTCGTTGCAAGCGACACTAATAGCAGCAGAAACGTGTCGAACGTGAGCGATGTTCGCTGCACAATTGTGTATCATGCTGCGGATTGATCTTGTTTTTTTTTCAAATGCATCATATGATAAATCAATATGGCACTGACTCTATCAGTACTTGCCGCGATCGTTTTTTCAGTGCTGGTTGTGGCCGGTGCCATCATAGGCTTGGGTGTTTGGCGTGCACGAACGAAAACTAGCCAAGCTCGGCTGGCATCGGAGGATGTTTCCGACAATGCCACAGAGGATGAAACAGGCGACGTGCCGAACATACCGGAAGACATGGCAGAAGATGAGTCGGACATGATCGATTTGGATGCCGGCGGACTGATGACGGAGAGTGACGAAACAACCGAGGCTGCGGTACAGGAAGAGCTGGAGGCTGCGGAGAGAGAGGCAGAAGCTGCAGCGCAGGAAGAGCGAGAAGCTGCGGAAAGGGAGGCTGCAGAGCGAGAAGCTGCGGAAAGGGAGGCTGCAGAGCGAGAAGCTGCGGACAGGGAGGCTGCGGAGCGAGAAGCTGCGGACAGGGAGGCTGCGGAGCGAGAAGCTGCGGAGAGGGAGGCTGCGGAGCGAGAAGCTGCGGAGAGGGAGAAGGCAGAGCTGGAGGCTGCGGAGCGAGAAGCTGCGGAGCGAGAAGCTGCGGAGCGAGAAGCTGCGGCAAAGGCAGAGCTAGAGGCTGCGGCAAAGCAACATGCCGAACAGCTAAAGCGCAACGCGCTGATGTATACAGGACGAGAATTGAGTGGATTTGGTTCCGGCTGCGACGGTGATTATGAAGAAGACGGACAAGCATCAATTCAAAGTTCCTTTGGTCAGGAAATTCCGATTGGCCTCAGGTATGTGAAATTTGCCAGCAACGGCACTGTTACTCATACGCTCGCAGTGTCAGACACATCGATCACGTGTTTTCGCGGAGCACAAACGAGAAAGGAAAATGAATTGAACGCCAAGAGTCTAAGCGATCCAAGCATTACATGGAAGAACCCGCTTCTATCATAGCACAGGCGGGGACACGATGCGTCTGATTAAATTAAAAGTGATGAGTTTTTTCTTTTGTCAAATGTCAAGACCATACTGCTGCTTCAACGATCCCAGCGCCCATAGCGCCGAGCCGGAGACAATAGGATGAGCGCTGCTTTGGCCATCCCGCAGGTGACGAAGATACTTGAGGTCTCCGGATGCTAGCCACATGCAAATAAAAGTGTCATTGCACGCCGGCGTCCAGGCGGATGGGGGTGCAGCCATAAACGCGTCCAAAGCAGCGAAAGAACCGGATTGACCGGCTTGGCCTCGCGAGACAAGAAACGCCTGCTTGACTAAGTTTTGATCGACACGCGTCTGGGCAAAAAAGTTTTGCAGATCAGGCGTCCAAGACGTGAAAGAAGCGTTGTTCTTGAAAATATCGGTTTGCGTCAAGGTCCGGCGCGTGGCCAAGCCTTAGAAATTGAATTAATAAAATAGTGAGCAACCATCGCACTCACCTTCAATTTATTACAAACCTTTCCGGCGAGTTTCGTAATAGTGGGATAGGGCCCACGCCACGCCGCCTGCGGCAATGCTCAACACACCAAGGCTAGCCAAGTCCAGCGACGACATGGAAATGCAAGGAGAAAATATAACCTTTTTTGTTGATTTTTTTTAAACTCAAACCGAGCAATTTTCTTTTCAGTTTTTTGGGGGGATTTTGCACATGATGACGACAAAAGTTATACTTTTGTGCGGCCCACCGGGAAGCGGGAAAGATGAATCCGCAAAATTGCTCGTTCAGTCTCTTCAAAACGCCTGTCACAAGGAAATGAAATTGGCGCTACACGCGTGCGTGATGCAGCATTTTAACATCATCCCTGAAGTGTGGCAGCAGCTTTGCACACGCGAGCACAAGGAAACCCCGCAGGCCTGTCTTGGCGGTCTATCGCCGCGCCAGGCGCAAATCTTTGTGTCAGAGCAACTGATCAAACCAACCTACGGCGCCGACTATTTTGCATTGCGAGCACTGGAAAATTTCGAGCAGGGCAAGATAAACGTCGTCTCGGACAGCGGCTTCCAGGCTGAAGCTGATGTCATGTGTTCTCATTACGGTGCGGAAAACGTCCTCATCGTACGTCTATCGCGGAACGGCACTTCCTTTGCAAACGACTCGCGCGGATACATCTACGATTCACGTTGCCCGTCTATCGATATTGCCAACGACGCATCGACGGACGAACTATGCCTGGTTCTGCTCGCTGCAGTTCTCAACTTTCTCAACTAGAACTTTCTCAACTGGAACTTTCTTAACTGGAACTTTGTTGACTTGAACTTTCTTGACTTGAACGTTCTTAACTACAACTTTTTCAACTTGAACAACCAACTTGAACTTTCTCAACTAGAACTTCCTCCACTAGAACAACTTGAACTTTCTCAACCAGAACTTTCTGCCACTAACAATCTAATTACTCTCGTTTGTTGCAATGTTGTATTTTTCTTTTATTATTTGTCCATTTATTCTTTTTTATTTGTTTATCCTCTTTTTATTTATTCATTCATTCGTCCTCCTCCTCTTCAATCTCCACGGCATCATCGTCATCATCATCATCGTTAGTCGCGCGGCTGGATATTTTGCTCTGGCGCTGCACCCACGTTGGCGCGTCAAAAATGCGCCCGTCAGGACCAAGCCGCCACACGCGGTCCTGCGTGGCATCCCTCATCTTTCGGTCCTCCGAATCGTCCACTTTGCAAAAGTCATTCAGCCGGAAAAAGTCGGCATCGCACAACGTAAAGGCTGAAATGTCTTCAGGCTGGCGCGCCTTGTACCAGTATACGCAGTCGTGCCAATCGCGCGATGTTGCGGACCGCCGCACATCCATGACCAGAACGCCGTAGTCGCGCGTGCACTCGGAGAACACCTCCTTGAACGTTTTCTTCGGCATCATGTTGAACCAAAACTCCCAGATCTTGTCCTGGTTTTTAGAGTTGTTGTCCCAAAACACAAAAACAAAGTCTGCGTTGCCGCGCAGGTCCGGGCCCACTTTCATCAGGTACTGGAGCACCAGGATGCACGTGCATCCAAAGTTACGTCCGTTCAGGAAAATCTCCGACAAGGTCTTGCAGCGCATAAACTTTTCGTCGTACGCCGTGTCGTCGCACAGCAGATAGGTCTTTCTCGTGTCTTTACCTTGGTTTGTTGCACGGTCGTACAGAGAGTTGATCAGCGTCACAAAAGCCTCGAGCCGATCGGGTGATTGCTTGTCGATCATCACGTCCGGCATGCAGCTGGCAAACTTGGCTCGCGACGATTGGGTCGGCGTCAACGCCAGGCCAAAATTAAACCACTTGTTCATCCGAGATATGATGTCCAGCATCAGGATGGACTTGCCGGAGCACCGCTTGCCGATGATCAACGCCGCCAGACCAGGCATTAGCTGGGCGTCCATGTCGAAATATTTGATCGTGTCTTTGACACTGGTGCCATTTCCGCCCCTCGTCATGCTTTTCTCCCGGATACCACAAACTGAAAAATCCTTGGCAAACTCGGGAGCCGAGTGGGGTAATGTCCGACAGAACTGTTACAATGGGGAGCCGAGTGGAAAGATACGTTTCACAGACAAACAACCGTATCAAGCGGCAGGCAGACATGACCGATCAGACAATAGTTACCGGCGATGGTTAGCGTATGTTATGGTCTGTTTGGATAGTGGTAGTCGCAGGTGCTGGACCATTTAACCAACTTGGTAGTCGCAGTAAACGGTGCTGGAAAATATGGTTGCGGTGAGACATTGCAGCGAGCGGTGCTAGAAAGTCCAACAAATTTGTTGTAGTGCCGAAAAAAAATCCAACAAACTTGACGGAAATGGATGCCGTTGCACTATTGTCTACGTCGGACGAAGCTGCCCAAGATTTTCTGCAGCAGCCACATCTACCAAGGACCCTGCCGATCCATGTGTTTTCGGCAAAAAAGAAAAGTCGCAGCCACGTGTTGCAATCCATGATCCGCTTGTACCCGAACCTGCGGTCCGTTCTTGTATTTGACGAAGGCGCGCGCATGCGGCCCGGCATGCTGCCTATGCTGCGGGCGTGCCACGAATGGATGGTGGCTCACGACGACTGGGATCTCTTCTATTTTGGCCAGTGCCCGCTCTGGCCAACACGCCAGGTTGCCCCGCACGTTATACAGACGTCTTTCCCATCAGGGGAATACGCGGTGGCGTACCATCGCCGAGTGATCATTGGCAAGGGTAGCGGTTGGCACGTCTGGAGAAAATATGCTGCGCGCACAGACGTGTTTCGCCTGAATCGCGAGCCTCTTCTGTGCGCGGGAGCTCGGATTTTGTGGCCAAACATCATCGGCTTGCCGCTGGTGCGCACAGACTGCTACGAAAGCTTCGCTGATGATGTTGGCTGCCTCATGCACACATCCGCTGCACCCTTTTGGTCCATGTTGTTGTCGGTGGTGATAACATGTCTCATCGTGTTTGGGCTGGCAGTCGGTTGGGCAACCGTGACCATTTGCCACATGTTTCATCTGATCCAATCAGATGGGCAGGATCTTGCACGCGACATCTGATCCAATACAGATGATGATTATTTATAAACTTTTTTTAAAAAAAACAGAGCAGAAAAACCCACACGCATTTGCTGTATGGACGTGACCAACGCCACCGGATCGCACGTTGCGGTGTGGGTGCCGGGCAAGGAGGGGTATCAGGTGTTTGAAACTCGGCACGGAAATGCCCTGGGACTCATACCGACACAGGCGAAGCTTCTTGACATTGCCTGGCCGCTGGTTCTTACGGGAGACTCGTCGTACCTATGTGTCTGGCAGGCTCCTGCACGCGGGCAAGACGTCAAGTGGCGATGCACCAGCAAGATTCCCATGTGTGTCGAGCGACTTGCTTTTGTCGGCATGCGGAAAGCTGTAGCAGCATGGACTTCTCGACGTGTGAAAAAAGTGACATTTTGGGGCTTGTTTGTGATTGGAAACGACCTTTCTCTCAGTGTTGTGCGCTCCGGATCATTTCCGTCCAGCACCACAGTTGAACGTGCATCAAGTCGCGTGCTGGAGCTAAGCACAGTCCCAGCAAGCTTCCTTGACATGTGGACCTTGGAAACTGGCGAGTCGGTCAACATTTCCTCAAAACTAGCCTTGCTGCGCATGCAGAAACGACTCTATGTGGATCAGTCTGGCTGCGATCGATATGGCCGAATCTCAGTGGCGATAAACATTACCGATTTTTTGCAAGTGGAATACAGGCAGTATGGTGAGCTCATTCTGACGAACACGCGCACGAAAGAAAAAACCAACTTTTTCGGAAGCGGATTTGCCGTGCCTGCAAGTGGCCGACTGATTGTCGAACGGAACGCGGACGACTCGGGCTGGCCGCGCATAAAATTTACGTTTCGGATCCATCACATCGAGACATTCACGTCGCCAAAAGGCAATTTTCACAAAATGTCCCAACAACTTCGCGAGAACAGGGAGTTTCGAGATCACGTGGACATGCTGGCTGCCGTGTTTGGCGATCATTTATCGCGCGATGTGGTGGAAGACATTATGCTCATGTGGTGACAAGTTTGATATTTACATCGGCGGCACAAATGCTTTCTGTCAGCCACCAGGCACGTCGGTGTACGGCTCGGTCAGCATGCTTTCCTCCGGTCGTTTTTGATCGCTGCTTTCCTCTGACCGAGTCAAATTGCCCGCTTGAGGCTCAGTACCTTCTCGGTCACGCCGAGACAACTTCTCTTCTTCAGCAATTTTGCGGCGATGGCTCCACTTTAGCTGCTGGTTTTCCTCTCTCCGAAGCTGCTGCGCGTGCTCTCGCGCAATCTGATCGGCCTGCTCGCGCTCAAGTTGCCTTTGCTTTTGCTCAAAAAGTTCTAGTTGTTGCTGCTTTTCACGGCGCTCTTCTTCCAGCTGCCGCGCAAACTGCAATTCCTCGCGGATCAGCGTGCGCATGTGCATCATCTGCGTGTCCTGGCGCGGCGCCCCCCACGCGGCTGCAAACACAGCATGTGCAACGCGCCCGACGCTCCAGAATCCAAAATCAAGCAGGGCCGGAACAAGGCGGCTGGTGGCATACATGCCGAGCCCGATGACATAGATAGGTACGAGAGCCATGGCTTGTTTTGTTTGTCAGATCTTTTGGTTTGAAATAAATTTTTTACATTATGCTGCCGTTTTATTATTGAATGCATGCACCACCACCCACGTCTTTTATAGTTTACCGATTCTGCACGCGACAGTGGCCAGCGAGACTTTTGTTACCCACTGCCTGCGGGTCCTCTTCCTGCTTCTTGTGCGAGTTCTCCTCTCCTTGCTTCTTGTGCAAGTTCTCCTCTCCCTGCTTCTTGTGCGAGTTCTCCTCTCCTCGCGTCTTCGGTTGTTTTCCTGATGCATTGTTATTTTCTTTAATTTTTTTATTTATTGCTATTGTTATTGATCGTTAACCCAAAAATCGTTGTGTCGTAGCAATCCTTCAAATTACTTACACATACACACGGCAGTGGCTTTTCGACGACGAGTAATAAAACTTGCCGCCCTCGGGGCCTGCGTAAAGCTGACGCGCCTTGCCGCCAACCGTGATGGTCTTCTTCAGCTTCTTGATGGACGAGAGGGAGGGCCGGCACGTGGACCTGCGCTTCGAGGTACGCTTAGAGCTTCGGGCCTTGGAAGACCTCTTTGCAGAACTGCGCCTTGAGGATCGTCGGGTGGTGGCAGGCATGTCTGGTGGTTTTATTCTATCATGGTCTTAGAAAAAATTATTTGAGCTTGAACCAGCGACCAGCACAAGAATTATTGCAGACATATATTGTCCCTTATTCGTTATTTTTTAATTGGCGTGTAACAGATCGGATATTTGCTTTTTTTACTAGTTCACCCTTACGCGTGCGTTATTTTGCAATTCGTTTTGCATTTGGCAATCCGTTTTGCATTTTGCAATCCGTTTTGTTCCTTTTTACTACATTTCTGCTTTTCTATTTAACTTCGTTTCTTCTTCTGCTTTGTCACCTCTTCTACTGCCAGGAAAATGCTCAATAGTTGACTGTAAAATCGCCATCTGAATCACAGCATACAAAACTTGTCAGCATGCCGCTTAGTGCAAGCACAACCTTGTCGTTGAAGCACGCGGCAACATTACCAAAGCGGGCGCGTTTGAAAAATTTGGCGCGCGGGAAACGAATAGTGTAGTCCTTTGTGCTTCCGACCGTATTGCAGCAAAACGACACACAATCGTCAGTGACAAGCGCGTGCATCGTCCAGGCCAGGCGGCCCGGATAGTTGAACGATGAGAAGAACAGTTGGCTCTCCCGGAAGATAGCCGAGTCAAACGGATCGCAAATGCCTGGAAAGCAGGCCTGAATAACACTGCAGGTCACAACATGACCAAAGACGGCTGCAACAAGCTCTGCAGTCCGTGTCTTGTCGTGGAGAAGCGCAACGACACGCCCCATTAGCGCAGGATCGCTTGCAACTTTTGTTGGAATCCTACGGAGCATAGCAGTCAGTTCTTCCGCCATGGCACCCCGGTTCGATTAGGATGTTTCAGGTTTTTATGTGTTTGCAGGGTTTCCTTTGGTTTTCTACTTGATTTTCTATTTGGTTTTCTACTCGGTTTTCTATTTGGTTTTCTACTTGGTTTTCTACTCGGTTTTCTATTTGGTTTTCTACTTGGTTTTCTATTTACTTGGTTTTCTCTTTGGTTTTCTATTTCCGGTTTTATTCCTCCCTCTATTCAATCTAACCAGTGTGCAACATGATGCTGGGACATATCAAGCGCTCCAGTATATCCACATTGGTAATGGACGCCTGAAAATTGCCGTTGCGCGGAAACAGCCACCCCTCGTCCGTCATCGGGTTCGTGTCAACTACGCCATGCTCAAGATGCACACGTTGGATGGTGGCAACACGACTCACCGCACGCACAACGCTATCGTGAGTCTGTAAAAACTTCTGCAATGATGTATTGTACATACGAAGCGTGGTGACTGGCAGCGGCGACGTTGACAGCGGATTGATCAACATCTGAACACCATGAGACAGACATTCCATTGCAAGCTGCTCAAACCGGCCGGGTGCAACATCTGCAAACTTGATGTGCGCCTCCAGATACTCTGTGCCAGACACTGCTTGCGGCGCGTCGGATGAATCCGGTGTAAAAAGACGCTCGATCTTGACGCGGGTAAGCGTCATCGCGTGTTCCTTCAGAAACGGCTCCAGCTGGGAAACCCGACCCATGGCTCCCAGAACAGACGTGGCATTCACGTGCGACGTGTACATGTTCTGCACCCGGCAAACGCCGGTGGTTGTCACAGTTGTCGCGCGCTTCCAGCCGGTTGGCGCCGCAGGAAACGGGCCGGTGCCACTGACAAGAACGTGAAGTTCAAACAGCACCACCATGCCGGCGAGTAGTTGTGCGTGGGTTTTCCTTCTCATTGCCAGTTTTTCTTGACATGCAGGGTTTTCCTTTTCTTTCTCAAATTGCTCCGTTCACAAAGCAGATGAACAGAGAATGCATTGTTTGCCATTGCGAATTTGCGGCTGCCAATGTGCATTGTTTTCGGTGTGATCCGTGCCATCGCGCGTTTCGACAGTCTCAGGGAAAGTTGTGCAGGTGTTGCCAACGTATCAATGCAAGTACATGCAGTACATGTGGCACTCGCTTAAGTCAGTGTGCGAATTGCTACAGGTCATCCGGTGGTAGGACTCTTGAGTTCTATCGCTACTGTGGCCAGTGCATATGACATCATTATTACCCTCATTTTCAAATTTCAAACATGCTCAGACTAACCACAGTGTTCCCTGAGCCGGTGACATGTATGCTGTGGTCTCCAAGCGGAATATTGCATGTTGTGGCAGGAGATGTGTATACGATTGACACGTCGCCAGGACGCGAGCGAACCAGATTCACCCGACGCCGGTTGTCACACACGTTTTCCGTTTTTTCCTATTTGGCTGTCTCGTCCGAAGGATGTGCGGTCGGGTCCCGGCACTCTCTTGTCACTTCGCGTGGTGCCGATAGTAGTGCTGATATTGGTAGTGCTGGTGTTGATATTAGTGGTGTTGGTGCTGATATTAGTAGTGCTGACATTAGTAGTGCTGATATTATCGAGCATCGCCTTCTTCCAACGGCGCTTGGCGTGCGTCTCACGTCTGCTCAGGGCACCTTGCTCGATGTGGCAACTGCCCACGACAACATTATTGCCGTTTACAAACTCTTTGGTATAAACCAACTTGAATTTTATGACGCGTTCAAAGGAACCGCGCTGGTGGAGATTGATATTGAACTTCCAAACGGCAATCCGAACGGCGATTATTGTGACTATTCCCGATTCTGTATAGTCTTTACGTCCCCTAGCACGTTTCTGTTTGCGTGCACAGGCTGCATTTTTGCCGGCGACATGGCCGCCCGGACTGCGCACATTGTGTACGCGGACCCTGTCATCGGCTCCTGCATCGCCACACACGATCGTGGACTAATGGCGTTCCGTGCCCGCGCAGGCAAAGAGTCTCTGATCATTTTTGCCCGCACTGCGGAATCGACGAATGAAAGAACAATAAAAATCTCGTGCGGTGGTTGTGTGACGGCGGCGGCATGGTCTGCCGATGCGAACTTTTTTGTGACGGCAGAAGAGTACGTCTTGACCATCTGGCAGTGGGAGGCAAATCAAATTGTATGTAAGGTGCCGCTGGTACTAACTATTTGCAGTGTTGCACTGGACCCTCGAGCTCCGTGGATTGTTGCACTGGCACACTCGTCATGCGTCTCTTACCGCAATGTGCATGATGCTTTTGCTGCAGGAATGATCGCTCAGTCGGTGCTGTTTCTGATTCTCAGTGCTGGCAAGTCTGGCGGCATGCCTTCTGAGCTTTGGCACTTTCTGTTTTTTGGTGCTGTTTCTGATTCTTAGTACTGCCTTCTGAGCTCTATGTCGTGGCTTTAATTTCTAAAACAGCAAAAGGAGAAATTGCAAAAAGTCAGAACATAAGTAATCAAAAATCACAATAAAACGTCAGAAATTAAAAAGAAAAATCAGCAAACAATCATGACGTCATGAGAGAAATCAGCAATAAATCATGACGTCATGAATTCTGACGTCAGCAGCCAGTTAATCACAGATCATAACCCACATCACATCACATTCATTCACGCTGATTGATTCTTCATGTCTGAGCGTCAGCCGTTGTTGCGTGGCGATGGTCGTCCGAGCCAGTTCTTCAGCGGCATGATGATTGCATTGCTGGTGGCCGGTCAGGTGGCGCAGGGTCTGTCGATCCCCCTGTGGTACCTGCGGCTTCCGACCGACTCGTGCATCGACATTTTTGTGACGTTTCTCATCATGATCGTCTGGTACCCGCTGATGTTCTTTGTGACGGCTGTGGTTGCCCACGCTGCACAGGGTCGGTCGCCGCTGGCTTTTCTGACCAAGTACGATCGCAGTGATCACTGGCTCATCTTGAAGACGGGATTGTGCGATGCGCTGAACGGCGCGCTGGTCATACCCGCGAGTCCATCAGTGCGCACCCCTCCGGTTGTCGGAGCTTTGATCGGCTGCACAACATTGCTTCCGTTGATTGTGATCAAGCACGTGTATCTTGGCGTGTCTTTGTCCTCCAGCTGGGTGCACTACAAGAGCGGAACGTTTCTGCTGGTGCTGTTGTTGTACAGCGCTGCCGCGTACACCATTGTCTATCCCACCGTCCTGCACAACGAACACATTGGCCACCAGGTTTGTTTGTATTACAATTACATTGATATATATATCACTAATATACCACTAATGTATCTAATGCAGGTGCGCTGGTGGCTTATTTTTTTTTGTTGGATCATGCTTTGGCCAGTTTTACAACGTGCAACAAGAAAAATTCTTCAAGTGAGTCTGTAACCGCGAATCCTGAATCGAATCTGACGTTTTCTTGTATTTTCAGATATCTGCCGCAAAAGCACGAAAAGTTTTGCGATTACATTGGCTATCTGTTCTGGCAGACCTTTTACCTCATGCTTTGGGGCTTTTCGTTCATCTGGATGGATCTCATTCCACACTTTGGCCAAGCAACGGACGCAACGAGCCTTCGCTGCAATTTGGCCGACACACTCAAGTACATCATTTTAATTTGATTTAATTATTTGTATTTACTTTTGTGTTATGGTTGTAATTACCGTTATCCAGACACTCGTTTGAGCAGCCGGCGTTTATCTACAACTTTCTGTTCAATTTCGGGTATGTTCTGTCATGCTATTTGTTTGCAACTGGGTCGTGCTTTTTTTCGGTTTGCCACGTTAACATGCTGTTGTATTTCCAGGTACTACGTCACGTACATTGCTGCCTGCTTTGTAAACCACACGGACGCCCTTGTGGGGACAGTTGCGTCGGTTTTGGTGACGTGCATTGTCACGATCGTGTCGTATCCAATCAAGGAACTGACACCTGACAAACACGTCATATCCATCGGTCTTGTTCCGCTGACCATCGTGCTGAGTGCAGCATCAATGTACACGTACATGAAGTGGACTAAAGAGGCTGGGATCTATCACGTGACGCCAAAGACACGCATGGCCATCAATAATTGATTGATTTTTTGCCGGCTATCGTTGCTCAGCTTATTTGATGACATTAAAATACCAGCAAGCACGTTATATATACTAATTAACGTCAGAGTGCAACGTCGTAGTACACCCTGAATACTCAATCACTAGTACAATTTAATTAAATTCACCATGATAAATACTGAAAATTACACACACGGCACCAATTTATATCTTTCTTTCTGGCCCTTCCCGGCGCACATAGTCTCCTGGTCTCGACTCGTTCTGACTACTCTCCTCTGTACTTGGTGCAGGGTTTTTGCCAAATTTCTCCATGAACAATGCCCTGGCGTTCAACAGATCTTGAACCGCGCTGTGAATAACGCTTGATGGCACTTTTTTGTTCTTCAAGGTGCGGATTTTCTTTGAAAGCTTGTCGATTTCGCCTTGCATGATATTCATGTCATGGTTTTCCTCGGTCATTTTCAGACGCCGCTCGAAAAATATTGTGAACGCAATGACGTCATTTTAAAAAACGTCATAACCAGCTGTGACGCATTTTTTTGTTCACTTTCTCCCATCATCCAATCTCACGCATTAGCTATTCTTTTGTGTTCTGTCTTACATTACTTCTTTTGGTTCTTTTTGTTTCTTTGCTGTCCTTTTTTTTGGGGGGGGGCACAATGGATGGTTGCGTTCCTCCGGGTCCGATGAAATGGCCGTGCGAGGATGACAGTTTGTTCGTGACCTTCAGATGCCAGCATAATCCAACACATACAACAAAGTGTTGTCGTGGGTGTTTTCGGCACCTCATGTCCTCGGCTATCCAAGAAGCCGAGTACCGTGTTGCGGCGAAACAGTTCAACGAAGGCACCATCTATGGGCGCCTGCAAAAGCCAATGACGAGCAAGGGGAACATGGGGAAGACCAAGTGGTTGGACTGCCCGCACTGCAGAGGATCGATGATCCCGCTGGATGCGCCTGCGTTTGAATCCATCGTGCCGTTGCCAAAGCCATCCATACTAAAAAAGTCGGCGGATCCGGTGCTGGCCAAGACGACTGCGAAGCGCAGTGCCTTGCGGGAACGGGAAGCACATGCTGCAAGGCCGCGCAATTCAAATTCAGAGGAGGATCAGCATATCAGCGTGCACCGAGAGCGTCAAAAGCAATCGCGCGCGGAGGAAGAAACGCGTATATTTGCCGACGTGGAGCGCGCCAGACGTGAAAAGGAGCAGCTTGTGGCCAAGCAAAACCAAGCATGGCGTGAGGAAAATGATGCTCGCGAGCGCGAGCTCAAAGCCAACCAGGAGCGAGCGCGCCTTGAGCGCGAACGTCGTGCCGAAGCAGAACGCCGCTCGCGCGAGCAACAGCGAGCAGCAATGGCAGACGATCTGCGACAGCGCATGGAGGCGTTGTGGGTGCGCGAGGATGCGGTGCGGGTTCGCGAGGAAGCCATGCGCAGCCGCGAGGAAGCCATGCGTGTGCGACGCAGCGGGCTGGCGTATCGCATGGATGCCGAGAGACGTGCCATTGCCGAGTGCGGCGGCACTAGTGGCTACGACATTGTTGGCAATTCGAGCGCGTCAACCAAAAGCGTGCTTACGCTGCTTGCATATCGGGAGACGTTGCGAGGCCTGCTTGACGAGGCGCGGTCGCTTGCTCGCCTTATCCAAAGCAGCGGGACGTGGGGTGTTGGGGGCGATGATGTGCTACCGGCAAGCATTGTTGCTGATTTAGAACGCCTACCAGAGTGTATTTAAAGTGTTGCGGTGCTAATTTATTCAACAAAAACAACTCTTTCTACAACTAATACAAATCCATCACATAATACAGCTCAATGCATCCAACTGAATACATCCAAATCAATACATCCAACTGAATACATCTAAATCAATACATCCAAATCAATACATCCATCACATTATAATATAATGTAAACTACCATACATCAATTTTTAATAATCGACGGAAAGAAAATGCTAAGTAGGTACCACCACAACTCGTCCGGCAATTTACAGCCCATGCGACGCGTCGCAATCAACAAAACTAGCAGAGTAGCTGGGGGTGTGCACATGTCCGATGGCAACCAGCATATTCCCACATTACAACGCTCGTCAAGAACGGCAAGGCGTTGACCGCCGGGCAGAAATTGCATGTCAACTGCGCGGCAATTTTTGACCTGCTCCAGAGACACGCCTTTTTCAGCGTCCCACAGCTGTAGTGTGGCGTCTTGCCCGCCGCTCGTTGCCAGCAGGTGTGGCACAATCGGCGAAAACGCGCAGCCAATGCCAAATCCGTCAGTGTCAAGTTTGATTTGATGCGTGCATATGGTGTTTTCGCCGCGCAAGGAATACAAAAAAAGACTCATGTCAGACGATGTTGCTAGCCGCGCAGAGTCAAGCGAAACGGCAACCGCAACGACAGCCCGCAAGTGGGGTAGCGTCACGATTGGTTTGCGTGTTTTTGCGCACCAGACAGTGGCAATTCCATCCGCTCCGCCCGTGGCAACAAAGCCATCGCATGGTGAAAAAACACTGCATAACTGTTGAGACCACCTTTTGAAACGAAAAGACGCCGTGCGGTTCCCGCCAACTTCAAAGAGCACCATGCTGTGGAAACTGGGATATTTTGCATAGCATACGGTGATGTAACGACCCGTTGCCGACAAGGCGCAGCATGTCGGCCGGTCATTGCTGATAATTGTGTCGACCAGCGTAAATGGTGATCGCCGCAGATCATAAATATGCACGCGATTGTCGCTAACGAGAGCGACAACAGCATCCGCCGACATGTGCGCGCTGTGGTAATATCCAGTGTTTGGTAGAGAACCCAGACATCGACCGTCAGGACCGCACACATTATACTTGACAAGAACGATGAATCCCAGAGTGCTGTGCGGTATGACACTAATGGGAGTCTGTTCAGTGTCCACCCAGTCCAGGGGCGCCACGTTCACCATGGCCACCGCCAGCTCAACATGTACTGAATACTGTGGTGAATGACATCATTTTTATGACGTCAGAATAACATTTTATGACGTCAGAATAACATGTGGGAAAAAAATGTGCAACTGAAAAAAAAGAAATTAGACCGCACTGATGAACGTGCCTGCAAGCGCTGATCCCCAGGGAAGGCAGACGCGCGCGCGGGTCAGAACTCTGTTTGCGCGCTACGCGTGCGGACGAAACATGCGCATGACAATGTGGGACGCGCTGCAGCAGCTGCGACTTATTGAAAGTGAATGCCCCACACGCGGACTTGCACTGGCGCAATCGTTCCAAGAGAACGGACATCATGATGACGACGGCTGGGCGGCGCTGGCACTCATACACAATTTGGGAAAAATTATGTTTTTGTTTGGCTGTGATGCCGACGGAACCAGCGCAGAGGCTCCATGGGCAGTGCTGGGTGACACGTACGTGACGGCCGACCAGCCGTCGGTTGCATCGAGTGACTCTCCGGACGAAGAACGCGATTGGACCTCAGGAGTCGGACTGGCTAATGTCACGTGTTCCTTTGGCCGTAACGAATACTTGTATCAAGCACTTAAGCGCAACTACACAAAGCATAAGCTTCCGCTGGAATGCGTGAATATCGCGCGCGTGCAATCCCTGCATGCGTGGTATGCCGGAGATGCATACGCGAATCTAGAGGATGACCGGGATCGAGCGCTAAAGCCAAAAGTGCAGGAATTTTGCGCTGCACGCGATCGCTGTGAAAAGATATCGTCAGAGTGCCACCCGTCGTGGGACGATCCAAAATGGCGCGATCTGGTTGAGCGTATGTTTGGTACTGAACCGTGGGATTTTTGAATTGGGATTTTTGAATTCCTGGTGATTTGTTTGTGCTTTGCTGGCAATGATTGTTATACATTATGAGGGTATGATGGATTAAAATGAGAAATAAACAAAGAACCTCCCTATTAAAACGAGCATTGGTTTAAATTTTTAATTTGACGGGCAAGTTTGCTTGTAATAAGTACCATCCTCCTGCAAGAAATATATATATATATATCAAAAATATTCGTCTCGAATCAGCACCCAAAGCTCAGCGGGAACGTGGCGCAAGCGACGTCGGCGCGATGCCATAATCAAAATTAGCATTCTCAGGCGGCAGCCGTGTGCCTGCATGTACGCACGAGTGGCGTGCATACCGCGCTTCACAACATCAATCGGCGGAAACTCCATGGCGTGGCTTTCAATGCAAGTGTCAGCCGGCCAGGTTTCGGCACAAAAAGGTAGCTTTTTGAGGCGCACGCAGCCAATCACGCAAAGCCTGATCAGTCGGCGAAGTTGGCGCATTGTCTCAGGCAGTTCTCGGAGATGAAAGCAGTATTCTAGCACCAGAATTTTAAGATTGGAAAGACAGCCCAGCGATCCGGGAAGCGTAACGATTGAGTCGCACCAACCTACATGCAAGTCTTCCAGGCTTTTCAGCTGGCCCAAGGACTCGGGCAAGGACTGAAGTTTAATGCAATTTGAAATGTGTAAGTGCGTCAGACAAGCCAGTAACCCCAATTTGTCGGGTAGCGCAATGAGCAATGGACACCACGAGAGTTTCAGCCTGCGCAAATCACAAAGCCCGCAAACAGAATCCGGAAGCTGCGTGAGTGTCTCGTGTCTTCCAAAGTCAAGCACCGCGTGCTCGAGCGCCGCGTGCAAAGCAACATTATGCGTGGCAGTCATCGCAGGCGGCACTCACGAATATGCCGGTTGCAATCAGCGGGGTCCTCAGGTGCCCTGTCCTAATTGCAAGCACCGTTCGAATCACGGGCAATTTGTTCCGGATTAAGGTTTGCTCGGACGACCCGTCACGTCCGCTCGGACGACCCGTCACGTCCGGGTCGGACGACCCGTCACGTCCGGGTCGGACGATGAATGGTGATTGTTTTTTGTTGCCGCGTCACTTTGCGTTGAGTACTTAATTTTATTCACAAATATTTATTTATTTGCGGTATTTATTTAATATGATGTCCGGTCGGACGTGACTTTACATTTTATATTGCGTTGAGTACCTATTTTTATTCGCGAATATTTATTTATCTGAATATTTGTATTTATCACAAAATCATTTCTGAATATGTCGCGGCATGCGCGGGCGAATATGATATGTACGGACCAATGGGCTTTGTGAGCACTGGCCAGCCATACGCAGGCGCTTCGCGCGAAACTACGGCAATCACTTCGTCCACACTATGCGCCGACGGGATCTCCTGCAGCCGAAACGAAAAAAACGGCATCGGCTTTCCGTCGATGCGACGCACACGGCGTATCAGAAAGTGACCAACGGCGCCGGAACGATCGATCACAACGGAAACGGCATACTTTTCGCCCGGTGTTTTCTCGCGCACAAGAAATGTGCCGGCCGTTTGCCCAGCCAGCCGCTCTTCGGCGCACTGGCGTGATATGGCGCCGTGAAAATAGGAGGCATTGCTGTGCTGAAAAAGACGCTGATATGACGATGGCGCTCGACGATCTCTGCTCAGGTGGTTGTAGCTGCCATTTGCACCAAGGCCATCGGCCATTCCGGGAAGCAGGTCCTGCTCCTCCGGGATGGGCGGCAACGGTCGCTGCGCGAAATAGCGCCGCGTCTGCCGAACCGGCGGGGGCCTTGATGGTGGCGGCGACGGCGGTGGTGATGGCGGTATAGATATTTGTACGGGTGCTGTTGGCTGGCGCCGCCTGAACAGCCGCGCGAAAAACCTAAACATTCGACACTGATTTAATGTTACCGCGCACATGAAAAAAGAGTTTCTCAAGCACATGGAAAAAAAGGTTTCTCGAGCAACAAGCATAAATAAATATTTAAATTTAGCTTTCCGGTGAAAACTCAAATGGCCGACGATGGGCTCGAAGACATTGTGATTGAAGGAGAGACAGCCCACAGCGCGGCGGCTTCAGCCAGCAAGCGCCGCAAAACCGAGGCTGCCAGCAAAGCGACCGGTGGCATCTTCAAGAAGGATGTGTGGGGTGACGCGCGTCTCGATCAGCTGCGCCTTCACGGACCGCAGATTTGCACGCATAGCATGCTGAGCACCGCTTACTTTGTTCCCGTGCGCCTTCTGACACATTTGCAAATTCGAACACTGCTCTGCGACGTGCTCACTGCTCGGCCAAAGTCCAAGAAGTTTCAGGGCCACGAGACGCATCAGCCGTGGCCCATGTGGCACGAGCGAGGCGAGTGGCTTGCCATTCCGCGCCAGTTTGGGTGCCGCGTGTTTGGTGTACCGGCGCGCGTGGACACGAGCAAAGGCCTGCCCGTGTCGCTGCAAACGCAGCGGCCGCTCTTCACGGCCGAAACGTGTGTCCAGTCCAAGGGCATCGATCAAGAAGCGGCGGTGAGCCACATCGAGCACTACCTGCGGTCAACCGCCGCACGCGACGGATTCGCATCGTGCCTCTTCTGCATCAGCCCGGGCTTTGGCAAAACGTGCTGCGCCGCGCACATTATCCAGCGGCTCGGCGCCCGGGCGCTGTTTGTCGTGCCCAACGAGCATCCGTTCATGCTGCAGGTGGCTGACGAGATGCGCAGTTTCCTTGGGCCTTCGGTCCGGGTTGGCAAGCTGGTGACCAGCGAGCCGCGCAACTGGGACGTGGCGGACAAGGACATTGTCATCACAACGGCCAAGTCTATCGCCACCATCCGTTATGACCTCGGCTCGTTCGGCCTGGTCGTGGTGGACGAGGCACACGAGACTGCCACCGCCATGTACTCGCAAATGTACTACCGGTTCAACGCGCGCTACGTGCTCGCGCTCACGGCCACTCCCGAGCGCGCCGCCGATCACTGCGGAGGCTACTTGCAGTGGCTGGCAGGCCCGGTTGCGTGGCACGAGCAGCGCGACATCACCAAGTCTCGCTGGGGCGGCGTGGGCGTGACCATCTACAATCTGACCTACCTGTCGCATCCGATCAAGGAAGTACTGCTGAAGACCGGCGAGCCTTACTGGGAAGGCATGACTCGCCAGATCATTGCCAAGCCGGCGCGCAACCGGTTTCTTCTGCACGATGTTGTCCTACCGCGCCACCGGGCTGGCCGCCGAATTCTGATCATCGGCACCCGCATCGAGCACATGGAGTACATACACCACGAGCTCAACACGCGCTTTCAGATCCCCACCGGCATCATTGTAGGCACGCACACGGACGGGCGCAAGGTCACAGCTCAGGATCGCATTGACGCTCAGAAGAAACCTATTCTGGTCGCCTCCGTCTCCATCGTGTCTAAAGCGCTCAACATCCCGGAGCTTGACACGCTGCTCGTGCTTTCGGGCGGATGCTACGTCAACGACACCTTCTGGACCCAGTGCGTCGGGCGCATTACGCGCGAACACCCGACCAAGAAAGACCCGGAGTTGATTCTGATTCGCGATCGGTACACGGTGAAAGGCGACACGGACGGTGACGGCGTCTTTGCCGCATGCGTGGATGCCGCGTGCATGACGCTGCGGAAGCGCAGTCCAAAGGGGTACAAATTTGACACGATCGAAGTGGAGATTGAGTAAAAGGATGCGATGCAAAAAAAAAACCTCATGTGGTCTTTTTTGTTCCCTCTGGTCTTTTCAATGGAGCGCAAGGTGCATCTGGCGGGTCCGCGACAGGTATTATACCCGTCTTGCGCGTCCGTCAGCATGTATGTGACGCCGTGGGGCGTCGAACTAACTACTGCTGTCCGTTTCGCCCACGTGCCGTCAAACGAGACATGGACCTTCAAGTTCCCGGTGAATCCAAGCACGACCATTCTGGATATTATCTCGGTGTTTGCCAGAACCTGCGGACGGACGTTTGTGCAGCATAGGCGCGGGCCGCAATGCGAGTTTACCCTTGTGACCCACGACATTCTTCCCATGAACGGGCCGGGCGACGGCCTGACCTTTGTGGTGGTGACGGCCCAACCCGTTTCATACAAGCGACTATTCGTGGATTGGCTGTATCTAGGAACGCCTGCGCATCCGTGCCCGACTACGTTTTCCTTTGACGTGACTCAGCTGGCTAAAAACGTGCCACAGATCGGAATCCGGCCAGCCGGTGGAAAACCATTCTTGATTTCGCCGCGTGTGCTTGCGCGAGGCACTGCGTCATTGACAGAACCACTCACCTTCGATGCTGTGGGAAACGTCAAGCTCACTGTCAGGTTTGCGCCGTCCAGCGACGGATTCGCCCTGTCGCAGCCTGTGTGTGCGGTGACGCCAACCGGCACGGCAGTCATGCTCCACACGCAGCCCGAGCGCGGCGGCGTTGCCTGGCATGTGAAGCGAGCGAAAGGCGAGCCGGGAAGCGACAATGTGCTTGTGGCCCAGCTTGTCGACAGTCCGCCAGCCGACGCGGTGCTCGCTGTGAATTCGGATCTAGTGCTGGCGGTCGGCGCAGCCATTCTTGACGAGACTGCTGGCGGTGGGCCGAGCGTGGCGCCCGTGTTGTGCCCAACCAATCTTAGCCAGCTGTTGACGGCGGTGGAGAAAAATACATCGTGCTGGACTGTCTCGACGCCACGCGCGGCAAACATGTCACACCCCGACGTGCAGCTTCTGCAGCGCATCCTGCACGTAACGAATCCGCTCAAGGTTGGTTTGCGTGCCTTCGACCGGCTCGACGAACGGTTTTTGCCCGATCTTTGCCACATCCAGTCCGACGTGGTCTGCTCGATGATTGCGTGCGTGCTTGATGATTGATATGAATTACATTGTGTATTTGTAGAAAATTGAGTGTCCGTATTTTGTATAAAAAATTTGAAGAAAATTTGCTTAGGTCCGATCCGAGTTTCATGTCGAGTCCGGCTGCGCATCACGTTCTTCTACCAAAATGTAACCTTTACATCTCAGCGAGCTGCAAGGTTCGATTTCTATCATCATCTTATCATCATCTCATCATTATCAGCCATCTTCTCTGCCCTGTTGGCGCAATGGTAGCGCACACGACTTTTAATCGTGGGGCTAGGGGTTCGAGTCCCCTACAGGGCGTGTTTTGGTCGCTGTAGTGTAGCGGATGCATATGGCTCTTTCTGCAGCCAGGGGATCGGTTCGACTCCGATCAGCGACTTTACTTTTTTTAAAAAAATGCGATTCGCCACTCTGGAAATTGATGGGCACAAAATCTCAGCGACTGTCGCTCGTTGATAGGACTGCCCGAGTCGCTGAGCCAGCTGACGGCGCTGATCACTCTGGATCTTAGCTGGATGACTTTATGAAATTAAATACTGAGCGTGAATATATAGATAGCTATCTCACACTATCTAAACAACGATATAACACTAAATAAATTCAGCATAACTGAATGTGCTATTTGCTTAAATGCATTTGAAGCTAACAGTATGGTAACTGTGACACGTTGCGATCACATTATGCATTTTACTTGCCTGCGTGACTGGGACAAGACAACATGTCCATTATGCATTAAGCCCATTCGGAGATAAGAATCATCACATTCTTTTTTTTAAAAAATGCGATTCACCACTCTGAATCAATCACATCAAGACGTGATGGTAATTCAGAACTGCTGATTGTAACAAACTCGCCCACATCTCCGCCATTCTCAAGATCATTGGCGCGCTTGTTATCATGAATGGGCAAGAAGCGTGCGTCAAGAAGCTCATCCCATTCATTGTCGGGATGTTGTTGCAAAAGAGCCAAAAGCGACTTGTGTGTAAGGGTTCCGTTTGCCACGGCAGCTGCAATTTGCGCTTTTGCCACTTGCAGTGATGTCTCAGCCATTCGAGTCTAGGTTTTTTAAACTTGTTTGCCGTTTTAAATTCTAAAGTTTTTCTAAGAATTCAAAGAAATTGGGTTTGCCGTTGTTTGAATTTTGTATTCGGCCAGCAACGGAATGTGATCCGACGACTCAAAGTCTCGCAGCGTTGAGATTGCCGTGGGAACCACGCCGCTTGAATGAAGCTGGTAGTCCAAACGCCAGCCTTTGTTAAGAAGTTTTTGATATGGGCCAAAAAAGGTGAACCCGGTGATTTCGTCACCGTGCAGTTCAGCCCACGTGTCTGCAAGGCGCGAAAGCACGTGTGCCTTAAACGACTCGCGTTCCTCCGTGGTGAATCCGGCTTTGCGAGCGAGCGTCTTGGGATTGTGCACATCGATCTCGCGAACAGCCACGTTCAGGTCGCCGCACAGAATGATGTTGGCAGGCGCAAGCGCACCGATCAAGGCGCCCAGGTCTGGATCCCAGTGGTTTACTCTGTAATTGAGCCGTGTCAACGGATGGGTGCGGTCCACGCCCGAGTTTGGGCTGTAGACGGACAGGATGATGACTTTTTCTGTGGGGTTTAGATCACACTCGATGGCCGTGATGCGGCCCTCGGCAAAGTGTCCGCGTTGAGCGTCGGGTAAATCCCCCGGATCGTGCATCTGGACAGAGAGTAGGCGCGGGTGCAGCGTTGCGCGAGCAAGTATGGCGGTGCCGTGATGGCCGGCATGAAACGTCGCCGGAGTCCAGAACGTCTCAAACCCAGGCAGCTCAATCGCGTGGCGAGACTTGATTTCCTGCAGGCAGATGACATCGCACATTGCGCCTAGCCGCGCAATTTCGCTCGCGGACGAACCAGCGCCATTCACATTGAATGTGGCAACACGCATGTTTATGATATATATTTATTTTATATTTATTATTTATTTTATGAATAATCTCAAAACAGAGAACAAAACCCCTCCATGGGCGAAGAAGTGCATCTCACAATTGACACTGGAAGGAACGGGCCGATATGCGAGCTCGAGCGGCTGAAGATGATCCTTCCAGAAACGGTGGTGGAGATGTTTGGGATTCCACTTCCAAAAAGAGTTCACGGGGTGCAACATGGATTTTGCATGGTATATGGCACACAACGAGAGGCTCGCACTGCATATCGCATTATTAACACTCCTCACGGCAAGGCGTGGCTATTTTTCAAAAATATCAGGAAGAGTAACCATGTTGGCCAAGACCAGGATGCAACAGTTGATCGCATTGCAATGTATATTGGTGACATTTGGCGCACAAAACTATAATAATCAGGCGCAAATTAATTACATATATAAAGTAAATATCGACGAATGTCAACAAACGTCACAACGGATTGGATCGGTGTTGAACAAGATCTGGCTGCGAAGTTGCCGCTCGGCCAGGCGCTTATGATACGCATTGCGACGTTGGCTCCATCAAAATTGACATGCTGTTCGACGACTACTTGAAGGTGTGGGAAGAACTGGAAAACAATGGTGATGGCGATGATGGCGATGATGATGATGATGATGATGATGGCTGTCATGCAAATTTGGTCTGAAATCGGCCTACATCAAGTCTCTATCATTCATGATCATCACGCAGACGAGAAGAATCACGCATCAGCATCCAGATGAAACACTGGCGAAGTAAGAAATTTCGGCATTGGCAGCTCGCTCGGGTCTGGCGCGCGCGGAAAGCTGCCGGCGTAGCACCTGTGGCGTCGCAGCCATTCGCTGGCTGCATTTCGTTTCGCTTGGATGCGCGACATGCCGGGCAGACCCTGAGCTGATACGTTTCCAATAGTTACAGTCGCCCGGAACGGCCACGTGCCTTCTGTATAACTAACAGAATATGTCGGGCGAGAATATGATGGCTTGTGTGCTTCCCACCACTCTTCAAGCTCATCTATTGCGTCCAATGCAACCTTCGTTGCACAAGAAGTGCACAGCGACTCTCGCAAACTTTCAATCTGAATTTCACAATCTGGAGTCGTGAATGCGTTAGCGCAGTAGTGACCTCGCATCGCCATAAATAAAAATTTTTGTTTGTTTAAAAAGGTTTGAAAAAAAAGTTTCACCAAAATATTTTCCCACACCAAAACCACCTCGTCACTTTTCGCGGTAACTGATATAATTATGACGTCATATTATTTTTTTCAATGATGTCATTTGTGATCAGTTACCGCGAAAAGTGGTGGGGTGGTTTTGGTGTGTGAAAGAAACTTTTTGCTACTTTGATTTAAATTTTTCTATTTTTGAAATCTCAAAATGAAACGTCGTGCAAGTTCGCCTGCCGAAAACGAGCCAGCTCCGAAACGGAGACGACAAACGTGCCAGTTTGGCGACTGCGGCAAGCGACCGTCTTTTGGACTGGCGGGCGGCAAGCCGACGCACTGCGGTGCGCACCGCACGCCCGACATGCGCAACGTGGTGAGCTCAATGTGCCAGTTTGACGGTTGCAGCACGGGGCCGTCCTTTGGACTGGTGGCCGGCAAGCCCACGCACTGCGCTGCGCACCGTGCGCCCGACATGCGCGATGTAAAGAGCAAGACGTGCCAGTTTGACGGGTGCGTCGTGCATCCGGCGTTTGGACTGGTGACCGGCAAGCCGACGCACTGCGCTGCGCACCGCACGCCCGACATGCGCGATGTAAAGAGCAAGACGTGCCAGTTTGACGGTTGCGGCAAGCAGCCGGCGTTTGGACTAGCGGCCGGCAAGCCGACGCGCTGCGCTGCGCACCGTGCGCCCGACATGCGCAATGTGGTGACTCAGACGTGCCAGTTTGACGGATGCGTCACACGGCCGACGTTTGGACTGGTGGCCGGCAAACCTACGCGCTGCGCTGCGCACCATGCGCCCGACATGCGCGATGTGGTAACCAAGACGTGCCAGTTTGACGGTTGCACTACGGTGCCGGCGTTTGGACTAGCGGGCGGCAAGCCGACGCACTGCGGTGCGCACCGCACGCCCGACATGCGCGATGTAAAGAGCAAGACGTGCCAGTTTGACGGTTGCGTCACACGGCCTTCCTACGGACTGGTGGCCGGCAAGCCGACGCACTGCGCTGCACACCGTGCGCCCGACATGCGCGATATGATGAACAGGACTTGTCAATTTGACGGTTGCGTCACACGGCCTTGGTACGGCGAGCCCGGCCTGGCAGTTACGGCGTGCGCAGCCCACCGCACGGCGGGCATGATAGTTTATTCGAACCGGCGATGCATCATCTCGACGTGCCGCGAGATTGCCGTGTTTGGCACCATAGGCCGCCAGCTGCACTGCGAGACGCATGCCGTGGCCGGTGAAATTAACTTGATTGAGCGCGCCTGCGCCAGCTGCGGACTGCTCAACATTATCCACCCTGTAACCAAGCTGTGCGGGTACTGCGACCCGGCGCAAAAGGCGTGCCGCCCGGTGAAGCGGAAGGAGCTCGAGATCAAGGGCTTGCTGGAGAGCGAAGGCTGGAGATGCGTGCACGACCAGCGGCTGGCCGACCCGTGCGGCCTGCGCGACCGGCCCGATTTCGTCATTGACGTCGGATACTGCATCGTGATTATCGAGGTGGACGAGCACCAGCACCGCGAGTACATGTGCGCGCGCGTGTGCGAATGCCCCGAGTCGGCGCGGCACTGCAAGTGCCAGCAGGCACGCATGATTGACATTGGCCAGGTGGCGGGCATGCCGACCGTGTGGATCCGCTACAACCCGGACGCCTTTCAGACCATGACGGGCCAGTCAGGCAAGGTGTCGGGCGCCGCGCGGCGGCAGGCGCTGGCGCGTATGGTGAAGTACATTGCGGCACAAAACACAGACTGGCTTGAGAAAGCGTTTACCACCGCGTGCTACATGTACTATGACGGCGAAGAAGTGCAGTGGGAGACTCTGGTATAATTGACTCTAGTATAATTGAATCATTGGAGTCATCATCATTACAGTTTGAAATCTTTGGTGAGTGCATTTGGTGTCCTAATTGATTATTTATTATGTCGATATCGCTGGAACGGAAATCAGTTCCCGACATTGACTACAATGAATGAGCCGTCGTGTGCAGCTTATGCAATGATAGTGACCACATTGCAACAGCGAAAACTTTTGTGATGCAATAGGCTCCCAACATATCACACAAGTGGGCTCCTGGTCATTAAAACAAGTTTCATAGTAAGTTTTTGTTAGAAACTTTGAAACACCGTAATGAAGATCCGGTACTACTGTTGGCTTTGCTGGAGGTGCTGACTGAGGTGCTGACTGTGCTGAAGGCACTGACTCTGCTGAAGGCATTGACTGTGTCAGTGGTGTTGACTCTGCTGGAGGCATTAACTGTGCTGACTCAGCAGCTGACTCAGCAAGTGACGACTGATCCCCTAAATATAAACTACACACTATCGTCTTTACGTCTCGAACGAAGTCCAAGTCGAGTTCATATTTTTCGAGCAATTCATCAAGTGCTTTAGTGACTGCCGCACCGATGCCAAGTTGAGCTTGCCATCTACATGCTCTAACTACACACCTCTCCATGTCTTTCACAAAATGAGGAGGTTCTGGAAACTCATATTTGCCTTGTATGGTTTCCATCGCACGCTTTGCCGCGCGCAAATGCACCGACTGATGTCTCGGCATTTCTGTGAACCACGAAATCAATTTTTTTCCTATGGTTTCTATCGCACGCTTTGCCGCATGTCTTGGCATTTTCATGAACCACGAAATCAATTTTTTTCCCATCATCATATTATATTCTGTGAAAAATTAAAAAGGTATCAGTTTTTAAATGCCGTCTGCATGTTGTGTCGAGTGCACGAAACGGATCCGGATCGATGCGAGAGCCGCGCACCTGTTGCAAAAGGACGGCACACCGGTCCTGCTGCACTGGCGGTGTGCACGGACAGTGCTCCGAGACGCAAGCAAATACCCGACAGCGGTCGCGCTTGTCAAGCAGTTCCAACAGAAAAGCGTAGATTTCGAGACAACGTCGGCCAAACGCACGCTGTCAACCGCACGCAGCGGCGGGCTTTTCCGAAAGTACAAAGGCACAAATTCTGGCATGGCCGCGCAAGCATATGGAATGTGACGGAATGATTGCCCATGATGTATTCGGTGCGTGTAACCCCCGCTCCGAAAACATCATTCGCTGCCGATGTGGTGCATCGTGCAGATCTCAATCACTCGCTCTGGAACAAAGTGGTCTGGTCGCTCGAAAATAGCGTCGGGGCGCGAGACGCGCTCGTTCAGCATGCGAGTCTGGATCACACGCCCGATCAGGTTCTGCGCCATGGCCAGCCGGTAGATTTCGGCCCCGCCGCAAAACACGTAGGATGCATCAAGGTTCGCGCCGTGATGCCGCAGAAACTGCTCCCACGTGATGCCTTTGTCTTCGTTACGCGAGATGACAATGACATCGCGCCCAGGCAAGTCCCCGATCGCGTCCCAAGTCTTTCGCCCGACAACCACCTTTTTGCCCATTGTCATGTGCAAAAAGAACGCCAGGTCCTCCGGGCAGTTCCACGGCAGTTGGCCGTCGCGGCCGATGGCGTGCTTCACGTCGGTCGTGACAATCAGCTGCGGCCGCCAGTGCGTGTTTGCAAAGCTGGCAATAGTCTCAGCCACGCACTCGGCGCCGATATGCTCAGTCTTCACCGATGTGTCGGTCGCCGGCCGTGCAGCGTCGAGCTCGCACAGATAGTCGATTGGTATGGATACTTCCTCCTGCCGCCCCCTCTTTCGAAGTCGGTCAAGGCAAGCCTGCGGAGACGCCTCAAGCCAGACGGTCTTGACCTGCAGCGCGCCAGCGAAACTTCGAACCAGGGATGCATGCATGCTGCAATACCGTGCAAATTCCGCATCAGACATGCCGTTTCGCGCGTGGTTTACCGTGGCAAACATCATATCATCATCCAGCCAACGGTCCATCACCACGACAGACGGCGCCTGACCGCCATGGCTGTGCTTCCACTGAAACATGCGCGCATTCAGCGCACTGGCGCGCGACTGCAGCGTGTATGTCTGAAACTCAAACGCGCGCTCCTTGGGGTTGTCATAGTATGCTTGTAGCTTTCCGCTTCGGCGCCACTCGTCGACTGGCTCAGGCACATAGCACGCGTTTAGCCGCTTGGCCACCAGCTCTCCTGTCGTGGTCTTTCCAGAGCCAATGTTCCCGCCAAGCACAATTACGAGCGGAACTGCCATGAGGTTTTTGCTTGCTTGTTACTTTCAAAGTTTTACGAAATGCGTAAAAAATTATCAATGTCACGATTTTGCTTCCGAAATGTTAAAAAACGACTACTTGTTGGAAGTGGTAATGGTAAAAAACGACTAATTGTTGGAACAAAGATTTAACGAGAACCTGTCAGAAACACCACACACAGAACCCAGAGAAACAAAAGAAATGTACTGAAACTGAAATAACGAAAACAAAAACAAAAAGACCAGACAGAACTGCAAGAATCGCTCAGTGGCGCATCACCCGCTTGTGTCTTTGTACCGCGCGCTTTGCCCGCACATTCTTCACCCAGCCCACAACACCGTGCGCGGCTGCATACGCAGAATAACACAGAATAACAGGGCTGAGCACCAGAGCAACTGGCACGCCGACAGTCACACGCATCGCCCAAATTCTCGGCGTGCTACATGCCACATTCAGACAGCTCAAGGGTGGAAACACCCGACTGACATGGCGGCCATTTTCGGTGCTGCCAAGGCAAGTCCAACAAAACTTGTGTTTGCACTTGAAGCACTCCATTTTTGGACAGCCGCCGTTCTTCTGGATCGCGGCGCCGCATTTTGGGCATTTCTTCGTGTGAATCCGTTTCCACAGCTCAACGCGCCAGCTCCTGCTCATCTCGGCGCAGCTGCGTCCCGCGTGTGCCGTCTCGTGGTGGAAGCAAAAATGCAAGCTGCAGCTCTCGCAGACAAGATCCGGATGATCGTCCGACCCGGTCGTGTTGATATGTCGGCAGCGGGGGCGGGGGCATAACCGTGCGTTTGGATTTTCCTTCAGCGCACGCACTTCGCAATACTTCGCCAGCTTTTCGGGCAACGGCTTAAGAGCAGCCTCCGCTGTTTCGTGCGAAATGATGGTTGTTTTGTTGCAACTACCCTGTCCTGGGCAACAGACCGGCAGCGCATGAGTTTCGGTGCGCACCATTATATGCGTCTGAAGGCACGCGAGACAGCATCCCCCTTGACACTGCCAGCACTTCCACACCACATTTTCTGAATTGCAGATGATGCAAATGGCGTTTTCAGCATCATAATACGCATCAGCAGCATCAGCATCATCAGCATGATGAGCTTTATCAGCATCATTGGCATCATCGGCATCATCGGCATCATCGTCGATGCTGCACGACATCACCAAACGATTTGGACGCATCACGTGTATGACATGATCTGACGTCATCTATCGCTTGGCATGAAAAAGCGTACTTTTTCGCTTTCATCATGTCAAATCCTCCCAAATTTTCATATGAATCCGACGTCATGCTGCAGTTTTCAGAACAATTGTATTAAAAACATTTCTCACTAACAACACATACTGATGCATGCTGCAGTCAGAACACAATAAATGTCCTTGCTAATGAATTTTATATTACTGACAACACATGCGGATGCATTCGGCGACTTGCACAACAGCTGCGAAAGGAAAAAGAAGCACACCACCAGCAACAACAACGGCTCCCGCAACACACACAATCGGAAGAACAATAATCCCAGCGCCCAAGCCCGCAATGACGCGCAACGCCCAAATGCCTGGTGTGCTGCACGCTGTGCGAAGTTCACTCATGCTCGATGGAAATATTTTAAATGTGTGATGCGCAGTGCGCAAATCCGCACGGCATGTCCAGCAAAATGAATGGTTGCATTTCGAGCATGTCATGCTGTTGCAGCCGCCATTCTTGTAAATCGAACTGCGACAATTGGGACATTTTTTGGTGAAGATCAGTTTCCACAATTTGGTGCGCAGATCGTTGCCCTGACCAGCGCGGCACGGCCTTCCCGCGTGCGCAGTCTCATGGTAAAAACAATACTCCAGCCTGCATTTTGCGCAGGTAAGATCGACTTTATCGGCCGAGCCCGTGGTGTTTGGCTCACGGCACTGCACATTCGGACAAAAGCGAATGTCCGGATTCTTCTTGCGCGCACACACCTCCTCATACTTGGCAAGCGCGTCTGCGCTCAACACCCACTTAGCAACTTCGTGCGGGATGTCAGTTTTCCGGTGCAAAACAGTGCAGCTCGGGCAATCTGCTGGCACAGCGTACGTGCTAGTGCGTATGACTATATGCTGTGAGAGGCACGAAGTGCAGTGAAACTGTGCGCAATCAGAGCACTTCCATCCCAAAGATATGCCTCCTCGAAAGCAGATGCAGCAGGCAACGGGATCTTGGACCGCCATGTCCTGGCCACTTGCAGTGCTATGAAACTGTTTATGACGTCATTAAAATGACGTCATTTTGAATACGGTATTACGTCATTTTAAGACCAACATCTAACTTACGTCATAACTTACGTCACTTTATTAAAACTGACGTCAGTAATAAAAGACCCTCACACAACTACAAATATGTTGCCATAAGCGAACAATCACTCTGCGTGTATGAAGGACGCATGTGAAGGCGTTGGTACGCACGCCTGGCCAGTCAAACTTTTGAAACGCGTCAAGAAACGCGTCAAGGCGGTTCTGGCAAGCCGCAGGAGTTCGAAAAAAGATGTCAGCCCAAGCACGATTTGCTGTGAGCGTGCTCTTTGCATCGGCGCTGCAGTTGCGCTTGATATTCTGCGATGTACTGTCATCTTGCCTCTGTTCGGAGCCGGGGTGATTGCCATCATCGGCGCTGCCGCAGCCGGTGCAGCGGTGTTTGGCTCTCTGGTCGTTTGCGTTGGAGTTTGCGATTTTCTGTTTTCGGGGGTTGGTTGGTGTTTGGCAAAGGTGGTGCAATTTGAGCAATGATTGTTTGAATTGTAAAAGGAGTTCATTACAAAAACATTCTCAGCTAGAATCAAGCGCGGAAACTGTCGTTTGGTATGCAGCTTTATTTTTCTTAATTTCATTTCTTTGTTTAAATGATGTTGATCAATAAGTGAATGTGGACTCCGAAATCTTAGCTCTGGCGCATTTCAGCGATAAAAAAATCATCAAAGTGCGGAGACTCTGCCGAGTGATCCGGATATTGCCGCCGGACAATCAGGGGACATTTGCCCTCGTTGAGTTCTTTGGTTGCCATGCTCACTTCGTCTGACATGCCAAGCACATCGACAAAGATAGGATTCCCGTTTCCGATTTGCCGTGCGCGCGTGCCGATGGCTTGAGCACGCTCATACCTTGTCATCACAGGCCGCTTGTCTCCGCCATCAAGGGTAATGATGATGGAATCTGAATGTTCCAATTCAGATTGCAACACAAGGCTCGGAAACTCTGTGGGGTGCAACACAACACTCGACAAATCAGCCATGTAAAAATAATGCGAGAATTTTGATTTTGCTCGAATTTCAGAAAGAAAATTTATTTATGACAAAAAAGTGGTTTCGGTGGGAAACAAAAGTAATTTATATTTTCTTGATCAATCAGTTTTATTACTGGGTGATATTACTGGGTGATATTACTGGGTGATATTACTGGGTGATATTACTGGGTGATATTACTGCTTAATTTGATTCTTCATAACGGTGACAAAGATGACGTAATTGCCCGCCAAAATCGTTTGCCGGGTTTGCTTTGCGTCACTTGTCCCCGCCCGCTGCCTCTTCCTGCTGCCGCTACGAACTTTTGCTGCAGTTTCTTGCTTTCGTTGATGGCAACGAAGCAGCTGTTCTTTCATCCTTGTCCCCCGGAAAAGTCCCTGGGCGAGTTGTGCAGCGAGCTTAACCTGCCGGTGGGGACGCCATGGGATGTGGCGCAGGCCTATCACAACTATGTGCTGCGCCAAGTGGAGGACAATGCGCTTCGCGTGCGGCTACGATGCACCTCGCATGCAAAATTTCTGCAGGCAATAAAGACGGACCTGAGTCAGCCGCACGACTATGAGCATGTGCTGTACCGCCCGCTGCGCCTGAGGGTGCAACTAGTTGCGTACCACCAGACATCCTGGCACAGCGCGGTCGCTATTCTTAGCTCGGGCCACATGAAGCCTGGAGTGCGAGGGCGTGCTGGGGCAGGCATCTATTTTGCTTTTTCTCCAGACGTCACCAATCAGAAGGCCCTCTCCCATGGCGTGGTTCTCGAGGTGAATGTTGCCATCGGCAAGTGCATGGACTGCGGCGATCTGGTTCCAGATCCAACCGAGGCAGCTTATTTGATCCGGGCTGGATATGACAGCATCACGTACACGACGTCATCAGGGCCAGAGCTGGTTGTCTACGGCTCGGATCAGTGCACGCCGCTCCGAGCGCTGTGTGATTTTGTATGGTAATGTTGTCATTATACTTTTATTGTACTTTCTTTATTCTATTGTGTACGTTTGTTATTTATACTTTTATTATTTCATTGTACTCTCTTTATGTTATTTATTGTGCATGTGCACTTTTATTGTCTTGCACCGCATGTGATACTTTTCCACGAATAAGACGATGCGATGGTGCCTTACACCGCAGCGCACTGTTTCGAGCATCCTGATGCTGTGGAAGCCACGCGCAAGTTTCCACACGAGCTCCTGCCATGGGAAGCACGGTCCAATCGCGGAGGCACACGTGGTAAACGTCCAGTGCTTCGGGCAGCACAATGTTTCGGCCAACCTGCCCGGCCGTGGTCCATGCGCCGTGCGGATATTGGATCATGTGCGAGGGCGTGAGCACCAGCTCGTGGGTGGGAATTCCCGGCGCAATGGCGTGCGGTGCTACGACGGTCAGGTGGCGTGTTTCAGCCCGCACGACCTTGCGCACCGTGTGCGCCGTGCCGTTGCAATCATTCACAACGTGGCCCGCGCGCAGCTCGCGCACCGGACGCAGACGTTGCGTGCGGGCCATCCGGACCAGCATCCAGCCTGCAAAGCAGGGCACAGCGCCCGGAACTGTAACTCGGTACGTCAGCGGGCTCATGTTCAATTCGCGTGTCAGAATATCGCCTGGCGCAAAGGTCAGCGTCACCACGGTGCTGGTTGCGGCAGGTGACACGGTGATCGGGAATGAGAGCTCGTCGGCCAGCGACCGCTCGGACCAGGCGAGCACGCCGGATTCGATGGCCAGCACGCCAGGGTTGCTTGATGTGGCCGTTATCATGTCCATGCCCGGCAATTCCCACCCGACAGTGCTGATTCGTAGCGTCACGGCCGAATCCGTAGATGTCAGCTCGCCAGCCAGCTCAAGCGGCTCGTCACCCGGCGCGACAATCTCGGCGCCATCCACCATGAGAAACCCGCTAAAGTTAAGCACAGGAAATTCCGACACACTTTGGTACATATTTGCCCGGAAGGGCTCGACGCGCGTAGCGGTTGCAGAGTCAATCGTGTATGGCTGTCCTGTGGCTGGATCAATATTGTCAAAGGTGCGCAGCATTCGCTGGCCGATGTTCCAAACGTCTTCGGAGTAGAAGTCAATTGCCTCGTCCCAGATAAAGGGCAGAGAGTCGAATCCGGACGCGTTGATTTCGTGGCCGACACCCGTGTATGTGCCGACAAACGGGGTGCCAGGCTCGGTGAATGACGACTGGATCACAATGCTAATCTGTTCGCCGGGATTGTTGTTTGTGTTTTGCATCTCATAGATCCATGGGCCGCCGCCTATGACGTGGCACGAGGTGATAAACACATTCCACAAGCTCAGGCCACCCGACACGTACGTGCACAGCCGCATGATCGACGCGGCGCTTGTGTAACAGTCCGTAATGTGCAACACGCCGTGCTCTGTCATCACAAGAGATCCAACCAGGTTGCCGTTTGACGCGCAGCGTTCCATGCGAACCACCGACCGATCCTCGTCAGAAACGCCAGCCAGCGCGATGGACATGATGGCGCCTGCGGATGTGTGCGCGCCGCTCTGCACGTCGGCCCAGCAATCGGTCACGAGGCGCTCGTATCCTGGGTTCCCTTGGAAGGTAGCAATGCCGGTAAAGTCAGCCCCGGAAATATCGCTTGCAGAGCACGTGCAGAATCGCACGGCCGACCCGGTGAAATTGCTGGCGATTCCAACGCAGTTGGTGCCGGTGCACGACAAGATCTCGGCGTGGCAGCCGGTGATTTCGTCTTCCTCGGCTCCGAACGCAACGGCAACGGCGGCCGAGTTGTCTTGAGCCAGATTGACCGTGGCCACGCATCCTCGAATGAAGCCGCTGCTGTCCGATGCGACGAGCGCGGCGCCGCCGGCAGCAATGGTGGTGGTGGACGCATCGACGTCCAGATCAAGCACGGTGCCCGGGGACAGCAGAGACACCAATCCGGTCCAGTCGGCCATGTTTAGCAGCGTGATGGTATGTCCGTTGCCCAGCAGCGTAGCCTGCCCAAGTGCCAGGGGGCCTTGGTTCACCGTGATGTCAAAATCGCTAGTTACGAGCACTACATCAATCGGCGAAAACTCGTGAGTCAAGAGTCCGTACCAGTCTGCCTCGCTCGAGACGGTGAGGATCACGCGTGACATTTTCACAAATCTTTGTACTATTACTTGTGTGCGTCTTTTTTTTCAGGTCATGCATGGTTCACTTCTTTACATTGGAAAATGAGCAGCAAGTGTTCATTTATTTTTATAAACGAATAGACTAGAACTAGGACTAGGCTTGCCCACAGTAGGTCTGATCTCACTTTTCATTGGAAAAATTAGCAGCAAGTGTTTATTTATTTTTATAAACGACTAGACTAGAACTAGGACTAGGCTTGCCCACAGTGGCAATCAAGGTCTGATCTCATTCTTTTTTTTTCGTCTGACCTGAAAGAAAACACGAGGATCATATGACCTAAAACACGACGGCCGGGTTGCTGTCGCCGTGATCGCCCATCATGCTCCAGGCCTGCGGGCCGTTGATCACTGTCTGCTCTGTCACCGAGCCGGCAGGTGCTGCCAAACTTTTGCCGGCTGTCTTGGCAGCAGCAGGCGGCGCAGACTGCGGCGGCACAAAGTCCTCTTCAATCTCGATCTCAATGTCGCCCGTGTCAAACGCAGCATCGTTCGAGTCCCACTCGCCGTGCATGACGAGAAACCGCTTGACAAAAACCTGGCCACCCGACTCGGTCGAGCGGAAGTAGATGCCACGGTCCTGCAGCACAGGGACAACGCGCGCGTTCATCCGCAGATCCTTGATGTCACCGTGATGGAACTTGCGGTAGTTGTCGGGATTCTGCACCAGAATCTCCGTCTTGCCCTCGATGATCTTGGTGCGCAGTACCGTGGTCTTGTCTTTCTCGGCAACCTCATCCGTCTGCGGGTAGCGGAACACAACGGCTGAATACTGCGCGCGCACAAGCTCGGCAGGCAGGTTCGCACGCTTGAACCATGGCTGGGCGTTTTTGACCACCTCGGCGATGTTGGCCTCGTCCAGGCGGCGGAGATGCGCGGCCTGCTCTTCGCTGACGCCCAGCAGGAGAGTGTGCTTGCCGTCACGCACCTCAAACTTGGGATCCGCCTGCAGGTGGAATCCACTGCGAATGTACGGCAGCTGACGCAGAGCATTCTCACGTTCCTTGCGAGGAGTCTCGTCGCACAAGAGCTCAGGTGCAGGCTTGGCAAGCTGGAAAGTTACATCACCACGCTCCGACTGAGATATGCGTGAGTAAACAATCGCAATGCCGGCGCCACCCTGTGTCTTCTTCGGATCAGAGTGGGCCATTTGCGAAAAATCGACGTTTTCAACCAGCGGAAACTTTGCGGCAGCCATTGGTGCGTTGAGGAAGTTGGAAATGGCTCGGATATTTCAAAAAGAACCATTTCAAAAATATTTTGGCGACTTTTTCTTCAAAAAAAAATGAAAAGATAATTTATTTTGGTGACTTTTTGTTGATTCTTTTTATTGATTTTGTTGATTCTTTTTTGTTGATTTTTTGTAACGTGACGTCATGTAATAGAATTTTATCATTATTTTTGAGTAAAGGCAATGGATGCACCTCGTCTTCGGCATATTCCGCCGGGTCTTTCCAAAGACGAGTTTTTGCGTCAGATAGGATTTGCTTTGTTGCTTCGGAATACTGCAAGATGTGCCGAATGTCCACTACTCTACCTAACCAATTGCCTTTGCCACGGAAACCCTGCTTTTCGCGGCTGCGGCGACAAAGCGAATGAACTTTTGGAAGATTTGCGTGCGCAACCACCTGTGATTGCTGGGCAGCCGCCAGCAACAATGCTTGTACAGACAACGAAAGAACCGAGTAGCCTGTAAGATCCTGTTATAGAGTGAATGCAACTTGGATAACGTGCTGAAAGCGCTTGTGATTGCAAATACATTTATCCCGCTGATCTGTGGTTGCGTGTTCAAACTCCTGTAAATACCAGGGAATACATGAATAAAACAACTGCTTCTTCTCTTCATCTCTCCTTCTTTTTCCTCTCGCCGTTCTTTTATATTTCAGTCTTTCTTCTCTCAGTCTTTTACCTCGGGGCTGCAGAACAGCTTAGAGCTGGGCAACCAGACAGCCTTGGCGTAAAAACGGTCCAGGTCGGCTGCGTTCAGGCTCTTGCGGAGTTCCGTTATATTATCAACGCCCTGAAGCCCAAGAAGTCGCAGCGAGGGTGCCTGCAGTATCCAGCAGAGAGTTTCCTGGTCCAGTCCGGTGCATCCAGACAGGTCGAGCACCTGCGTGTCTGTCAGTGGAAATGGGTGGCTCTGTGAAATACCAGATGCGTCGCAGTCGGCAGCCATCACTACGACTTTCCCCTGCAGCAAACTCCACTCCATGGCAACCACATCCCGCAGCCGCGCTTGGGCTGGCTCTGTGAAGTTGTAGTAGTCCACATCAGCTCTCTGGTCGCCATCATTTGCAACAAAGACTTGATTTGGTAAAATGAGTGTAATGTCCATGAATTGAATGTGGATACTCTGCTGGTGAATAAAAAGATCTTTTAGTGAATTAAAATTTAAACTGTCTGTAAACAAAATGACGTCATTGTTGATAACTTTCATGATGTCATTGTTGAAAATATTGTTGCCGTCAACACCAGCAAGAACATCAAATCCAACAAAACACATGGCTGAACCTGTTCTTCGGCACATTCCGCCGGGTCTGTCTCAAGGCGAGTTGCTGCGTCAGATTGAATTTTCATTGGAGGATGCTGTGAAGTGCAGGACTCTGATGTTTCCACCGTGTTTCTGTGGCGAGCTTTCGGACGCAGGGGTGGCGGGCGAGTTTCTTGATGATCTGCGCACGCAGCCGCCAGCTGACGCAAACACTGATTTGTGATGTCAGTCAGAAGGATTCATTTCATTCAAAATGAATGATCATTTGACAAGAGTGAAATATTGAGTGAATGATTATTTGACAAGAGTGAAAAATACAATTTAATTCATGCTACAAAATCATTGTTGAGGCGGTTCAATCATCAGGGATGCGCCCGAGCCCGAGATGGTGAGCTGTGGCGCGTAGATCTGAACAATCTTATCATCGCTGGGCAGAGGCGAACAAACAAAGGGCTGCTCAGCGTTGTCGCCCCGGCTGATCGCAATTCCAAACGCCTGTCCAGGCAATATGCAGGTGATCAACACAAAAACCGCGCCACGCGCAAGGTTGGCGGTTATTGTGTCGCGCGTCATGTTCAGCGTCTGAGAGAGTTTGGTGATCAACTGCTCGGTGCCTTCCATTGCGCGTGACGAAAATGAATTGTGTATATGGTCCCCGAGTGCTTCGCTGCGCTGTCTGCTTCTCGTGTCCATCTCAGGTCCGGAAGTATCTGCCAACAGTCCGGTTTTCGTGTCCGCCTTAGGTCCAGCAGTCCGGTTTTCGTGTCCGGCTTGGGTTCAGCAGTCCGGTTTTCGTGTCCGGCTTGGGTCCAATGTGACTGTCTTAGGTCCGGTGCTTTGAACCTTTTGAATCCGGCTGCGCGTTAGGTTTGTATATCAAAATATAACCCACATATCTCAGCGAACTGCGAAGTTCGATTTCATCATCATCATCACCATCATCACCATCATCATCTTTCGCCCTGCTAGCTAAATTGTGCAAAGCGCTCGACTTTTAATCGAGAGACTAGGGGTTCGAATCCCCTGCAGGGTACTGTCTCATCATCATTATCATTACTGTCTTTGCCCTGCTAGCTAAATTGTGCAAAGCGCTCGACTTTTAATCGAGAGACTAGGGGTTCGAGTCCCCTGCAGGGTATCATCATCATCATCATCATCATCATCATCATCATCATCATCATCATCATCATCATCATTATCATTATCATCTATTCTGCTCTGCTGGCGCAATGGTAGCGCACACGACTTTTAATCGTGGGGCTAGGGGTTCGAGTCCCCTGCAGAGCGTGGTTTTCTGCCCAACAAGCTCAATTGGCGAGCACACGACTTCTAATCGTGGGGTTGTGGGTTCAAATCCCATGTTGGGCCATACATATATTTTTATTATTTTTAGTCACAGTGATAGCATTGTTTTACCTCGGTGTTGTTTTACCTTGATCTCTAGAGAAACACAACTTTGATTTTGATAGCATGACATTTTGATAGCATGACATTCGGTGTTGTTTTACCTTGATCTTTAGAGAAACACAAAATCGAACACAAATCACACTGCACACAAAGACATCCTTCATCTTCATGAACTAACAACAAAACGCTTTTGAAATAACCACAAAGACATCCTTCATCTTCATGAACTAACAACAAAACGCTTTTGTAAACTCGGCACATCCCAACCGCTTTCCTTGATTAAGAGCGCAACGTAGCGACACACACAGCAGTATATGAATCCGCCGCCAAGAAAATTCAGGTCGCTCAAGACGCTTGCAAGTGAATGTTCAGGCAATTCCCGTAGCAGGTGAAGCACCGACCCATCGATTGGTGTCTTGCAATACTCTTCAACACTGCTTTTGGTCCATTCATGAGCCGGGATTTGAACATTTTCCGAAAATCGTCGGACCCACTCAATTGTTGAAACGCGGACAAGTGGAAGGGGTATTTCTTCGCCGTCGGAAATTTCCATGTCGATGATGATGTTTCGCAGCGTTGAAAACTGATGCCACACGTTGCGCCCGACCGAAATTTGTTGGCCCTCCACAGAAAGCACGACAACTTCTTCCATGAGAGAGAGATGAAAAAAAAACAAAACAAAACAAAACAATACAAAAAAACGCAAACGCTAAAAAAACGCAAAAGTGAGCAGAAAAGATCAAAGAAACCCCTCTTTTCGTATTTTCCATCATGTTTACAACCAAGAAAGAATGCATCAATGCTATCGTTGCTTTTTGCCAAGCAAAGCATTCTATCGCCGATGCTATGAAGATGTACGCATTAGTTTATGACTCGGTCGGGACTGGAGAAACGCTAAGCGTAAAGTCGTTTACTCCGGTAGAACTCAATGCGGCTCGCGACCGATGTCCGGAAGAATGTCGCGCGCAATTCACTTCCGTCGCAAGCTACCTCTACCGTTACTGCATGGGTGGAACCAGATGTCTTCTCTCCGCAGGCGGGCGTACCCGTTCGGCTAAAATGAATGCCTCCGCTCTGTGACAAGTTCTATTTGCGAAACTTTACTCTGTAACAAAATGTGTTTGCGGAAAACCTCAAGCGCACTCCACAAACCAAAAACTGAGCGAGTAATGGGTACTTCAGTAATACAAAATCATTCACCATTCTTTCTCACATCTGCGTTAACATTGCCTTTACAATTCCTCTTCCGCATTTTCACGCATCCTCTAAGTTAACATCATTCCACAGCTCGTCTGGCATGTGACCATGCTGCCATTTGCGCGCAATAATAATCATCAAGAGGGCTTTTGGCGCATAATAGCGTTTTTGGCATGCCCGTAGCATACGCTCGAATCGCATAATGTGTGGCAGTTGATCCGTCGGTTGGCCCAGTGCGAACGGTGACAGGTTATCCGCCAGTTGACCCAGCGGGTCTGGGAGCCTCTTGAGTGTGTGACATCCCTGTATACTCAGACACCGCAGGGCACCTGTGGATCCGAGAGAGTCGGGTAGTTTTATCAGCAAGCGGCACCCCGCGACATTCAACCGCTCAAGCATACGAAGCTGGCCAATGGACTCTGGCAGCGCAAGGATCTGCACGCAATCCTGCATGTTTAGTGACGTGAGATGCGCGAGTTGGCCGGCCGATCGGGGAAGCGTGGTCAGCGCGCGGCAGTCGTTGAGTTGCAAGGATTCAAGTTCCGTTAGTAACCCCAGCGACTCTGGCAACGTTGTCAGCGAATGACACCATCCGAGACGCAACTGTTGCAAGGTGCCAAGGGACGCAAGCGATTCCGGAAGGCAGGTCAAGCTGTAGCAAAAATTCAGGTCCAGCAACCGTATTCCCTTCCACGCATCCAGACATGGCGGGAGACAACTTAGACGTGTATCATATGTCCAAGACACGCATTTTTTCACTCGATGTCTTCGGATCTCCTCAGGCTGCGATATGCTCATCTCCAGAAACAAAAAAAAACAATACATATGATGACGTCATCGTATATTATGTTGTTGGATCAAATATTATATTGGATCAAAACACTGAATCAAAACACTGCTATGCACTGCACATGGAACATGCCAGCGGGTTGTTGCGCGAGCATGCCATGCGCTCCTCGGCCTCGACGTCCATGTCTTCCGGTGTGGCGGCGGCGGCTGCGTCCGCTGCCGCAGCCTTTATGTCCCTGGACTGTTGCTTGGCGTGCGCGACGACCGACGGGTCCAGGGTGAATTTGATGGCGTCGGTGGCCGGCTTGGAGCGCAGGTAGTACATGCCGGTCTTCAGGCCGCGCTCCCAGCCGTAAAAGTGCGCAGCGCTCAGCTGCTCGTCTGTCGGGTCGCTCATGTGCAGGTTGAACGACTGCGACTGGCAGATAAATGCGCCTCGGTCGGCCGCCAGATCAATGAGCGTCTGCTGCGAAATTTCCCACACGGTCTTGAAGATGTCGCGGATGCGCTTGGGGATGCGCAGAATGTCCTGCACCGAGCCGCTGTGCGCCATGATCTCCTGCCGCATGGCGTCGTCCCAAAGCCCCTCGGCCATGAGCTCGTAGACCAGGTACTTGTTGACCACCTGGAACTCGCCGCTCAGCACTTTGCGCGTGTACATGTTGGTGGTGAACGGCTCGATTGACTCGTTGTTGCCGAGGATCTGCGCCGTGGACGCGGTGGGCATGCACGTGAGCAGCAGCGAGTTGCGCAGGCCGTGCTTGGCAATCCGGCCCCGCAGCGTGTCCCAGTCCCAGAGGCTGGTGGGCGTCACGCCCCACAGGTCGTACTGCAGCTTGCCTTGGCTGGCTGGCGAGCCCGCGTACGAGGCGTAGGCGCCCTCGGCCTCGGCCAGCTCGCACGATGCCTCGAGCGCCGCGTGATACATGGTCTCGAAGATTTGCAGGTTCAGCGCCCGCGCGCCCGGATGCGGCACGCCCCACGTCTCCTCCCACGGCAGGCGCAGCATGGCAAACGTGTCGGCCAGCCCCTGCACGCCGACGCCGACTGGCCGGTGCGCCAGGTTGGAGCGCCGCATGTCGTCGATCATGTAGAGATTGCGGTCAATCACGCGGTTCATGTTCACAATCGTGGCCTTGACCACAGCGTGCAGCTCGTCAAAGTCGAACGACCCGACCCCGTCGTCGGCGCCCAGGCTGACAAACTTGGGCAGGGCGATGGACGCCAGGTTGCAGACGGCAATCTCATCGGGCGCCGTGTACTCGACGATCTCGGAGCACTGGCCCGTCAGCTGGTCGTTGAAGACGCCGGCGTGCTCGTCCGGCTCGGTGAAGCAGTACGTGTCCTCAACCGCGCCCATGTCCTGGATGCTGGTGACGACGGGAACGGCGTCGTCGCCGGCCCGGGGCCAGTGCATCTGCCAGATACCATCACGCCCGGCCGGCGACAGGCGCGCGTCCTCGCCCACGCTGCGGAACATCATGCGCGGCCGCTTGAGCAGCGAGTGCGACCCGCGCACCTCGTCGAGCCGGCCGCCGCAGGCCGTCATGAAGCCGGCCACCCACGCGCGGCGCGCCGGCTCAGGCGCCATGGTGCGCGTCTGCAGCGCCTGCTCGCCCTCGGCCACCGGCACGAAGGCCAGCAGCTCGTGGTTCTCGGACGGCGCTTGCTTGCGGACCATGGCCTCGTTGTAGCCGAGCCGCGCCAGCGTCTCCTTGGTCACGCTGTCCTTCGGGATGACCAGGCACGGCACCTTGAGGGACGGCGGGCGCGGCGCCAGCGAGGCCGGGTCCGTGCCCTTCTTCAGCACGCCGTACGCGTAGATGTAGCCGCGCCGGAAGGCGTCGTGCTCGGCCAGATCGTACTTGACCGACCCGGGGTACCGGACCGGCGGCGTCGGTGCCAGGCGGGATCCGATGGCGAGCGCCTGCGCATCCACGCGCGTGGCGCCGTCCGCCAGGATGAACTTGTGCTCGCGCGTGCAGTCGATGACCGAGCCGTGCGACGTGGTGATGCGGATCAGCGGCACCTTCTCGGCCGTCCGCTGCGGCACAACCTCGGACCAGGCCTTGCCGTTCCACACCTTGACTGGCCGGGGGCCCTTGCTCTTCCGGGCAGCCGGCTCGGGCAGCGCCGCGAGCTTGGCCTCGATCGCGCAGATTTCCGACTCGAGCGTCCGGATCTTGCGCTCGTTGGACACGAGGGCGCGCCGGTCGCGCAGCGCCTGCAGGTGCGCCTCGGTCTTGGCGCGGTCGTCGGCCTGCTCGGCCACATCCTTGGCAGTCTCGTGCGCGGTGGCCAGCGAGAGGATGCTCTGCGGGCCATGCTCCGTCAGCACCTCCGTGTCGCCGGCCACGCACAGGTTTGACTGCTTGATGGTGCCGATGTTCTGCTGGTTCGACTTTGCGTTGCACGCGTCCTTGTACAGCATGTACGGCGACCCCGTCTCCTTCTGCACGCGCAGGATCTGGAACCAGAGCTCTTGCGCCCGGACGACGCGCACGCCGCGCTTCTCGCTCTCGTACTTGGTGTACAGCGCGTCAAAGGCGGCGCCCCACACGTCGCACAGGCCCGGGCACTCGTGCGGGCACATCAGCGTCCACATGCCGTCCTGCTCAACGCGGCGCATGAACAGGTCGGGCACCCAGAGCGCGTAGAAGAGGTCGCGCGCGCGCATCTCCTCCTTGCCGCCCTGCAGCTTCAGCTCTAGCCAGCTGAACACGTCCGCGTGCCATGGTTCCAGGTAGCAGGCAAACGCCCCCGGGCGCTTGTTGCCGCCCTGGTCCACGTAGCGCGCTGTCGTGTTGAAGTTGCGCAGCAGCGGCACCAGGCCGTTGGACGTGCCGTTGGTGCCGGCAATGTAGGACCCTTTCGCGCGGAACGTGGATGCCGAGAAGCCGATGCCGCCAGCCGTCTTTGAGATGATGGCGCAGTTGTGCAGCAGGCGGTAGACCGAGTCGATCGAGTCCTGGTCGCCGGGCGGCTGCAGCAAGAAGCACGAGGCCATCTGCGGGTTGGGCGTGCCCGAGTTGAACATGGTCGGCGAGGCGTGGCTCAGGATACCCTTGCTCAGCAGGTCATACGTCTGCAGCACGCGGTCAATGTCCTCGCCGTGGATGCCGAGTGCAACGCGCATGTACATGTGTTGCGGCGACTCGACCACCTCACCGCCAATCTTGAGCAGGTATGAGCGCATCAGCGTGCGCAGCCCAAAGTACGTGAAGGTCATGTCGCGGTTGTGGATGATGGCCGCGTCCAGCGTGGCCTTGTGCTTGCGCACCGTGGCCAGCAGCTCGTCGGACACGAGCGGCATGTGGCGGCCCGTTTTCTCGTGCACGTAGCTGTGCAGCTTCTCCACCAGCTCGCTGAAGCACTTGCTTGTGCGGCGGTGCAGGTCGGCCACGGCCAGGCGCGCCGCCAGCACCGAGTAGTGCGGGTGGAACGTGACCATCTGCGCCGCCTTGCGGGCCGCCTCTTGGTCAATCTGCGACGTGGTCACGCCGGACGTCAGCCCGGAGATGACCATCTGTGACACCTTGACCGCGTCCACCGCGCTGTCCAGATTGTAGCACAGTTTTTCGATGCGCGAGGTGATCTTGTCGAACGAGAGCCGCTCCTCTTTTCCGTTGCGCTTGACCACAATCATCGCAGCGTGGGCCGTCGGGTTGGAAAGTCGCGGAAATATTTTTCGCTGCGAAAGTCGGCGAAAATCTTTCGCTTTTGTATTTGGAGCAGGTTTTGAGAGTTTCAGCGCGTGGGCGACAATCTTTGTTGATTGTTGAGCGCCGTCAGTGGTGCATTCCGTCGGGGTGGCAGCCTGTAAGGACATTTACCTCAGACGTGGAATCTAAACTTTTTTCCCCATGGCCACCCACAGCTGAGCAATTTTTGGATATTTTTTTTTCCAACACTACCATAAAACATCTTCATGTCCAATCTGGAAGAGGAAGGCGACGGAGACGTGCTGGGCTTGGCGCGCTATGTATTTAGCGAGCAGCGCCAGCCCGGCAAGGTGGTCATTATCGAAAACCGGCCAGAGACGGCGGCCGCGCTCTTCCAACTACTGTGTGATCTGTACATCTGCGGCGCCAAGGTCTACAACGGGATGGATCCGGGCGACCATATTCAGCAGATGGCCGATCTGCGTGATTCGACGCTCGGCTTTCTGCGCGAGCGCATGATCCATGCATTCTCTATCGAGCCGACGCTCGAGTTTGTCCAACCAGACCCCACTGCCAAAGCTCGGTATCGGTTTCACTTTGACGAGAGCGACATGACGCGGTCGCGCTTGGTGGACCAGCTGCTTGGCACGCGGCTCTCGTTTGCCTACACGCGCGCGATGTGACACATTAATTAGTATTTTCAAATTATTGTCAGTCGATGTATATAACAAGCAATTTTATTAGTTCGTTTACTATAATTTCGATCGGAATCCATGTGGAATCATGCCAATATTCCGACGGTATCAGAACTGGACCATTGTTCAAGCTGGTCACAAAGTGTGACTGGGTCCACTTGTATAAAATACGTGTGACTCATGATGGCTTGGAAAACGCTGTGTTGTGACGTCACAGAGTTTTGACTGTCTATGACATAATTTTGCGCGGGTTCATGACATCATTTTTCAGCCATGGAGCGCGTGATGAGCTCGGTGCCGAAGGCACTGGGCAAGCTGACGGCGCTGAGTACGCTTACAGTGGATGGGAGTTGCGCTTTTCGCCGCACCCGTTGCACTGTGGGCATTAGGCTGCTGCTGGCAAGCGAGTTGCGTATTCTTTGTGCAATACGACGCCTACCCAAGTCGGTGGGCCAGCTGGCGGCGCTGACAACGCTGAATCTCATAGCGTGTAGTGCGTTGACGAGGCTGCCCGAGTCGATCGGCCAGCTGGCAGCGCTGACAGCGCTGCATATCAACAGGTGTCACGCGTTGACCATGATGCCCGAGTCGCTGGGTCAGCTGGCGGTGTTGACGGCGCTGGATCTCAGCGTGTGTTTTGCGCTTACTACGCTGCCTGAATCGCTGGGTCAGCTGACGGCGCTGACAATACTGGATCTTGCCTGGTGTGAATCGCTTACAGGGCTGCCCGAGTCACTGGGCCGGCTGGCGGTGCTGACTTTTCTTGATCTTAGGGGGTGCTGCGCTTTGACGATGCTGCCCGAGTCGGTGGGCCAGCTAGCGGCGCTGACGGCGCTCGATGTCAGTGAGTGTCGCGTGTTGACAGTGCTGCCCGAGTCGCTGGGCCAGCTGGCGGCGCTGATAACACTGAATCTTAGCGGGTGTGAGGTGTTGACGGGGCTTCCCGAGTCGCTGGGCCAGCTGGCGGCGCTGACGACACTGAATCTTTGCGGGTGTCGCGCGTTGACCATGATGCCCGAGTCGCTGGGCCAGCTGGCGGTGCTGACGACGCTGGATCTCAGCGTGTGTCCCGCGCTGACCATGCTGCCTGAATCGTTGGGTCAGCTGACGGCGCTGACAATACTGGATCTCGCCTGGTGTGAATTGTTGACGGGGCTGCCTGAGTCACTGGGCCGGCTGGCGGTGCTGACTCTTCTTGATCTCAGCATGTGTCGCGCGCTGACGATGCTGCCCGAGTCGGTGGGCCAGCTAGCGGCGCTGACGGCGCTCAATGTCAGTGAGTGTCGCGTGTTGACGGTGCTACCCGAGTCGCTGGGCCAGCTGGTGGCGCTGACGACGCTAGATCTTCCGCCATTTATCCGTGTGCTACCGGACTGGGTCATGCAGATGGCGGCGCTGACGACGTTGAATCTCAACGGGTGTCACACGTTGACGGGGCTGCCCGAGTCGCTGGGCCAGCTAACGGCGTTGGTGGCGCTGGAGCTCAGCGAGTGTCACGCGTTGACGGGGCTCCCCGAGTCGCTGGGCCAGCTGGCGGCGCTGACGACACTGGACCTCAGGTCTTGCATCGTGTTGACGGGGCTGCCGTCGTCGCTCGGCCAATTAACGGCATTGACGGTGCTGAATCTCAACTGGTGTCGTGCGATGACGGAGCTCCCGGGTTCGCTGGGCCAACTGACGGCGCTGGCGGATCTGAATGTCAGAGAGTGTTACGCGTTGACGGCACTTCCTGAGTCGCTAGGCCAGCTGGCGGCGCTGACGACGCTGAATCTCAGCCGGTGTGAGGCGTTAACGGGGCTGCCTGTGTCGCTGGGCCAGCTGGCGGCGCTGACGACGCTGGATCTCAACTCGTGTCACGCGTTGACGGAGCTGCCCGAGTCGCTGGGCCAGCTGACTGCTTTGGAAACACTGCACATGCACAACACCAGAAGCCTCAAGCGCTTGCCATTTGCATTTCTTAACTTGCCTGACTCTATATTTGGCTATTCCGTCGTGGGCGAGCGCATTTATTATCCCGTTGGTCTGCCAGCATTGACGTTCCCACCTACTTATGTTGCAAATCTGGGCGTACGGGCTATCAAGAACTTTCTATTCGTGCACCATCACCCGCTTAAGATTCTGTATTTGATTCTGGCAGCGCGCCGTCGCCGCATGCGCAGGCCGCCGGCCGAGCTGTGGGTGCTGATTCGTGACGAGTTTTTCTGGTAGATGTTTTACGTTGGGGGAGTTAAACAAATAAATAACAGAAAATAACTAACAGAAAATAACTAACAGAAAATATGAATGTATTGGGATAAAAATAAAAATTGATAAACACTGTGGATCACACTCGGTGACGTAATTATCTGTCGTTTGTGACATCATTTTGCGCAAGCCAGTCATGGTGTATGTGATGCGCTCGGTGCCGAAGGCACTGGGTAATCTGACGTTGCTGAGGACGCTTACGGTGGATGGGAGTTGCGCCGATCGCCGCACCACAGTGCGGCGATCTCGCAGACTGCACAGCAGGCTGCTGCTGGCAAGCGAGCTGCGTATTCTTAGTGCAGTAAGACACATGCCCGAGTCGCTGGGCCAGTTGACGGCGCTTACGGCGCTGTATTTCAACGAGTGTCACGCGTTGACCATGCTGCCCGAGTCGCTGGGCCAACTGACGGCGCTGACGACGCTGAATCTCAGCGAGTGTAGCGTGTTGACGGGGCTGCCCGAGTCGCTGGGCCAGCTGGCGGCGCTGACGACGCTGGATCTAGCGGAATGCCGCGCGTTGACGTGGCTGCCCGAGTCGCTGGGCCAGCTGGTGGCGCTGACGACGCTGGATCTAGCGGAATGCCGCGCGTTGACGGGGCTGCCAGGGTCGCTGGGCCAGCTGGCGGAGCTGAATTATCTGAATCTCAGCTGGTGTCGCGCGTTGACGGGGCTGCCCGAGTCGCTGGGCCAGCTGGCGGCGCTGACGTAG
>Ga0214917_10000361_pt1 | contig 59384 bp, 59 predicted proteins | sample LL_1208_BB_MetaG_FD_177983 | JGI IMG/M metagenome (GOLD analysis project Ga0214917, IMG submission 177983) | Freshwater microbial communities from Lake Lanier, Atlanta, Georgia, United States - LL_1208_BB | ecosystem: Environmental > Aquatic > Freshwater > Lake | place: USA: Georgia | collected... | reverse complement strand
GCAACTGAAGCACCAGGACTGGGTTGGCACTGGGGATCAGAAGCGCATCATCCAGAACTTCCACGTGGAGAAAGAGTTGCTGTTGGTACATCTGGAACGCTACAAGAAATTCTGCTTGGACCATCACACGCGGCCGATGGTTCCATGAATCTTTTTGGTGCACTCCGTCGAGCAATGGCAACAACTGGCTATTCTGATGTTAAATCTTTCCAGCGAGTAGAAGTACTTATACACCGTGCCTAATCCTCACGGAGTTCTGGTTGTCGATTTTGGTGCGCAATACGCGCAACTCATCGCACGCCGAGTCCGTGAAGCAAATATTTATTCGGAGATAGTTCCTTCATCAATTACTGCAGCAGAGGTCACTGCAAAAAATCCCGAAGCAATCATTCTTTCTGGTGGGCCTTCGAGTGTGTATGCAGAAAATGCTCCTTCAGTTGATCCTGCAATCTTTGCTCTAAACATTCCTATATTCGGAATCTGTTATGGATTTCAAGCCATGGCTGCTGCCCTAGGTGGAGTCGTAACCCAAACAGGAAAATCTGAATTTGGTCGTACGCAATTAAAAGTTAAAGCTGGCTCCAAAGTATTTGCGTCATTGCCCGCAGAACAAAGAGTTTGGATGTCTCATGGAGACGCTGTAACAGAAGCACCGTGTGGCTTTATTGTCACAGCCAGTACCAGTGATACTTCTATCGCTGCCTTTGAAAGTGCAAATGCGCAATTATCTGGAGTTCAATTCCATCCTGAAGTTCTCCACTCTGAACACGGCCAAGCAATTCTTAAAAATTGGTTAGTCAATATTGCCAAGTGCAGCACTACCTGGACATCGGCAAATATTGCTCAGACAGAAATTGAAAAAGCTCGCAAACAAATTGGCACAAAAAGAGTGATCTGTGGGCTTTCAGGTGGAGTTGATTCAGCTGTCGCCGCAGCAATTATTCAAAAAGCTGTAGGAAAACAACTCACGTGTGTCTTTGTTGATCATGGCTTATTGCGAAGTGGTGAATCCGAGCAAGTTCAAAGAGATTTCGTCGCATCAACAGGTGTAAATCTTGTGGTTATTGACGCAGTAGATCAATTTTTAAGTGCGCTTAAAGGCGTTATAGATCCAGAGGAGAAACGTAAAATTATTGGCCGCGAATTCATTCGGTCATTTGAAAATGCAGCTCGTGATATTGAAATTGGTGGCGAAGTCGAATTTTTGGTTCAAGGAACTCTATATCCAGATGTAGTTGAATCTGGCGGTGGAACCGGAACTGCCAACATAAAGTCACACCACAATGTTGGGGGGTTACCTGATGATCTTAAATTCAATTTAGTCGAACCACTTCGTGCGCTATTTAAAGATGAAGTAAGGAATGTGGGCGTTGAACTAGGTTTGCCTGAAGAAATTCTGTGGCGTCAACCTTTTCCTGGCCCTGGACTTGGAATTCGAATCATCGGAGAAGTTACTAGCGATCGTTTAGAGATACTACGTGCTGCAGATTTAATTGCTCGCGAAGAGTTAAAGATTGCCGGACTCGATAGAGATATTTGGCAGTGCCCTGTTATTTTGCTTGCTGATGTTCGAAGTGTGGGTGTGCAGGGGGATGGACGTACATATGGCCACCCAATAGTTTTGCGACCAGTATCAAGTCAAGATGCCATGACTGCGGATTGGTCACGAATTCCGTATGAAGTCCTTGAGAAGATTTCGACGCGAATCACAAACGAGGTGCGCGAAGTCAATCGAGTCGTGTTAGATGTAACCAGTAAGCCGCCAGCAACAATCGAGTGGGAGTAAGCAGTGAAGAGAGTTTCGACAGTAGCAATTGGATTAGTTCTACTATTTAGTTCAATTTCTTTTGCACCAGGTGCACAAGCCGCTTCACTTAAATGCACTGCTACGAAAGCAAGCGGCCATGCGCCAAAGAAAATTGCTACACCGACAAAAGTTCTGACAACTTTTCCAAAGAAATTTACTCTTGTGACAAATTGTGGAAATATCATTATTTCAACAGTTGGTTCAAAAGCCCCATTCACGATGACTTCAATTGCAGCACTTGCAAAGGGTGGTTATTACGATGATTCTCTCTGTCATCGCCTCACAACGCAGGGCTTATTTGTTCTTCAATGTGGAGATCCCACAGCTACAGGTACCGGCGGACCGCAATTCACATATCCAGATGAAAATTTGCCCGCGAATAAAACTAATAACTATCCGGCCGGAACCGTTGCTATGGCTAATTCAGGCCCAAATACAAATGGAAGCCAATTCTTCTTGGTGTACGCAAACACAACGCTTGCGCCTAGTTACACAATTTGGGGAACAATTACATCTGGTTTAGATATCGTCAAAGCAATTGCTAAAGCTGGTGCTATAGGTGGAGCACCAGATGGGAAACCAGCAAAAACTATTGCGATTTCAAAAGTCTTAGTTAATTAATTCGTATTAACTAACTTAAAAGCTTCAGCAAGTCTTCCTTCTGCAAATCCAGCAGCGGCTGCGTTGCGACCACCCCATTCGCGAACCATTTTTTCTAAATCCGGATTATGAGAAGTTTGTGATGCGTGAGCGTGCAGTGCCTTTATTTTTAAATCAAATGTCTCGGTCACGTCCACAAAGTGATCTGGGTTTGAGAATCCCATCATCCAAATTTCGCGAACTTTCCACGGTTCTAGCTTCTCTTTATCTAAGAGATCCGTAAATGCAAAAGGGTTTCGGGCGTCTGGGTAAACCGCCTGAACAGCAGCTTCTCCTGCAGCCAAGTGATCTGGATGGCTCGCACCAATTCTTTCCCAATTTCGTTCAGGGCTTTGGCAGACCATTCGATCTGGTTTAACACGACGAATTTGGCGAACAATATCTTTTCGTAGCGCAATAGTTGCTTCGAGATGACCATCTACGTAATTTAAAAATGTAATGTCAGTTACGCCAATAACTGCACCAGCTTCGCGTTGTTCGCGTTGACGAACTGCAGGCATATCTTCTTTAGCAATACCTGATGCTTCGCCGCCTTGGTCGCCATTTGTACAAAATACGTATGACACTTGTATTCCTTTTTTTACCCACTGTGCAATTGTTCCGGATGCTCCAAAATCAGAATCATCAGGGTGGGCATTAACAACAAGTACGCGCTTGATTTCGCTATCGGCAATCGGTTCCATGTCGGCAAGCCTAATAGACTCACCACTATGGAAAGTACCGACCCATTATTACAAGGGCTCAATCCGCAACAGCAAGCTGCTGTCATTCATAGCGGTGGACCACTTCTTGTAGTCGCAGGCGCTGGTTCGGGAAAAACAAGAGTTCTCACTCGCAGAATTGCATATTTGATGGCCCGCCGTGGTGTTGCACCGTATGAAATCTTGGCAATCACATTCACAAATAAGGCTGCTGGCGAAATGAAAGATCGCGTCGCAACATTAGTTGGGCCTGTTGCTAAATCAATGTGGGTTTCAACATTTCACTCTGCGTGTGTTCGATTATTGAGACAAGAGGCTGTGCGTCTCGGGTATGGAAATTCTTTCAGTATTTATGATTCTGCAGATAGTTTGCGACTTATCACCATTGTTGCCAAAGAACTTAATTTAGATCCAAAACGTTATCCGGCCCGCCAATTCCAATCAATAATTTCGAATGCTAAGAATGAGTTAATGGGCCCATACGATTATGTTAATGCGACAAAGAACCAATTCGAAGAAGTTGTCGCTGATTTGTATGCGGTTTATCAACGCAGATTGCAACAAGCCAATGCAATGGATTTTGACGATTTGATTTTGAAAACAGTGGAAATTCTTCAAAAATATCCCGAAGCTAAGGCACGCCTAAGATCACGCTTTAAGCACGTGTTGGTTGATGAATATCAGGATACAAACCATGCTCAATACATCTTGGTAAAAGAGTTAGTGGGAAATGCCCAAGAAGGGCTAGCACCAGCCGAGCTCTGCGTGGTGGGTGATGCCGATCAATCAATTTATGGTTTTCGCGGTGCCACTATTAGAAATATTCTGCAATTTGAACTCGATTATCCGAACGCAACCACAATCCTTCTCGAGCAAAATTATCGTTCAACACAAAACATTCTTTCTGCGGCAAATGCAGTGATTACTAAGAATGAGAGTCGCAAAGAAAAAAATCTGTGGTCCGAACAGGGAGCAGGAGCGCCACTGATTGGTTATGTCGCAGAGTCCGAACACGATGAAGCAGAGTTTGTAAAAGATGAGATTCGCGAGCTGCAAAGAAGTGGCGACTCCAATCCTGGGGATACGGCAATTTTTTACCGCACTAATGCACAATCACGTGTATTTGAAGAAGTTTTTATGCGGTCGGCTCTACCTTATAAAGTAGTTGGTGGACTTCGATTTTATGAACGGAAAGAAATCAAGGATTTATTGGCTTACTTGAGAGTACTAGCCAACCTCGAAGATGAAATCTCACTTCGCAGAATTATTAATGTGCCAAAACGCGGAATCGGTGATCGGGCAATTGAATGTGTAGACCTGTACGCGCAGAGTAATAATCTTTCGTTTTGGGGTGGTTTGTCTCAATGCGATCAAGCACCAGGAATGCCCGGCCGTGCAACTCAATCGGTTAATGAGTTTGTCTCGATGGTGGTTGCACTTCGCACACTTGTTGAAGCCAAGACTCGTCCATCAGTAATTATCGAAGCAATTTTAGAGCAATCAGGATTATTATCAGAATTATCTTCGAGTACAGATCCGCAAGATGAAGTTCGCGTGGAAAACCTCAAGGAATTGGTCGCGGTATCAATGGAGTATGAAGAACGACCATTTGAAGAATTAGGTGAAGATGAAGAAATTTCACTCGCAGGTTTCCTTGAAAAAGTTTCACTTGTAGCAGACGCAGATGAAATCCCAGAAGGTCAAGATCACGGAGGCGTTGTAACTCTCATGACTCTTCACACTGCTAAAGGCTTAGAGTTCCCAACTGTTTTTCTTACGGGAATGGAAGATGGAATATTTCCTCACTCGCGAACACTGGGCGAGAAAGATGAAATTGAAGAAGAGAGACGTCTCGCATACGTTGGTCTTACACGTGCAGAAAAACGTCTCTATATTTCTCGTGCGGAATATCGATCTTCTTGGGGATCGCCAACATATAACCCAGCATCACGATTTTTAGATGAAATTCCAGAAGGTGTCATCGAATGGCGCAATCACGGTGGTGCATCATCTTCTCTGTCACCATCACTCATTCGAAAGCCGCGAGTTACAACCGCACCATCACCGCGGCCAACAGGGAAAAAAAGCACTGCAATGCAATTAGCTGTGGGCGAACGTGTGTCACATGACACATTTGGCCTTGGAACTGTTGTGGCTATTGCAGGTGAAGGCGAAAAGTCTGAAGCCACCATAAACTTCGGACAGTACGGTGAGAAGCGATTACTGCTGCGGTATGCACCAGTTGAGAAGCTCTAGTATTAGCAAATACTTTTTCGATTTGAGTGGAGTTTTCTGTGGATCTCTTTGAATACCAAGCACGAGATCTATTTGAAAAATACGGAGTGCCCGTACTTGCAGCTGACATTGCAACAACTCCAGAACAAGCACACGATGCTGCATCCAAAATTGGCGGAAAAGTTGTCGTTAAGGCCCAAGTAAAAGTTGGCGGACGTGGAAAAGCTGGAGGCGTCAAAGTTGCTGCCGATGCAGAAGAAGCAAAAGATAAAGCAAGTGCAATTCTCGGTATGGACATAAAAGGGCACAAAGTTCGTACCGTGATGATTGCCCAGGCAGCGCCAATTGACTCAGAATATTATTTAGCAATTTTGTTAGATCGCTCAAACCGAACATTTCTTGTCATGGCATCTGTTTCTGGTGGTATGGATATCGAAGAAGTAGCGCACACTGCACCTGAAAAACTTGCCAAAATTCCTGTGGATGCAAATATTGGAATAACTCCCTCAAAAGCTAAAGAGATCATCGCTGCCGCAGCTTTTCCAGCCGATGTTTCAGCACAAGTTGAAGAAGTACTTTTAACACTATGGAAAGTTTTCCAAAGTGAAGATGCAACACTTGTAGAGATTAATCCACTCGTAAAGACAGTGGATGGAAAAATAATTGCACTCGATGGCAAAGTAACTCTGGATGACAATGCCGGCTTTAGACACCCAGATCACGAAGCGCTCATTGATCATGCTGCGACCAATTCACTCGAAGCAGCAGCAAAAGAAAAAGATCTCAATTACGTGAAACTTGATGGACAAGTTGGAATCATTGGTAACGGTGCAGGACTCGTGATGAGCACACTTGATGTTGTCGCATACGCTGGAGAAAAATTTGGAGGAGTTCGCCCAGCAAACTTCCTTGATATCGGCGGTGGCGCATCAGCACAAGTTATGGCTGATGGACTTTCAATTATTCTGGGTGATTCAGATGTTAAGAGTGTTTTTGTTAATGTATTTGGTGGCATCACTGCGTGCGACGCGGTTGCTAATGGAATTGTCCAAGCGCTCGAATTATTGGGAACAAAAGCAACAAAACCGATTGTCGTACGACTTGATGGGAATAACGTTATTGAGGGACGCGCAATTCTTAAAGCAGCCGGACATCCCCTTATTGAGCAAGTAGACACTATGGATGGAGCAGCAAATCGCGCTGCAGAATTGGCAGCCAAGTAATGTCTATTTTTCTCAATGAAAAAAGCCTTGTCATTGTGCAGGGCATGACAGGTGCAGAAGGAACTAAACACACCAAGCGCATGCTGACATCTGGTACAAAAATTGTTGGTGGCGTAACACCTGGTAAAGGCGGACAGAGTGTTGATATTGATGGCCACACACTTCCAGTTTTTAATACTGTTGCCGAAGCAATGAGCGTAACTGGTGCAAACACATCGGTCGTATTTGTTCCTCCAAAGTTTGCAAAGGCTGCGGTAATTGACGCAATTGATGCAGCGATGCCACTCGTAGTTGTTATTACAGAAGGAATTCCTGTTCATGACTCTGCAAGTTTTTATGCTCATGCAGTAACAAAGGGAACAACGCGAATCATCGGGCCAAACTGTCCAGGACTGATTAGCCCTGGAAAATCAAATGTTGGAATTATTCCTGCAGATATAACAGGTAGCGGTCCTATCGGATTGGTTTCTAAATCCGGAACTCTTACTTATCAAATGATGTTCGAATTGAGAGATATTGGTTTCAGTACCGCCGTCGGCATTGGCGGAGATCCGGTTATTGGAACAACGCACATAGATTGCTTGCGGGCATTTCAAGATGATCCTGAAACAAAGGCAATTGTGATGATCGGCGAAATCGGTGGAGATGCAGAAGAACGTGCAGCTGCCTTTATTAGTGAATACGTAACGAAACCAGTTGTAGGTTATGTCGCAGGATTTACAGCGCCTGAAGGAAAGACGATGGGTCACGCAGGTGCAATTGTTTCTGGTTCATCCGGCACAGCTCAAGCGAAAAAAGATGCTCTCGAAGCCGCTGGCGTAAAAGTAGGCAAGACACCAAGTGAGAGCGCGCAATTAATGCGTGCAATTTTGGGACGCTAGTCCTTATGTTTCAACGCGTCCTCTGGGTCTCGTTGTCACAAGTTTTACGTAGCATCGCCTTAGTTCTTCTGCCAGTAGCTTTTTTAGCTCTTATTGCATGGGCAACCGCCGGAAGTATTACTGGAGATACATCTGATCCGATTCGCGCGGCCACGTGGGTGTGGCTTGGTCTTCATAACATTCCGTTTGCATTGGTTATTCCGCCAGCTGGTGCTGAAGGATTTCTTTCATATTTACCCTTAGGCGGTTTATTCTTTCCTTTTATAGCGATAAGAAGTTCTTTCTCAAAAGTTGTCGACCGCCTAGATAGAGATACAAATTTAGTAAATATAGCTCGCGTGCATTTCACGATTATCTACACGTTGATTGCTCAACTTTTGATTTTTGCTTCTAAAACAAACGCTATTCGTGCTGTTTGGTACTCCGCCATTGCAATACTGATTCCAGCTGTTTACCTCACAACGCTGACTGTAGGGAAAAAAGTTACATTGACTCAGCCTGTCAGTTTTGGCACGAGAATTATTGCCCTTCTACTTGGAATAAGTGCATTATTTCTATCATTATCCTTATTCATTCATCTTTCAACAATCAAAGATTTAATTACAGTTCTTCGCCCAGGAATCTTTGGCGGCATTCTTCTTTTGTTGATAAATATTGTCTATCTTCCAAATGCGGCTGTTGCCACCATGGCTTATCTCAGTGGAACTGGTTTTGGAGTCGGTTCAAATACTCTAATTTCGCCCCTAGAACATCAGGTTACTCAAATTCCCGCACTTCCAATCTTGGGTGCCCTTCCAACTTCAGTAAATTCTATGTTTCTATTTTCAATCTTCTTTTTTGTTATGGCAGGCGCTCTACTAGCCAGCTGGACTATCGCACTTAAAACCAAAATCTTGTGGCAGAGTTATTTTGTGAGTATTGCAAGCGTGTTTGTCTTAACTTATTTTGCTAGCGGTTCATTGATTACGAACGAGTTGTCCACTATTGGACCATCGTTGTGGAAGTTTCCATTGAGTGTTTCAATTGAAATAGGAATTGGAATTATTTTAACTATTTTTCTTCCGCAGATTTCTTTACCGACTCGAAAATCCAAAATTAATGAGTGAGCGCAAGAAAATACGCAGAGCCATCATAAGCGTGTATGACAAGAATCGATTAGAGGAAATCGGAAAAGTACTCAGTGCTGCAGGCGTCGAAATTTTATCCACTGGATCAACAGCTCAGACTCTCACTGCGGCAGGAGTTAAATGTAATGAAGTAAGTGAAGTTACGGGCTTTCCAGAGATTTTGAGTGGAAGAGTAAAAACATTACACCCAAGCATCCACTCTGGAATTCTTGCAGATCAAAATAATTCAGAACATATGTCTGCGATTAATGAGTTGGGAATTAAACCCTTTGATCTCGTAATTATAAATCTTTATCCATTTGCAGAAACTATTTTATCCGGTGCATCTTTCGAAGAATGCATTGAACAAATTGACATTGGTGGGCCATCAATGTTACGTGGTGCAGCCAAAAATCATGAATCTGTTGCGGTTATCTCATCGACTAATCAATATGATCAACTTATTACAGCGATTAATGCAGGCGGATTTACGCTTGAAGAACGTCAGAGATTAGCACTCGAAGTTTTTAGAACAACAGCTGAATATGACTTAACAATTGCACATTGGTTGGAAAAAAATCCGGAGTCAGGGCTGCCAGAATGGTTTGGACGTATTTATACTAAACAAAATGCTCTTCGATATGGAGAGAATCCTCATCAAGTTGCTGCAATTTATAGTGGAGGCCCAGATGGAATAGTTCAATCTCAGCAATTACATGGCAAAGCGATGTCTTTTAATAATTACACAGACGCAGATGCCGCATGGCGAGCTGTTTTTGATCACTCTGAACCATGTGTTGCGATTGTTAAACACAGCAATCCGTGTGGAATTGCAATTGGAAACGTTATTGCCGATGCGTACATGAAGGCTCACCAATGCGATCCTGTTTCAGCATTTGGTGGAGTTGTTGCTGCAAATCGAATTGTCACCGTTGAAATGGCTAAAGCGCTTAGAGAAATATTTACTGAAGTTCTGATCGCTCCAACATATGAAAATGGTGTGGTTGAAATACTCTCCCAAAATCCTTCCATTCGAATCCTTAAGTGCGATGCGATAGCAGCCTCAAAAGTTGAAATGCGTCCAGTCAGTGGGGGAATTCTTTTACAAGAGATCGATTATTTAAATACCGATGGAGATTCGCCCTCTTCATGGAAACTAGTTGCGGGAACTCCAGGTACTTTTGAGCATTTGAAGGATCTCGAATTTGCGTGGCGTGCAGTCCGAGCAGTTAGAAGCAATGCAATTGTCTTATCTAAAAATGGAGCCAGTGTCGGGATTGGAATGGGACAAGTAAATCGCGTTGATAGCGCTGAACTTGCTGTCAAACGAGCCGGGGTTAGAGCAAACGGAAGCGTTGCAGCAAGTGATGCATTTTTCCCATTCGCAGACGGATTACAAGTACTTATTGATGCCGGTATCACAGCAGTTGTTTCACCTGGTGGAAGCGTTCGCGATGAAGAAGTTATTGCTGCTGCTAATCACGCTGGAATATCCTTATATTTCACCGGTACACGGCATTTCTCTCACCAATAAATCTTCAATAAGATGGTGCTATGACCGCAACTATTCTCGATGGCAAAGCCTTAGCCGCATCAATTAAAAAAGACCTAGCAGTCAGAGTTTCTGAGTTAAAGAAAAAAGGAATTACACCTGGACTAGGAACAGTTCTAGTTGGAGATGATCCAGGTTCACACTCTTATGTCGGCGGTAAGCACCGGGATTGTCAAGAAGTTGGTGTTAATTCAATTCGGGTTGATCTTCCTGAAAGCGCAACTCAAGCAGATGTTTTAGCAGCAATTAAAGATCTTAATAATGCAAAGGAATGTACGGGATATATCGTGCAACTTCCGATGCCAAAAGGAATCGATCCACAAGTAATTTTAGAAGCAATTGACCCATCAAAAGATGCAGATGGATTGCATCCGATGAACCTCGGCAGACTTGTTGCTGGTTATGACGCACCGCTACCTTGTACTCCTCGTGGAATTGTCGCGCTTTTGCAACATTACAACGTGGCACTAAATGGAGCAGAAGTAACTGTTATTGGTCGAGGGCTAACGGTTGGACGCCCACTTGGTTTATTACTCACACGTAAACACGAAAATGCAACTGTAACTTTGACCCATACTGGAACAAAAGATTTAGCCGTGCATACACGTAAAGCGGATATTGTCGTTGCTGCGATTGGTCAAGCACATTTCCTCAATGCATCCATGATTAAAGCAGGTGCAGCAATTATTGATGTTGGAATTTCACGTACTGATGCTGGTTTATTGGGAGACGTGCATCCAGATGTCATGGAAAAAGCTGGATTCGTTGCGCCAATGCCAGGTGGAGTCGGACCGATGACTCGAGCGATGCTTGTCACGAATGTTGTGGACGCATGTTCTTAGATTCGCGAGTTATTAAAGTTGCTAGCTATTCATCAGTAGCACTGGGAATAGTTTTAGGTGCCTTAAGTTTCGTACGTTCCGGATCGCTACTGATTGCTCTTGGAACATCAGGGGTCGCTTTTCCTTCAAGGCATCTACGCACAATTGAATTCTATTTCCCTGTGGCCATCGCAGCCGGGCTACTCATCTTGGCAATATCACTGCCGCACGGGTTGTAGAGTTATCTTGATATCAAGGCACATTTAAATCCGATTTTCGAAAGTAGGACGCAGTCCATGGCAGGCAAAGTAACCGTCGTCGGTGCAGGTTTTTATGGTTCAACAACTGCAATGCGATTAGCTGAATACAATATTTTTAACACAGTTGTTCTCACAGACATTCTTGAAGGCAAGCCAGAAGGTTTGGCTTTAGATATGAATCAATCTCGTTCGATTGAAGGTTTTGAAACAAAGATTATTGGTGCGACAACCAGCGCCGATGGCACAGGCTATGAAGCAACTGCGAATTCAGATGTCGTTATTATTACTGCTGGCTTGCCACGTAAACCCGGAATGAGTCGCATGGATCTCATCGGAGTAAATGCAGGAATAGTGCGTGGAGTTGCTGAAAATATCGCAAAGCATTCACCTAATGCCGTCATCATCGTGGTTTCAAATCCACTCGATGAGATGACGGCACTAACTCAAATTGCAACGTCATTTCCTCATAACCGCGTAATGGGTCAAGCAGGAATGCTTGATACGGCTCGCTTTACTCATTTTGTTGCTGAGAAACTCAATGTTCCAGTCTCATCAGTGAATACGCTTACTTTAGGTTCGCACGGAGAAACAATGGTTCCTGTTCCAAGTCATTGCACGGTAAATGGCGTGGCGTTGAGTGAAAAATTGAATCAAGCTGAAATCGATGAACTCGTGGATCGAACACGTAATGGTGGCGCCGAAGTGGTTGCATTACTTAAAACTGGTTCTGCTTATTACGCACCTTCTGCAGCAGCAGCTCGAATGGCAAAAGCAGTTATCGAAGACTCTGGTGCAACGATGCCTGTATGCGCATGGGTTGATGGTGAGTACGGAATCTCTGGTGTTTATCTTGGCGTGGAAGCGCAGATTGGTCGCCAGGGAATTAAGAAAGTTGTAGAAACAAAACTTACTGATAGCGAATTAACAGCTCTCAAGGTTGCTGCAGAAGCAGTTCGCGCAAAACAAGCTGACGTACAGACACTCTAGAAGGAGCGCAGAGTATGGCCAAGATCAAAGTAGAAGGAACGGTCGTCGAACTAGATGGCGATGAAATGACTCGCATCATCTGGCAATTCATTAAAGACTCATTAATCCTTCCTTACCTCGATGTAAATCTAGAATATTACGATCTTGGAATTGAAAAGCGCGACGAAACAGATGATCAAATAACTATTGACGCTGCACTAGCGATTCAAAAACACGGTGTTGGTATTAAGTGCGCAACTATTACTCCCGATGAAGCCCGCGTCGAAGAGTTCGGCCTCAAGAAGATGTGGAAATCTCCGAACGGAACGATTCGAAATATTTTAGGTGGAGTAATTTTTCGCGAACCGATAATCATTAGCAATGTTCCGCGATTGGTTCCACATTGGACTAAGCCCATCGTTATTGGCCGCCATGCTTTTGGAGATCAATACAAAGCCACAGATTTCAAAATTCCTGGTCCAGGAAAATTAACCCTCTCATTTGTTCCAGAGGATGGCTCAGCACCAATGGAGTTCAATGTCTTTGACTTTCCTGCAGCTGGCGTTGCAATGGGCATGTACAACCTTGATGATTCAATTCGCGACTTTGCGCGTGCATCACTTAATTACGGATTGAATAGAAAATATCCGGTGTACCTCTCAACAAAGAACACAATTCTTAAAGCTTACGATGGACGCTTTAAAGATATTTTTGAAGAGATTTACCAAACTGAATTCAAAAAAGCCTTTGATGCAGCTGGAATTTGGTATGAACACCGCCTCATTGACGACATGGTTGCTATGTCACTTCGCATGGAAGGGGGCTACGTCTGGGCTTGTAAGAACTATGACGGAGATGTTCAGTCAGACACTGTTGCACAAGGGTACGGTTCACTTGGATTAATGACTTCAGTGTTAATGACACCAGATGGAAAAATTGTTGAATCTGAAGCAGCTCACGGAACAGTTACTCGTCACTATCGTGATCACCAAGCAGGTAAAGCAACTTCGACTAACCCAATTGCTTCAATTTTTGCTTGGACTCGTGGTCTTGCTCACCGCGCCAAACTTGATAACAACAAGGAGCTTGCACAATTTTGCGAGACTCTCGAACAAGTTTGTATTCAAACAGTTGAACAAGGAAAAATGACGAAGGATTTGTCACTTTTAATTGCACCAGATGCACCATGGCAAACAACTCAAGAGTTTCTTGCATCAATTGATGAAAATCTCAAGAAAGCCATGGCTTAATACCAATGAAATCTGAGCGCGGCGCTTTGGCGCTTGTTGGCTCAGGTGAGTATTTAACTCAGATGCAGGAGATTGAATCTGATCTTCTGCATCGTGGTATTTCTCGGGGTAAATCAAATACATACATTCAAATTCCGACAGGTGCTGGGCAGGAAGGCGCTGACCGCATTGATTTTTGGAAAGGGCGTGGAGCCGCTCAAGCAGAACGATTAAATGCCGAGTGTATTTTTCTACCTATTTTAAAAAGAGATGATGCCTTTAATGAGCACTTCATAAATCAGGTTTCAAATGCGGGTCTTATTTATTTCTCTGGCGGGGATCCTGGTTACATCACAAAAGTTTTTAGTGGAACACCATTGTGGGAAAAAATAAAGCAAGAGTTTAATTCAGGGAGTTCACTCGCCGGTTGCTCTGCAGGTGCAATGGCCTTTGGATCAAAAATTGTTGGAATAAGGAAATCTCATGTTCAAAACGGATTGGGATTAATTTCAAATATCGAAGTAATTCCACACTATGACAAGTTTTTAGGATGGGTGCCAGATCGAATTGCATCCATAGCATTACGTAGCGATGAAGGTTCGTACTTACTTGGAATTGATGAAGACACAGCCCTTGTACTCACTGATAAATGGCGAATACAAGGCCGTGCAAAGGTTCATGTCTTGAAAGGGCTTCCAGAGTCACCACAAACTTTTAAAAGTCGAGAAGAAATTCCCTTACTTCAGGCCTTCGCCTGATTGCGCAACTCCAATAAATTCTGCAACAAATTCATTTGCCGGCTTAGCATATAAATTACTTGGAGTATCGACTTGCTGAAGTGCACCATCTTTGAGCACAGCAACACGATCTCCAATTGCCATTGCTTCGTCTTGATCATGAGTTACGTACACAGTAGTTATTCCAAGGCGTCGCTGTAACTCGGCGATTTGTGTACGAGTTGCAACACGTAATTTTGCATCAAGGTTTGAAAGTGGTTCGTCCATAAGAAAAACTTGCGGTTCGCGAACAATCGCACGACCCATTGCAACGCGTTGGCGCTGACCGCCAGAAAGTGCCTTTGGTTTGCGATCTAGGAATTCTTCGAGGCCTAAAAGCTTTGCAGCTTCTATAACTCTGCGATCACGTTCTTCTTTTGGCGTGCCGGCAATCTTCAGAGCAAATCCCATATTTTCGGCCACGCTCATGTGCGGATATAGAGCGTAGGATTGAAAAACCATAGCGACATCACGATCTTTTGGTGCATTGTGTGTCACATCTTTACCGCCAATTAAAATGCGTCCACCATCAACTTCTTCAAGTCCTGCAAGCATTCGAAGTAACGTTGATTTTCCGCAACCAGAAGGTCCAACGAGTACTAAGAACTCGCCATCTTTTACTTCTAGGTTTAAATTGTTAATTGCCGGTGTGGTTGATCCGGGATAAACGCGCGACGCATTTTCAAATACAACTGAAGCCATGAGAAATTTCTCCTTCTCCGGGCAGGTACGTGCCCGACGGTCCGAGGATGAAGGTGATGAGTCCGGTTGGTCTCAACTCCTATAAGTTTAGCGGAGGTAGTTAAAGCGCACTCCTGTAGAGTTAGCACCCTTATGGAGCCTCACTCGTTTGGTGGATTAATCTCGGCTTTAGCAACTGTTGCAGGACTTATTTTGTTGGCCGCGCTCTTTGTCGCAGCGGAAATAGCCCTTATCTCACTTCGAGAAAGCCAAGTTCGACAACTTGCAAGCAAAGGTAAACGCGGTAAACGTGTTGCCACACTTTCTGAAAATCCAAATCGATTTCTTGCAGCTGCGCAGGTAGGTGTCACTGTATGTGGATTTTTATCTGCAGCTCTAGGAGCTGAAAAACTCGGCGAGTATGTGATTCCTTGGCTAGAAGATTTGGGATTAAATCCAAATTGGAGTTCGGCAACGTCGCTAATCGGTGTGACCCTTGTTATTGCATATTTTTCTTTGGTCTTTGGCGAGCTTGTCCCTAAGCGACTTGCGCTATTTCGCACCGAACAAATTTCACTTGCATCTGCACCAATCATTGATGCGATTGCAACGCTATTTCGCCCAATTATTTGGCTCCTTTCACACTCTACGGACTTTGTTGTCCGCATATTTGGAGTCGATCCTAAAGAACAACGCAGCGCTATGTCTGAAGAAGAATTATTGGATTTAGTGGCAGGACATGCTGCATTAACTGATGAAGAACGAGACATCGTTGAAGAAGTTTTCAATGCATCAGAGCGACAAATTCACGAGCTCATGGTGCCGCGTACAGAAGTAGATTTCATGGATGCATCCTTAACTATTTCTAAAGCTATTGAACTGGCAGTCGACAAAGCTCATTCACGTTACCCAGTTGTACGTGGTTCTACGGATGAAGTAATCGGATTTATTCACGTGCGCGACTTACTTGATACTTCACTTGTTTCAACTGGTGGGAAAGTGCAAGAGCTTGTGCGAAACATTATGTTCTTGCCAGGAACTAAAGGTGTTTTACCTGCGCTCACGGAAATGCGTAATCAGAGACAACATCTTGCCATCGTTTTAGATGAGTACGGTGGAACTGATGGCATCATTACTATGGAAGATCTTGTTGAATGTCTCATTGGAGATATTCGAGATGAATACGATTCCGATGAACAAGAAGTTCAAGTCGAATCACGTACGGGTGAATTTGAAGTCGATGGATTAATCTCGATTGAGGACTTATGTGAACAAACGGGCCTCGAGATTCCGGAAGGACCATACGAAACAGCCAGTGGATTTGTGATGCACGTTCTGGGTCGAATACCGCTGGTCAATGATGTTGTGAGCATTAATGGATTGCGAATCACTGTTTTAACTCTCGAAGGTAAGCGCGCGGGACAATTATTGATCTCGCAAACAGTCTGAGTCGTGCGAGAATTACATCTATGAGCGCAAAGAGAGTTTTATCTGGCATTCAGCCAACGAGTGACTCTTTTCATCTAGGTAATTACCTTGGCGCAGTTAAGCAGTGGGTGGAATTACAAGATGGGCACGATACGTTTTATTGCATCGTTGATCTGCACGCTTTAACCGTCGAAACCGACCCCACGTTGATGCGTAAACGAACTCTAGTTTCTGCTGCACAATTAATCGCTCTTGGAATTTCTCCAGAAAAGTCCACATTATTTGTTCAGTCACAAGTACCAGAACACAATCAATTAGCCTGGGTGATGGAGTGCATAACAGGATTTGGTGAAGCGAGTCGCATGACTCAATTCAAAGATCGAACTGCAAAGGGTGGTTCTGATTCAACCAAGGTGGGAGTATTTACTTATCCAATGTTAATGGCAGCAGATATTTTGCTCTACCAAGCAGATTTAGTTCCAGTGGGTGAAGATCAACGCCAGCACATCGAACTCACGAGAGATTTAGCGGAACGTTTTAATTCACGGTATGGAAATACCTTTAATATTCCATCTGGATTTATTCTCAAACAGGGTGCAAAGATTTATGATTTGCAGAATCCAACTGCCAAAATGAGTAAGTCTGCCGAATCAGTTGCTGGACTTATTGAAATTCTAGATACTCCTGAAGTTAATGCAAAGAAGATCAAATCTGCCGTTACTGATACAGGTCGCGAAATTAAATTTGATGAAAAAGAAAAGCCTGGCGTGAGCAACTTATTGAGTATTCACAGCGCACTCTCCGGGCAGAGTGTTGCCGAAGTTGAAAATCACTTTGCCGGCAAAGGGTACGGAGATCTCAAAGGCGAGGTTGCAGATGTCGTTGTTGAATACCTCAAGCCAATACGCGAAAAAACCCTGGAACTCCTTGCCGATGAGTCGCATCTGCTCTCGATCCTCTCTAATGGTGCTGCAAAAGCGCACGAAGTGGCATCCACAACCCTTGCCAAGACGTACGAAAATCTAGGATTAGTGCGCTAAGTTGATTTAGAGTTTCAACTCAAGGTTGAGAGTTTAGAAACAAAATCCTTTTTCAACGGGCGGCACAACATTTATTTTTGGGTTTCTTGCCATGGAAATACTAGGCTCACCATTAACGACAACCCCCCTTGGCGATATGTTGTTACATAGAACCAAGACTCCTTGGAGGAAAATTGAAGAAGTCAATTCGCATTGCGGCACTCGTCGCAGCTGCAACTCTTGCTGCTGGTGCACTCGTTGCTCCAACTGCAAATGCAGCAAGCAAAGTTAAGGCAGCAATTGCCTATGACATCGGTGGACGTGGCGACAAGTCATTCAATGACTCAGCTGCAGCCGGTCTCGATAGAGCTAAAAAAGCTTTAGGTGCAACTGTTAAAGAAGTGACAGTTACACAAGGAACAGATTCAGAGCGCGAAGACAAACTACGTCTTCTTGCAAAGGCTGGTTACAACCCAATTATCGCAGTTGGCTTCCTCTATGCAGGACCACTCAAGAAGGTTGCAACTGACTATCCAAATACTCAATTTGCAATCGTTGATGATTCATCAGTTGCACTACCAAACGTATCTTCTCTCGTATTCGCTGAAGAGCAAGGTTCATACCTAGCAGGCGTTGCTGCTGCGCTCGCATCAGTAACAGGTCAGATCGGATACATCGGTGGCGTTCGTATTCCATTGCTTCAGAAGTTTGAAGCAGGTTTCGTTGCAGGCGTGAAGGCAACAGATAAGAATGCAACAGTTGACGTCAAGTACGTTACAGAGCCACCTGACTTCGGTGGATTCAATGACCCAGCTAAGGCAAAGGTTATTGCTAACGGAATGATTGATAAAGGTATCGACGTTATTTACTCAGCAGCAGGTGGCTCAGGTGCGGGTAACTTCGCAGCTGCAGTGGAAGCTGCTAAGTACGGTAACAAGGTATGGACAATCGGTGTTGACTCTGATCAATACCTCACAGCATCAGCGGCAGAACAAAAGAACATGCTTACATCAATGCTCAAGCGCGTTGACAACGCTGTTTACGACGTAATTTCTGCAGCAAGTGCTGGCAAAAAGGTCAATGATTCACTCGGTGGCGGAGCAGTTGGCCGTACATATGGCTTGAAGCTTGGTGGAGTTGGAGTTTCATACTCTGGCGGTTACATCAACAAGTACAAAGCAAAGATCGATGCAGCCGCAAAAGCAATTACCGCTGGAAAAATCAAAGTTCCAACAACTCCAGGAAAGTAATTCTCGGTAGCTAAATAAAACTTAATAAAAGTAGTGGCGCTCGGTCCAAAAGTGGAGTTAGATTCACTTGTTGGACCGGGCGCTTCTCTTTAAGGCATCTAATGTGGGAAAAGGAGTCTTTTGTTGTGGCGATAGCAGTTGAGCTTCGACATATAAGTAAAAGATTTCCGGGTGTCATCGCAAATAAAGACGTATCAATAAAAGTTGAATCCGGATCTGTACACGCACTTATTGGCGAAAATGGTGCGGGCAAATCCACAGTCATGAAGATTCTTTACGGAATGCAACGCCCAGATAGTGGCGAAATTTTAGTTCATGGAAAGACAGTGCACTTCAAGAAACCCGCAGATTCAATTGATGCAGGTATTGGTATGGTGCATCAACACTTTATGCTGGCCGATAACTTCACAGTTTTAGAAAATATTGTCTTGGGTTACGAACCTTCCCAAGGTGGAGTAATTGATTTCAATGCTGCTCGTACGAAAATTAATGAAATGGCTGCTGCCTATGGATTAACAGTTGACCCTGATGCCTTGGTAGAAAATTTAGGAGTTGGACAGCGTCAACGAGTTGAAATTCTTAAAGTTTTATACCGTGGAGCAAAGATTCTGATTTTTGATGAACCGACGGCTGTGCTCGTCCCGCAAGAAGTTGACGAGCTTTTCGCAGCTCTTCAAGGATTACGCAAAGATGGATTAACTGTCATTTTTATTACCCACAAACTCGATGAAGTGTTACGTGTTGCTGATGACGTCACCGTAATTCGAGCTGGGTCAACAGTTGCAGAAGTAAGAGCGTCCGAAGTGAGTGCTAAGAAGTTGGCTGAACTAATGGTTGGAAGCGAACTACCATCGCCGGAGATTCATGGCAGTGCAAAACGCAATGAAGTTACGCTCTCACTTTCTCAATTAACTGTTCCAGCTGAATCTGGTGCACGTAACCTAGTAAGCGATGTCAGCTTTACGCTTCACGCAGGAGAAGTACTCGGAATTGCGGGAGTAGAAGGCAATGGTCAAAGCGAATTAATTGAAGCGATACTCGGTCTGCGAAATTACACAGGAAGAGTTATTTTTAAGGGCGAACCACTAGATGATGAATCTGTCTCACAACGCCGAGACATGGGAATTGGTTTTATTCCAGAAGATCGCCAACGTCAGGCGCTGCTTATGTCATCACCATTATGGGAAAACAGAATTTTAGGACACCAACGTGGTAAGCCTGTGATGAATGGAATGCTGATTGATCGTAAAGCAACAGTCAAGGACACTGCTCGAATTATGCAAGAGTTCGATGTACGCGCTCCCGGTCCAGATACGTTGGCGCTTGCGTTATCAGGTGGAAATCAACAAAAATTTATAGTTGGTCGAGAGATGAGCGGTTCTCCATCTTTGCTCTTAGCATCTCATCCAACTCGCGGTGTAGATGTAGGAGCACAAGCTGCTATTTGGAATGAATTGCGTGCCGCACGTGAAAATGGAATGGCAATTATTTTAATTAGTGCAGATTTAGAAGAACTCATTGGATTATCTGATCGCTTAATTGTGATGCTTCGCGGCTCAATAACAGCCGAACTCGATCCTGCAAAAACAACACCAGAATCACTAGGTTCTGCCATGACAGGTGCTGCCTGATGAAATTTAAACCGGGAAAGGTTGCACTTTCAATCGCAGCACCATTGTTTGCTGCTGTATTTAGCTTGGTAGTTTCGAGTGCGTCACTTCTGGCAACAAATAAATCTCCTCGCGAAGCTTTCACTCTTATGTGGCAGTTTGGAACAGGTGCAGGTTCATTAATGGAAGCTGTTAACCTTGCAACTTCTTACTATATCGCTGCTATCGCGATTGCTCTGACTTTTCGTGCAGGTTTATTTAATATCGGCGTAGAAGGACAGCTTCGTTTAGGTTCACTATTTGCTGCATATTTTGGAGCCATGATTGTGTTGCCGCCTGTAATACATATCGCTGCAATATTCTTTATCGCAATGTTTGTTGGCGGTATCTGGGCTGCAATAGCTGCATATATGAAAGTGAAACGCGGAGTGAGCGAAGTTATTTCTACAATCATGCTCAACAGTATTGCTGGCGGCCTGTCTGCGTACCTGCTCTCAAAACACTTTATGGTTAAAGTTGAAGGTAGCAATGACTTGGCAACAAAGCCACTTCCAGCAAGTGGCCAATTTCCAGACTTGATGCCTGTGCTAAAAAAATTAGGCGTGCAAGAGCAACCTGGTGGCGGCGTATACGGAATGCTGATCATTGCCATAGCTTTAGGTATCGCCTTCTGGTTTGTAGTTAATCGCACTCGATTTGGATTCGAATTGCGTTCCAGCGGAATGAATCCAATCGCCTCGCGTGTTAGTGGTGTTAATTCTAAGAAAATGACCTTTGTTGCACTCGTTGCAAGTGGTGCAATTGCCGGACTAGCCGGGTTGCCGACTTTGTTGGGTGACACTCACAGCTACACACTTGGGTTTCGCGGCGGTGTTGGATTTACCGCTATCGCTATTGCGTTATTAGGTCGCAACTCGGCAGTTGGTATGGCAATTAGTTCACTTTTATTCGGTTTTCTGGAAGTAGCTTCAAGAACTCTTGAGCTCATTGACATCGCTCCAGAAACTTATGTGATTATGCAAGGGTCAATTTTGCTCAGCTCTGTTATTGCATATGAAGTTGTTCGCCGATATCAACTCACACTTCAAAGCCATGCGCTTGCTAAAGAAGGTGAAAAATAATGTTGGAAAAACATAAAATCTCAGGAATTCGACGGACAATTTCGATTTTCTTCGGAATTATTGCGATTCTTTCAATTATTCGAATTGCTACTGGTGCTTCAGATCTCACTAGCGTTGGAACCGCGCAAGCTGCGCTCTTGCTTTCAATTCCAATCGTATTGGCTGCACTTGGGGGCTTATATGCAGAACGAGCCGGTGTCGTAAATATTGGTCTTGAAGGCATGATGATTATGGGTGCATGGGCAGGTGGATTCATGGGTAGCAAACATGGTCCTTGGGTTGGCTTAGTTGCTGCGATTATTTTTGGTTCAGTAGGTGCACTAGTTCATGCGGTCGCAACAATTTCATTTGGTGTTGACCATGTTGTATCCGGTGTAGCGATCAATATTATTGCTGCAGGATTAGTTCGCTATATCTCTACTATTTTGGCGCAAGGCGGTTCATGGCCAGGACCTTCACAATCACCGGATGTAGAACCAATTGGACAAAATGGTTTACCAATCCTTTCGGCAGGAAAGTATTTTGGATGGCAGAGTCCTGATCTGCTTGGATCAATCGGAAATAAAAACTGGTTTTTGATTTCAGATATTTCTCGAGTATTGCGCGGATTAACTGGGGAGCTTTCATACGTAACAATGATCGCGGTAGCACTTGTACCATTGAGTTATTTCATTTTATGGAAGACTTCTTTTGGTCTACGTTTACGCAGCACCGGTGAATCGCCAATTGCAGCAGAATCATTAGGTGTAAATGTTTATGCAATGAAGTATTGGGGAGTCTTACTCTCTGGTGGATTTGCAGGTTTAGGTGGAGGATTCCTAGCGATCGTTGCCGCTAATCACTATCAAGAGAATCAAATCGGTGGTCGCGGTTACATAGGTCTAGCGGCAATGCTCTTCGGTAACTGGCGCCCCGGAGGTTTGCTAGCCGGCGCTGGACTCTTCGGATTTGCAGACGCACTTCAACTTCGTGATTCAGCAGCAATTCATGCACTCTTACTACTAATAGTCGCATTTTTGATCTTTGCATCATGGCGTTCCTTTAAGAAGAGTCAACGAATTGCTGCGTTAGTTGCACTTGCTGTCGCGGCATTCTTTGCGTGGTTCTTTATCGCTTACGACGAACTTCCCGGTCAACTTGTAACTATGACCCCTTACCTAGCGACATTGATTGTGCTCTCAATGGCATCTCAGCGATTACGTGGACCAGCAGCAGCCGGTCTTCCATACAGGCGCGGCGGACTTAAATAGATGTCTAACTCACCTGATTGGCAACTATTGCATGCAACTGCAATCGCAGCGAGCAAAAAAGCGTATGCACCATATTCAAAATTTCCTGTCGGTGTTGCAGGTCTAGTAGATGATGGTCGAATAGTTAGCGGTTGCAACGTTGAAAATGCTAGCTATGGACTTGGTTTATGTGCTGAATGCAGCATGACGTCAGAGTTAGTAATGACTGGCGGCGGACGGTTAGTAGCAGTGCTATGCGTTGATTCGCGAGGTGAATATTTAGCACCATGTGGACGATGCAGACAACTCTTATTCGAGCATGGCGGTAAAGAATTACTACTTATGACTCCAGATGGACCGATGAAAATGTCTGTTATTTTGCCTTGGGCATTTGGTCCTGACGATTTAGATCGTAATTAATTTTTTATGAGTGTAGTCGAACCATTTACAGCCGTAGAGATAATTGCTGCAAAGCGAGATAAATCTGTTCTTACAAACCCACAAATTGATTGGGTGATTGATGCCTACACACGAGGCGTCGTAGCAGATGAGCAGATGTCCGCACTTCTCATGTCAATTTTGCTCAATGGTATGAACTCACAAGAGATTTCGCGATGGACAAATGCGATGATCAATAGCGGCGAGAAAATGAATTGGTCGAAGCTTGATCGACCAACAGTTGATAAACATTCAACCGGTGGAGTTGGAGACAAAATAACTCTGCCACTTGCACCCCTTGTCGCCGCATGTGGCGCAGCCGTTCCACAATTATCAGGTCGCGGATTAGGTCATACCGGTGGCACTTTAGATAAGTTAGAAGCGATTCCTGGTTGGCAGGCATCACTTACGAATGAAAAAATGCTAGAAGTTTTGCAAAAGTGCGGCGCAGTTATTTGCGCAGCTGGTGCGGGCTTAGCTCCAGCTGATAAAAAGCTTTATGCACTGCGAGATGTCACCGCAACAGTTGAGGCAATTCCACTGATTGCATCATCAATCATGAGTAAGAAAATTGCAGAAGGAACAAGCGCTCTGGTTTTAGATGTAAAAACAGGCGGTGGAGCTTTCATGAGCGATCCACTCAAGGCGCGGGAATTAGCCCAAACTATGGTTGCTCTTGGAAAAGATGCAGGTGTAAAAACTTTGGCACTGGTTACTGCAATGGATATCCCACTAGGACTAACAGCAGGAAACGCCCTGGAAGTTCGCGAGTCTCTAGAAGTTTTATCTGGTGGAGGTCCTTCGGATGTAGTTGAACTAACCATAATTTTTGCTAGAGAGATGTTAGAACTTGTTGGAATTAAAGGAAAAGATCCAGCGACTGCACTCAATGATGGTTCAGCAATGGATGTTTGGCGAAAAATGGTTAAAGCACAGGGTGGAAATCCAGATGCACCACTTCCTGTTGCAAAAGAGAATGAAACCATTACAGCAGATTCAAGTGGAACTATTCTTTCGATGGATGCAATGTCTGTCGGTGTAGCCGCATGGCGTTTAGGCGCTGGTCGCTCACGGCAGGGAGAAAGCGTTCAATCTGGTGCCGGAATAGAAATCCATAAGAAACCCGGTGAAAAGATAGCTGCAGGCGAGGCTTTGTACACGCTTCATACGGATACTGCTGAACGATTTGCAAGAGCGAAAGAAGTGTTAGAAGGTAGTGTTTCAATCGGTAGCGGAGAAGTTCATCGTCTCCCACTCATTGTGGAACGAATCAACTGAAATTGGTGAAAAAGTGAGCTTGCAAAGTATTCCTACGATTGAGCAAATTAAACGCGTTCCAAAGGTTCTACTGCATGATCACCTAGATGGTGGATTACGCCCCCAAACAATTATTGATATTGCAAAGAAAATTGGATACACAGCACTACCTACTGATAATGCAGCAGAGTTAGCAATGTGGTTTCGCGAAGCATGTGACTCTGGTTCTCTCGTTCGCTACTTAGAAACATTTAGCCACACAATTGCAGTCATGCAGAGTCGAGAAAATATTCTTCAGGTTGCTCGTGAGTGTGCTCTTGATCTTGCTCGAGATGGCGTCGTGTATGCAGAAGTTCGTGGAGCCCCAGAACTATTCACGGAACAGGGACTCTCATTAGATGAGGTAATCCAGGCGACACTTGATGGATATCGCGAAGGCGAAGAACTCGCACGTAAAGAAGGATTCACAATCAAAGTCAGATCGCTCTTGTGTGGAATGCGTCAGAACAATCGATCTCAAGAAGTTGCTGAACTTGCGGTGAAATATCGCGATAAGGGTGTTGTTGGTTTTGATATTGCTGGACCAGAAGATGGCTTTCCACCATCTAACCAACAAAGTACATTTGAATACTTACGCAGGGAAGATGCACACTTCACCATTCATGCCGGTGAAGCTTACGGTCTGCCTTCAATTTGGGAAGCAATTCAATTATGTGGCGCCGAACGCTTAGGTCATGGAGTAAGAATTATCGATGACATAGATGTCAGTAGCCCGCAACCAAAATTAGGCCAATTGGCTTCTTATATTCGTGACAGACGAATTCCGCTCGAACTCTGCCCAACATCTAATCTTCAAACAGGTGCTGCGAAAAATATTGCTGAACATCCAATCGGAGTTTTGGCTAAATTACGTTTTCGAGTAACTCTTAACACTGATAATCGCTTGATGAGTCAGACCTCTATGACACATGAGATGACAGAAGTTGTGCGAGCATTTAAATGGGATTTAGCTGAACTGCAAAGAGTCACGATTAACGGCATGAAGAGCGCTTTTATCCCGTACCCAGAGAGGCTTGAAATAATCGAAAAAATTATAAAGCCAGGATACGCAGCGATTGCAGCAGAATAAATGATTGATTTTCTTGACAAAAATTTTATAGAAAATCCTTATCCCGCGCTTAAAGAGTTAAGAAATCACGGAAAACCCTTCTGGCATGAAGGCGTTCATATGTTTTTGGCTGCTCGTTATGACGATGCAAACGAAGTGTTACGAACAAAATCCTTAGGCAGAATCTTTAAATCCAAAGATCCAGATTTCGAATGGGATGTGTTTAATTGGCTTCACGCAGATTCGATCTTAGATAGCGAACCTCCAAAGCACACACGTTTGCGCTCTTTAGTTGCTAAAGCTTTCAATCGAAATAAGATCGAAAGCCAACGTCCCGCAATTGAGAAAATTACAGATGAATTATTAGATGCGATAGAAATTAAAGTCAGAGCAGGGCAAACCTTCGATGTCATTGCCGATTATGCAGAACCTTTACCAGTGAAGGTCATTGCCGCGCTTTTAGGTTTTCCAGAAGAGGATGAGCATCTCTTAAGACCGTGGTCACAATCAATTGTGAAAATGTATGAAGTTAATCCGACACTCGCGCATCAAGATGAGGCTAAGGCCGCGGCAAAAGCTTTTGCTGATTATGTTCACGCTTTAATGCTGGAGCGAAAAAAGAAACCGGGGTCTGACCTCATTAGCGATCTTGCCGCGGTTGAAGAGAGCGGCGAGAAGTTAAACGCTCACGAGTTAATAGCAACGTGTGTGCTTCTACTCAATGCTGGACACGAAGCAAGCGTCAATGCTTTTGGAAATGGATTGGTTGCTGCTCTCTCGCGCCCAGATCAAGCAGAGTTGTTGCGTACAAAATCACGGGAGATTGCAGAAACTGCTGTCGAAGAGTTTTTACGCTTTGATGCGCCACTTCACCTCTTCGAGCGTACAGCAACTGCGGATACCCAAATCGGGGGAGTTACAGTTAAAGAAGGAGAAAAAATAGCTTCATTATTGGGTTCTGCTAATCGAGATGAATCAATCTTTGCCAATTCCAATGAGATGGATTTATTGCGAAACCCAAATCCTCATATTGGTTTTGGTGCCGGAATTCATTTTTGTTTAGGTGCTCCACTTGCTCGTATCGAAATGGGAATTTCACTTCCAGCACTCTTTGAAAGATTTAAAGATATTGAATTAGCGAGTACGCCAAAGCGCCGCCCAACATTTGTTCTAAGAGGTTATGAAAGTGTGGATATTTCAGCTGCACTCGGGTAAGAAGATTGAGCACCTTTTCGCGTCACGCTTATTGAAGCGATTCGACAAGCAAATCTGGCAGCATCCTTTGGATTTGATCCAGCACCCAGTGCATATGAAAACGAACCAATAAAGCAATCGCCAGCACCAGTGGTATCAATCGCCTGAACGGCAGTTGTTGCGATATTTGTTAACTCTCCATGGGGCGAAATAAGAACTGCACCTTTTTCTCCCAACGTCACTACAGAATCTTTTCCCGGCCGAAACCTTTTGAGTGCATTTTCATTAGGCGCGCTGCCAATGAACTCTTCGAATTCAATTTCGTTAGGTATGAGCCAATCTGTCACGGCTAACAAATCCTCGGAAAGATCTTGGTAAGGGGCAGGATTGAGAATCGTCAGCGCTCCTCGCTCTTTTGCGATGGTAAATGCAGACGCAGTAACTGATTGAGGAATTTCACACTGTCCGATAACTATTGCAAGATCAGGAATAGATTTAATTGCTTGCGCAGCGTAGTTATCATCAAAATCATGATTTGCACCAGGAACAATTAAAATTCTATTTTGTCCATGTCCATCAACCCAAATATGGGCAATACCTGTCGGTAAATCAGAGATTTTTACGAATTCAGAATTAACCCTCTGATTCTTAAAGTTTTCTTGGAGTGAATTTCCAAATAAATCATTTCCAATACTGCCCACCATGTATACATTTGCTCCGGCGAGAGCTGCCATAACGGCTTGGTTTGCACCTTTACCACCAAAGCCGGTGGTAAATAAGTTTCCGTATAAAGTCTGTCCAGCGACCGGTAAAACATCTGCATAGCAAGTCAGATCCATACTGGCACTACCTACCACAGCGATTACTGGTGCTTTAGCCATGAAATAGATAATAGGCTAACTCCATGAGTTCCACACCCGTCATTCTCGATGTAGATACAGGTATTGATGATGCTTTTGCGATTTTATTTGCAGCCAGACATCCTTCAATAAATTTACTTGGCGTTACCTGTGTGGATGGAAATACAAATGTGGCTCAAGTGGTGGCAAATACTCTTCAAGTTCTAGATGCCGCAGGTGCTAGTGATATTCCAGTTGCGCGCGGTGCAATTCGACCATTGCTCGGCCAATCTCAATATGCCGAGTACGTACATGGTGAGGATGGCATGGGAGATTTAGGTTTACCGCCATCCAAGAGGAGCGTTGACTCTCGTTCGGCAATCGAATTGCTACGAGACCTCGTTGATCAATCTCCCGAACCTGTGACATTAGTTCCTCTTGCTCCACTTACAAACATTGCATTATTTCTTCGTGCATTTCCTGAAAGCGCAAAGAAACTAAAGCGAATTGTTTTAATGGGTGGTTCTGCTTCGGCGGGAAATGCAACACCGGCTGCTGAATTTAATGTGTGGCACGACCCAGAAGCTGCTGCAATTGTTTTTCAAAGTGGAATTCCAATCACGATGTATGGACTTGATGTTTTTATGCGTCCGTGTGTAAGTGCCGAGGAAGCCGATGAGTTGTCTAAATCTTCTGATCCTTGTGCCCAATTTGCTGGCCGGTTAATCAACGCATTTGTGGAAAGAATTGGATCTCCAGTGACTCTTGGTGATTATGGAGCAGTAGCTAGCGTTATTGCGCCAGAACTTGTGACAACGCAGCGATTTGATGTCATTGTTGATACTTCAGCAGGTCCAGCGCGGGGTCAAACTATTGTTGATCGAAGACCAGCGATAGAACTTGAAATTGAACCATTGCGATTAGAAAATGCTGCAAAGGTGGATGTCACACTAGATCTTGATGTTGAAGGCATACGTCAGCTCTGGTTAAAAACAATTCATCCAAACTTTTAATTACACGCCTATCGGATGCCAGACCGTCTTTGACTCCATAAAAGCCAAAATGCGTCCAGGTGTTGCATTCTCTTTAAATGAGTGAATTCTCTTTAGATTTTGCGCACCCGCTACCTTAATTTCAGCAACTAACTTTGCATCTAATCCAGTGATATCTAATCCATCTATATCCATATGAGAAGCGAACCATGGTGCTAACTCCGAAGCTTTACCAGTAAGAATATTAATGACCCCAGCAGGAACATCACTCGTTGCAATAACTTCCGCAAAACTCATAGCAGGCAGGGCGGCGCTCTCGCTGGCAAGAGCAATTACCGTGTTTCCACTCGCGATGATTGGCGCAATACCTGCAACTAATCCTAGTAATAGAGATTTATTTGGAGCTATGAGGCCCACAACACCTAATGATTCTGGAATTGTAAAGTTGTAATAAGGACCAGCAACTGGGTTTGTTGCACCATCTAATGCACTTATCTTGTCTGTCCACCCGGCATACCAAACAAGAAGATCAATACTTGCTTCGACTTCTTCGTGCGCTTTCTTTGGCGTGATACCTGCCAGTTTGCAAATTTCTGAAGCAAATTGTTCGCTGCGACCTTCAAGCAATTCAGCCATGCGATAAAGAATTTGACCACGGTTGTAGGCAGTTGCTTGTGACCAACCACCATAGGCAGCACGTGCTGCAACAACTGCATCTTTGAGATCTTTACGTGACGCCAGACAAGGGTTAGCAATAAAAATTCCTTTTGAATTTTTCACTTCATAGGTGCGGCCAGATTCAGAACGCGGAAAAGCGCCACCAATAAATAGTTTGTAGGTCTTTTTCACATCGATGCGCTTACTCATGAGCAACTCCTTTGAGATAAGCGGTTAAACCATGACGTCCGCCTTCGCGACCCCATCCTGATTCTTTGTAGCCACCGAAGGGGCTTGTTGGATCAAATCTATTAAATGTATTGCTCCAAATAACTCCAGCTTTAAGTTTCTGTGAAGCCCAGAGAACCTTCGAACCTTTTTCGCTCCAAATTCCTGCAGATAAACCAAAGGGAGTGTTATTAGCTTTATCAATACCTTCTTGAGGAGTGCGAAATGTAAGGACAGAAAGTACTGGACCAAATATTTCTTCACGAGCGATACGATGAGTTTGAGTTACGCCAGTAAAAATAGTCGGTGCAAACCAGAAGCCTTTATCCGGTAGTGCGCACTTAGGGCTCCAACGCTCTGCACCTTCGGCATCACCTGCGAGCGATAGATCTTTTATCTTTTCTAACTGTGCGCGAGAATTTATCGCTCCAAGATCTGTGTTTTTGTCTAGAGGATCGCCTATACGGATTTTTTCCATCCGCTTTTGAAGTTTCTTTATAAATTCATCTGAAATGCTCTCTTGAATTACAAGACGAGATCCTGCGCAGCAGACATGTCCTTGATTAAAGAAAATCCCATTAACAATTCCTTCGACGCTCTCATCAATTGCGGCATCTTCGAAAACTATGTTGGCAGCCTTGCCGCCGAGTTCGAGAGTCACACTCTTATTCGTTCCAGCAACGGATTGAGCAATAATTTTTCCGACTTCAGTAGATCCGGTGAATGCAATCTTATTGATTCCAGGGTGATTAACGATGAGTGCTCCAGTAGAGCCATCTCCGGTAAGAATATTTACAACTCCAGCAGGCAATCCAGCTTGTTCACATACTTCGGCGAATAAAAGAGCGGTGAGTGGAGTTGTTTCGGCTGGTTTAAGAACAACCGTATTTCCTGTAGCAAGTGCGGGCGCAACTTTCCATGCAAGCATAAGTAAAGGAAAATTCCAGGGAATAATCTGTCCAACAACTCCATGCGCCTTTGCGTTGGTACCTACTCCAGCAAATTCGAGCTTATCTGCCCAACCTGCGTGATAGAAAAAGTGGGCTGCCGCTAGTGGCACATCAACATCGCGTGACTCTCTAATTGGCTTTCCATTATCTAAACTCTCTAAAACTGCGAATTCTCGCGCCCGTTCTTGCAGAATTCGAGCAATTCTAAATAAGTATTTACCGCGTTCACGCCCAGAGAGTTTGGACCAGTTCATGTCTAAGGCTTTCTTGGCTGCTTTAACTGCCGCATCAACCTCTTTTTTGCCGCCAAGGGCAATAGAACTGAGTACTTCTTCTGTCGCGGGATTAATAGTCCGAAAATGTTTTTCTCCCGCTACAAATTTTCCTCCTATGTAATGGCCATATTTGGATTTAATGGAGACGCTGGCGCGCGATTCAGGCGCCGGTGCATATTCGAATGTCATGAGAAATTCTCCATTAATCAATCGTCACGTATTGAGGACTAGCGTAGTAGCCATCATTCATTTTCATGCGCTGCATTAGTAGATCATTAAGGAGTGCGCTTGCTCCAATTCTAAATAGCGAGGGCTTGAGCCATTCAGGACCCGCAGTCTCGTTGACCAGAACAAGTTGCTTAATGGCATCCTTTGTATTTCGAATTCCACCAGCTGGTTTGACTCCAATACGCGCACCAGTCATTTCATAAAAATCACGGACAGCCTCGAGCATTACTAGAACCACGGGCGGTGTTGCCGCTGGGGAAACTTTGCCTGTTGATGTCTTAATGAAATCAGCCCCAGCAAGCATTGCGAGGTAGGAAGCCTTTCGAACATTGTCATAGGTAACAAGTTCGCCTGTTTCAAAAATTACTTTGAGATGAGCTTTTTCTCCGCAGATCTCTTTAATTTCAGCAATTTCATTAAACACATCTATGAATCGACCAGATAAAAATGCTCCGCGATCGATGACCATATCTATTTCAGACGCTCCTGCGGCTATGGCATCTTTCGTATCTTGAATCTTTACTTTCATTGAAGCGCGACCTGATGGGAAAGCTGTAGAAACAGCGGCAACAGGAACATGGTTACCACCAATTAAATCTAAATGTCTTCGCGCGATAGCAACCATGTCGTTATAGACGCAGACTGCGCCAACACTAGGAACACTGAGATCGGTGGGATCAGGACGAACAGCCTTGGCGCACAGTGCTTGCACTTTATCTTCGGTGTCTGCGCCTTCCAGAGTTGTCAGATCCACCATTGAGATTGCGGTCTCGATTGCCCAACGCTTACTAGTTGTTTTAATGCTTCGTGTTGCAAGCATTGCAGCACGAGCATCGGCACCTACGGCGTCTACTCCCGGAAGTTTATTTAAAAAAGATTGCAAAGCTGACTCGGAACCATCGATGAGGCCGTACTGCTTCATACACCTCATCCAATCCCTCGAGAACTAAGAGAGTAATTCTCTCAGTGAAGGACGCAATTGTTCAAGTAGGGAGAGTGCAACAGTTTTTGCTGGATTCACTACTTCGACGTAACACTTAATTTTTGGCTCAGTACCGCTTGGACGAATAATTATTCTTATGTTTTCTTCAAGTGTGAATCGCAACCCATCAGTTGGCGGTAAACCATTTTGTGGTTTATTTAAATCTTCAAAAGTTAAGACTTGAAATCCTGCGATTTGGGATTCAGGGTTACTTCGCAAATTAGCCATGACGGTAGAAATATGAGAAATATCTGTCACACGAATCGAAATTTGTTCGGTTGCATGAAAGGAGTATTTTTCCCAAATTTCATCTAATAAGTCCAGCAGAGTTTTACCTTGAGCTCTTAAGTCTGTTGCAATTTGCGCGAGGTATAGCGCAGCGGAAATTCCATCTTTATCGTTGACAGTTCTTGCATCAACACAGAAACCAATCGCTTCCTCGTAACCAAAGAGAAGGTTGGGAATCTTTGCAATGTATTTAAAGCCTGTGAGAGTCTCTTGGAAACCCAAATCGAAATTCTTTGCAATCTTTGACAGGATTGATGATGAAACTATTGAGTTCGCTAAGGTTCCTGCCGATGAATTTCTTGCGATGACCTCACCCAAAATCGCTCCAATTTCATCGCCTCGCAACGCTCTCCAAGAAGAGTCATGATCCTTAATTGCAATTGAGCAACGATCCGCATCTGGGTCATTGGCGATAAGTAAATCTGCATCAAAAGTTTTTGCAGTTTCGATTGCTAAATCTAATGCGCCAGCTTCTTCTGGATTTGGAAATGGCAGAGTTGGAAAATCTGGATCTGGTTGTGATTGGGCTTGGACAAGAATTAAAGACGGGAAACCAGCACGATGAAAAACACGTTGCAAAGTTTTTGTGCCTACGCCGTGCATCGCTGTATAAACAATTTTTAGATCTCCAGGTCGTGGAGCCAAAATATTTGTTCGCTCAACATATTTCTCGACAATTTCTTCGTTGAGAACATCCCATGACTGCGCACGTTTAACTGACTTTAAAGATGAGATCTTCTTAATTTCGGCAGAGATCTCAAGATCTGCAGGAGAGATAATTTGTGATCCACGGTAGGTAACGCCATCTACGTTGCCACCTAAATAGACTTTGTATCCATTGTCACTTCCAGGATTGTGACTCGCTGTCACCATAATTCCAACGTCTACACCTAACTCATTCACAGCAAAGGCAAGGACAGGAGTAGGTAGGGGGCGTGGCAAAACATGTACTGCAATTCCCGCTCCACTAAATATTTCTGCACTTATTTTTTCGAAAACATCAGATCCGTGCCGTGCATCTCGACCAATAACCACTGATGTGAGTGCTCGTTTTTTCATGTATTGCACTAGACCTGCAGCGGTACGTCCTACGACAGCTTGATTCATGGATGAAGGACCGGGTCCAAGTGGACCACGTAAACCTGCAGTTCCAAATTGAAGAAATCCTGAAAAATATTTTCGAAGTGTTAATTCGTCTTCTAAAGAAACGAGACGCGTTAATTCAGCAGCGGTTTTTGGATCGGGGTCATCTTCAATCCATGCGTTGACTTCAGCTAATAGTTCCGGATCCATATATCTAGAGTAACTTCGGAATAACTTCCTTGAGAAGTGTTCCCATACGAGTTGCTGCTGCTTTTCCAGCCGCTATGACTTCTTCGTGATTTAGTTTTTCTCCGGTAACTCCTGCGGCAGCATTTGTTACTAAGGAAATTCCAAGTACTTCTGCGCCTAACGCATGTGCTGCGATGGCTTCTGGAACCGTCGACATTCCAACCAAATCAGCTCCTATAGTTCGCATCATCAAAATTTCTGCAGGTGTTTCATAAGTAGGTCCGCGCCAATGAACATAAACACCTTCAGCAAGCGAGGAATCTGCTGATTTCACAATCGCTCTAATTCTTTTGCTGTACAAGTCGGTGAGATCAACAAAGTGGGCACCAATAAGAGGAGATGTGGCAGTTAAGGAAATATGGTCTCGAATAAGTACAGGTTGACCGACCGAATAACTTGTATTTATTCCACCGCAAGCATTAGTAAGAATTACTACTTTGCAACCTGCTTTAACCGCAGTTCTAACTCCGTGCACGACGGGTTCGATGCCTTTACCTTCATACAAATGAGTGCGACCAAGAAAAACCAGTGCGTGCAAAACTTTATCTGCAGTGTGAATTGAGTATGAACGAATTTTCCCTGAGTGGCCTTCAACTGCTGGGGGCAGAAATCCCGTTATTTCATCGGCATCACATTCAAAATCTGGATAACCAAGTGCTGAAACAGCATCGACCCAACCAGAACCCATAACGAGAGCGATGTCATGAGAGAGCACGCCAGTTCGTTTTGCGATATCAGCAGCAGCTTGCTCTGCTGCTTTTAAAGGATCGCTGTAGAGCAGTTGGTCACTTGTCATGCGTCAATAATGTCACAAAGGGTGCTGCCACTTGAAACGGTTTCACCAATTACAGCCTTGAGATTTGCAATAACACCAGATCGATGCGCACAGAGCGGTTGTTCCATTTTCATCGCTTCCAAAACCATAACTAATTCACCAACTTCAACGTGTTGACCCTCTTCAAGAGCGATTTTCACGACCGTACCTTGCATCGGACTTGTGAGGGCAGTGCCAGCGGTTCCACCACTTGCGCCTTGTTTTGCTCGATGTCTTTTATGAACCGGTTCTGGTGCATGAACATAAATTTCAAAACGCTTTCCATTTACTTCGGTCACTAAGTGTTCGGCAGCAGCATGAGTTTGAGAATCGGGTGCAGATTGCGTAAAAGGTTCAATTTCATTCTTAAATTCATTCTCTATATAACTTGTGTAAACACTAAATTTTTTGGTAAATGCTGAATCATTCATAATCGCACGATGAAATGGAAGTGCAGTCGCCAATCCACCAACCTTAAATTCAGCGAGTGCACGCCGTGCTCTCTGAACTGCTTCTTCGCGGGTAGCACCGGTGACAATTAATTTTGCTAAGAGTGAATCAAAGTTGCCACCGATAGTGTCTCCATTTCTAAAGCCAGCATCGACGCGAACACCTGGCCCAGCAGGAATTTGCCACTGCGTGATGCGACCAGGAGCAGGCAAGAAAGAACGTCCCGGATCTTCACCATTGATTCGAAATTCAAATGAGTGTGCACGAATTTGAGGATCATCAAATCCAAGATTTTCGCCACTTGCGATTCTAAATTGTTGACGAACAAGGTCGATTCCTGTGACTTCCTCGCTGACAGGATGCTCTACTTGCAGTCGAGTATTAACCTCAAGAAAAGATATTGTTCCATCGACTCCGATAAGAAATTCGCATGTGCCGGCTCCAACGTAGCCAGCCTCTTTCATGATTGCTTTACTAGATCGGTATAACTCTTTTATCTGTTTTTCACCTAAAAACGGTGCAGGAGCTTCTTCTACTAATTTTTGGTGTCGGCGTTGCAAAGAGCAATCTCGAGTGCTGACAACGACTGCGTGACCACTCTTATCGACAAGTACTTGAGTTTCCACGTGACGTGGTTTTTCTAAGTAACGTTCAACAAAACACTCGCCTCGTCCAAATCCAGCAATTGCCTCACGTACTGCAGAATCAAATGCTTCTGGAATCTCTTCAAGTGTGTGGGCAATCTTTAATCCACGCCCACCACCACCGTGAGCAGCTTTGATTGCAATCGGTAACCCATGTGCTTTTGCAAAAGCCATAATCTCATCAGCATTCTTCACAGGATCTGCTGTGCCTGCGACAAGTGGAGCACCTGCTTTAGCAGCGATTTTGCGAGCAGAAACCTTATCGCCGAGAGCCTTAATTGCACTTGGTGGTGGACCAATCCAAATTAATCCTGCATCGATGACACTCTGTGCAAATTGTGCATTTTCAGATAAAAAACCGTACCCAGGGTGCACAGCATCTGCGCCTGATTGTTTTGCTACTTCGATAATTCTTGAAATATTTAAATATGTAGAGGCAGCGGTAACTCCTCCGAGCGAATAGGCATGTGTAGCCATTTGAGCGTGCAATGAATTTCGATCTTCGTCAGAATAAATCGCAACACTCTCGAGATCATGATCTTGGCATGCTCTAATTATTCGAACTGCTATTTCGCCGCGGTTGGCTATGAGTACGCGCTTCATCTCATCAACTTCACTTCTGGCCAGTTGTATCCCAGCTGGTTCATGGCACCACGCAGAAATGGCATGGAGATACCTACTACGTTTGTGTAGTCACCTTCGATAGATGGAATAAATGGTGAGCTAAAACCATCGAGAGTAAATCCACCAGCAACCTGAAGTGGTTCTCCAGATTCAATGTAATCATCTATTTCTGAATCTGTCATCTCCGCAAAAGTTACTTTGGTCGTAATACGGTCACTTATTTCGCGACCTTTTTCGGTATCAATTACACAGTGTCCGGTATGAAGAAAACCAGATTTTCCACGCACCCGCTGCGCTCTTTCCTTAGCAATATGAGCAACGCCGGGTTTACCAAGTGATTGACCTTCGAATTCAAAAGTAGAGTCGCAACCAATGATGATTGCTGGATAATCAACTTGTTCACGGACGGTATGCGCCTTAGTGATAGCTAGCGCGATTACCATGTCTTCGGGATTCATTGAATTAAAGAATTCTGTATCTTCGTCGACCTTGCTGACGATTATTTTCGGAGTGATCCCAGCTGACTCCAAGAGTCGGCGCCTCGAAGCAGATTGGGAAGCGAGAACAATCGTCGGCATTTAGTTGTTTCGCCCTGATCCAAATTTTATATGTTGAGGTAAAGCAGAACGCAAAATTGGGCGAGCCCAGACACTTCTTTTAACGACTGGCTTCAAGTCTTCGTGTTTGTGATGACTCATTGCGAATTCAATGGCTGCAGACTCCTCTGCCGTTGGAACTCCAAGGACGATGTCATATTTCACCTTATTAACCTTCATAGTGGAATATTTCCATGCTTGCGTGGAGGCAATACATCACGCTTGGTTTTTAGTGTTCGAAGAGCTTTAGTGATGTATTCACGACTTTGGTTTGGTTCGATGACCGCATCAATAAATCCGCGCTCAGCCGCCAAATATGGATTCGCTAAAGTTTCGTTGTACTCATTAATTAACTCTGCGCGAGCTTTATCCGCATCTTTTGCTTCACTAATTTCTTTTCTGTACAAGATATTGACTGCCCCTTGTGCGCCCATTACAGCAATTTCTGCCGTTGGCCAGGCTAAGTTGATATCTGCGCCAATGTATTTTGATCCCATAACTATGTATGCGCCGCCATATGCCTTGCGCGTGATCAATGTGACCATTGGAACGGATGCTTCCGCATATGCGTACAAAAGCTTTGCACCGCGTCGAATAATTCCGTTCCACTCTTGTTCAGTTCCTGGTAAAAATCCTGGAACATCTACAAGGGTCATAATTGGAATATTAAATGCATCACAGAATCGAACAAATCGCGCTGCTTTTTCGCTTGAATCAATGTCTAAAGTGCCAGCCAATTGATTAGGTTGGTTTGCAATGATTCCTACTGACTCGCCTTCGATACGTCCAAATCCAATGACTATGTTGGGAGCAAATAGTGCATGAACTTCAAGAAACTCAGATTCGTCAACGATGGCTAAAATTAAATTTTTCATGTCATACGGTTGATTTGGGCTATCTGGAATTAGTGAATCAAGCGCAATATCTGAAGATTTTTTATCCAATGTTTCAGTTGGTGGCAAGTGTGGTGCACCATCCATGTTGTTACTAGGTAAATAGGACAAAAGAGCTTTCACATAATCAATAGCGTCATCTTCGTTCTGCGCCAAATAATGGGCATTACCACTTCTGGAATTATGTGTGTGTGCTCCACCGAGTTCTTCCATCCCGACATCTTCGCCAGTAACAGTTTTAATAACTTCTGGACCAGTAATAAACATGTGTGAAGTTTCATTAACCATCACAGTGAAATCTGTAAGTGCAGGTGAATACGCAGCGCCACCGGCACAAGGACCAAGAATGAGCGAAATCTGCGGAATTACTCCAGAGGATCGAGTGTTTAATCTGAAGATTCGACCATATCCACTGAGAGAGGCAACACCTTCTTGAATACGAGCCCCACCTGAATCACTAATTCCGATCAGAGGAATTCCATTTTTTAACGCAAACTCTGCAATCTTGACCATTTTCTCTGCAAAGACTTCTCCGAGACTTCCGCCCATAACTGTGAAGTCTTGCGAAAAGAGTGCGATAGATCTGCCGTCAACCGTTGCAAATCCGATGACTACTCCATCACCGTACGGACGGTTGTCCTGCATGCCAAAATTGGTCGAACGATGACGTGCGAATTCATCGAGTTCTGTAAATGAATCGGGGTCAACGAGTTTTTCTATTCTTTCGCGAGCTGTCATTTTTCCTTTAGCATGCTGTTTTTCAATCGCCCGTGCGGAACCAGCATGAACAGCCTCGTCGAGTCGATGACGAAGATCCTGAATTTTTCCAGCAGTTGTATGCAGATCACGGTCCATGCCCCTACGGTACTAGTCGTGGGCAATGAAATGCATCGTGCGGCACTACGTGAATCAGAACTGCGCGCAGAACTTTCTCCTTACTGGCGAGTAAGCGTGGTTGATGTCACTGGATCCACACAAACTGATTTAGCAGAGAGTGTTAATTCAAATTCTGCAAATGATGGCGAAGTTTTAATTGCAAATTATCAAAGTGCAGGCCGAGGAAGACTGGACCGAGAATTTATTGCGCCGCCATCTTCCGCCCTTTTATTTTCAATGTACAAAAAAGTTCAACGTCCGCGTGCAGAATGGAATTTTCTTGCACTGCTTGCTGCTCTCTCAATTGCAGAGGCGCTCACTTCGATTGATTCAAATCAGGCAATTAAAGTTAAGTGGCCGAATGACATTTTATTAAACGAGAAGAAAATTGCTGGTCTTTTAAGTCAGGCAACAGATGATGGAGTAATTATTGGCGTTGGATTAAATGTTTCGATGCAAGAAGATGAACTTCCAGTTCAAACAGCAACCTCATTACTTCTTGAAGGCTGTAGAGAAGTTGATAGAAATGAGATTGCCAAGAAAATTCTTCAGGTTTTTGAAAAGCATTTCTCGCTCTGGGAGAATCAGGGAAGCGCTCCATTTATTTCAGCTTATGAAAAGATTTGCTCTTCGCTTCACGAGAAGATTCAGATTATCTTGCCTGATGGAGAATCGATAACGGCTGAGGCAACAGCAATCTCCCCCCTGGGAGAGCTTGTACTAAGTGATGGAACTCTTATTAATTCCGCGGACATACTCCACCTAAGATAACTTCCGTGAATTCAGAGTTTCCAGTTGTCGGCGTAATTGGAGCGGGTGAATTTGCCCGAATGATGATAGCTCCCGCCACCGCGCTGGGAGTTAAGTTATTGCCTTTTGCTGCAAATGAAAGTGACAGCGCAGCCCAAATTACGTCGTGCGCAATTGGTGATTACACCGATATCGAAGCCGTTAAGAATTTCGCGAAACAATGTGAAGTTGTGACCTTTGAGGACGAAAAAGTTCCACTTCACGTTATAAAAGCTTTGGAAGCTACCGGGGTAAGAGTCCGCCCCAGTTCGCAAACTCTTGAGAATTCAAAGGAAATATCCTTGACTCAAGGCTTAACAAACTTCGATTACAAAATTTCCGTCATGGTTGCTCGCTCGCCACATTCGCAGGCAACTTCGTGGGCACCGACTCAGTTAGTTGAAAGAGAAGGCATTTGCACGCTGACCATAACGCCCGCACCGTTAATGAGTGCGCAGCTGAGAGAAAAAGCTCAAAAAATGGCACTTGATACCGCATCTGCAATAAAACTTATTGGAGTGATGGCAGTTGAAATGTCAGTTAAAGAAGATGAAATCTTTCTAAGCAACATAGCAATACACCCACATAATTCTGGGAATTGGACCATAGAAGGATCCTGTACAAGCCAATTTGAACAACACCTTCGTGCAGTCTTAGATCTTCCACTCGGAGATCCTTCAATGCCAGATAATTTTGCGGTAACAGGAAATATTGTAGGAAAATCGAAAACCGATATGTATCGCCCTTATTTACACCTAATGGCGAGAAATCCATCGCTCAAATTTCATATGTACGGAAAAAAAGTGACTCTGGGGCGCAATATCGGCCACATCAACATTGTTGGTAAAGACTTGAAAGCTTTACAAAAAGAAATTGAACACGCAATTGATTATATGAGTGGAGTAATTGATGAATAAGTTAGCTCTTTCCATATTCGATTGCTGGGCACCGATCCATAATTGCAGTTAAGCCGGCAGCTTCAGCTCTTTCGATCGATACATGGTCAATAACACCTAATTGCAGCCATATTGCTTTTGCGCCAATTGCAATTGCTCGATCAACATTTCGACTGACAAGTTCTGAATTAATAAAAAAATCCACAACATCAACTTTTAAAGGGATTTCCTCCAGGGTTGCATAACCTTTTTCCCCATGAACAGTTTCAGCTTTTGGATGCACAGGAATAATTGTGTGCCCTTTTGATTTCAAGAGTGCTGCTACGCCAAATGCAGCTCTGTCAGGGTTATTACTGAGACCAAGAATTGCCCATGTTTTATATTCGAGAACCTTGTCAATCTCAGCTTGGGTATTAATCGGTTCGGCCTAACGCATGGAATTTCCAACCAGATGTGCGCCACTTATTTCGATCAAGTGCGTTGCGGCCGTCAATGACAATCTTGTTTTTAACCAACGGTGCTAAAGAATTTGGATCTAGTTCGCGGTACTCACGCCATTCAGTTAAGTGCAGGATTAAATCTACGCCTTTTACACACTCTTGCACACTTTGAGCAAAGCCAAGTTTTGGAAAGCGCTTACGTGCATTCTCAATCGCTTTTGGATCATGGACTACAACGCAAGCACCAGCTGCTTGCAATTGGGCTGCGATATCTAAAGCTGGAGAGTCTCGAACATCATCACTATCTGGTTTAAACGCGGCACCTAAGACTGCAATTTTGTACGTCGTTAAATCTTCCGTGAGTTCTGCACGGACAACATCAATGACACGCTGGCGCGCGCGCAAATTAATCGCATCAATTTCGCGCAGGAATTCAAGAGCTTGCTTTGCTCCTAATTCTTCTGCACGAGCCATAAATGCACGAATATCTTTAGGTAGACATCCACCACCAAATCCGATTCCAGCTTGCAAGAATCGGTTTCCAATTCGGGGGTCATATCCAATTGCTTTTGCTAGAACAGTGACATCGCCACCAGCTGCTTCACATACTTCTGCCATGGCATTTATAAATGAAATTTTGGTTGCTAAGAAAGAGTTAGCTGCAACTTTTACCAACTCAGATGTTGGTAGATCGGCTCTAATCCACGGCGTTCCTAAATCAATAATTGGTTTATAAACCTCTTTGAGAATCTCTTCAGCGCGATCATTTGCAACTCCGATTACTAATCTGTTGGGAGTGAGAGTGTCTTCTACCGCAAATCCTTCTCGCAGGAACTCTGGGTTCCATGCTAAATCTGATTGTGGCGCGCTTATTGCTAACTGATCACGCAATCCTTGTGCGGTACCAACTGGAACAGTTGATTTTCCAACAACTAGTGAACCATTTTTCAAATATGCAGCAATATCTGCAACGGCTGACTTAACGTACGTTAGATCAGCAGCTAGTCCATCCTTACTCTGCGGAGTTCCAACACATATAAAGTGAACATCAGCTTCAGCAACGGCTGAAAAGTCAGTTGTAAAGGTTAATCGCCCAGTATTAATTTCAGTTGCGAGCAATGAATCAAGGCCAGGTTCATAAAAAGGCAATTCACCTTTGGAAAGAAGCGCAATTTTCTCAGGATCTGTATCAACGCCAATTACTTTAAATCCAAGAGAGGACATACAAGCAGCGTGTGTTGCACCTAAATAACCGCAACCAACAACAGAGAGTTTCAGCGCCATAGAGGTAATACTATTTCAGTTCTCCGCATGGATTTTCATCGGCGGTTCGTGTCTTAAATTTATCAACGATTGTTGCCTTTGGTTTTGCCGTACTAGAAGCGCTAGGTGAAGGGGTTACTTCATCAACTATTGGTAAATCATCGCGCAATCTTTGGAAGAGTTCAGGTGCGAGTACTGAATCCCACGTCACAACAGATCCAACACCTGGCTCGAATGCATTCGGATTTCCAAGAGGTACAGTCAATGTGCGAACCTTACTTGCTGACAAATTTCGCAACTGCTTAGCTAATGTAATTAGATCTGATTCATTTAATCCTTCATCTGTTTTCACGGTTGCAATTGCTGCATTAAAGAAGTTAACGAGTTTAATTGGATTGAGCAGCACGCCAGTGCTTGTGGCTTTTCTCAGCACAGAACTCATGAATTGCTGTTGGCGTTGCATACGTCCAATATCTCCCAGTCCATCAAAATCTCTGGTGCGGACATACTTTAAAGATTCAATTCCATTGAGAGTGTGCACTCCTGCTGGCAAAACAAGGTGGCTCTTGGGATCATCAATATCTTTTTTAGTGCAAACCTGGATTCCACCAAGAGCATCAACAATTCCAGCAAATCCTGCGAAGTTGATTTCGACATAGTGATCAATTCGTAAATTTGTTGCTAGCTCAACAGTTTCAATCAAGAGTGGAGCGCCACCCCAGGCAAACGCTGCATTGATTTTTGATTTACCAACACCAATATCTCGTGTTCCGTCCGTACTTTTGTGGGCTGGAATTGTTACTAGTGAATCGCGGGGCAATGAAATAATCATTGCCTTGTCGCGAGCTTTACTAATATGAACGAGCAACATCGTGTCAGATCGACCACCAGCGGCAGTCTTAGTGCTTCCAACTCGCAACAATTTCATCTGCTCTTTTGTTAGACCTTCGCGTGTATCTGACCCAACAAGTAAGTAGTTCAATGCTTTTGATGTTTTTTCTGGACGTGAATCTATTTTTCCAAAAACATCGATTCTTTTAATTGAACCGCTGACGTGACCAAGGCCCAACCATGAAAAAGCAGATACGAGTACAACGCTTACCGATAAAACAGTAACCGTCCGAATTCCTCGCGTAGTATTCACGGGTAGAGCGTACTTGGACGATAGCGTGTAGGGGTTATGGCGACATCAGGAATTGAGTTATCTCTCTCACCGGCAACAGAGTTGCCGGCTGTTTCCGTCGTTCTTCCTGTTCTCAATGAAGAATTATATTTATTAAATGCCATCCAATCAATTCTTTCTCAGGATTACTTGGGTCAACTTGAGATCATTCTTGCTCTCGGCCCGTCCAAAGATAAGACGGATGAAATCGCGCACTCTTTAGCAGCAAATGATTCAAGAATTTCAATAGTGAAAAATCCTAGTGGAAGAACTGCTTCTGGATTGAATTTAGCGATAAATAAATCAACATATCCAGTGATTGTCAGAGTTGATGCTCACTCTGAATTACAAAAAAATTATATTTCTCTAGCTATAGAAGTTATGAGATCTAGTGGTGCGACGAACGTTGGTGGAATTATGGGAGCAGAGGGGAAGTCTTCATTTGAAAGAGCAGTCGCATCTGCAATGCGAAGTTCCTTGGGCGTTGGTGCATCAAGATTTCATACGGGCGGAGTAGCAGGCTTTGTGGATACCGTGTACCTGGGAGTTTTTTTAAGATCTGCAGTATTAGCTGTTGGCGGTTTTGATGAAAGATTCATAAGAGCGCAAGATTGGGAATTAAACTTTCGCCTTCGTCAGGCCGGTGGAAAAATATTTTTTGATCCACGATTACACGTGACTTATCGCCCACGATCTTCAGTAAAAGCACTGGCAAAGCAGTATTTTGAATATGGCCGATGGCGTCGCGTCGTATCTCGCCGCCACCAAGGAACAATTAATTATCGCTACTTGGCTCCACCATTTGCATTACTTGGCGCATTGCTATCAATAATTTTTTCTTTGTTTTTTAATTTGATTTTTATAATTCCTGCAGCAGTTTATGGAATTTTCTTAATTGCTGCCTCACTCGTTACCGGAAAAGGTTGGATTGAAAAACTTCTTTTACCAATCGTTTTGTTCACTATGCAGATGTCGTGGGGCCTTGGATTTCTCACATCACCCAAGACTCTTGCACCATCCAAGGGCTAAGAAAGAAGAGGCTGATGTAGCCTGTACACCGTGAACGCGCCGCTTCAAGTATACGAACCATTTAGAGCAGGGTTGCCCCCACTTCGTAAATATTGGCGATCATTGTGGTCACGGCGAACATTTATTTCTGAATATTCTCGGTCCGAATTGAGGGAACAACACTTTGATTCTATTTTCGGACAACTCTGGCTGATCCTTAACCCTTTAATGCTTTCTGCTGTCTATTTTTTATTAATCGTAATCATCGGAGGCTCTGGTGGCGCGACTCGATATGGGCATCTAACTGCAAGTCTTTTTCTATTTTATTTAGTTAGCAACAGCCTCAGTGGTGGAGTTAAATCAGTGACTGCAGGACAACGCCTTATTCTTAACACAGCATTTCCCAGAATGATGCTGCCGATTTCGGCTACGGTGATTGCATTTTTTAAATTTATTCCAACTTTACTTGTGTTCATGATCATGCGAACGGTGTTAGGGCTGCCATTTGGATGGGAAATATTGTGGTCAATTCCAATTATTTTAATTGCGCTAGTTTTTTCCCTAGGTGTAGCAATTCTCATATCTACCATCAATGTTTATTTTCGAGATATTGCCAGTTTTTTACCGTATTTAATTAGAACATTGCTCTATTTATCACCAATTCTGTACGAGGCATCAGCTTTAAAACCAAAATTGAGATTTCTCGAACATTTCAACCCACTCTTTTCAATTCTTGAATCGTGGTCGCTATCTATCGTTCATTCCGAAACCCCGCACTTATCGAGCATGCTTGCAGCATGTGGATGGGCCATAGGCGTATTACTTGTAGGAACTTATTTCTTCTTATCGAGGGAGCGTGAGTTCGCTGTCCGCCTCTAACGCACACCATAAAACTGGAGACCTTGCGGTATCAGTTCAAAACTTAGGTCTGACATACACAACAGCAATTGATCGAAGGCCGACTCTTAAAGCGCGAGTTAAATCCTTAGGTCGCGGAACAAAACAAACTCGTGTTGTTCAGGCACTCGATGATGTGAATTTAGATGTTACGTATGGTCAAGTGCTGGGCGTGATTGGAACAAATGGTGCAGGTAAATCTTCACTGATGCGCACAATCGCGGGGATTATCCCGCCAACTAAAGGCCGCATCGAAGTATTTGGAAGCGTAAGTACATTACTTGCACTTGGAGTTGGATTTAACCCTGCAATGTCTGGAAGAGCCAATGTCCACCTGGGCGGATTAGCTGCAGGAATGAGTCGTAAAGAGATAGAAGATCATTTCGATGAAATTGCAGAATTTTCCGAACTTGGCGATGCTATCGATGCACCAATGCGTACATATTCATCTGGAATGTATGCACGTTTAGCATTTTCTGTCGCCGCAACAGTTCAGCCTGACATTTTAATTGTTGATGAAGCACTAAGTACTGGAGATGCACACTTTAAAGAGAAGAGCTTTAATAAGATAAAAGAGCTTCGAAGTGAAGATCGTGCACTTATTTTGGTAAGTCATGCAATGGGAACTCTTCGTGAAATTTGTAATGATGTTGCGTGGCTTCACAAAGGCAAACTAGTCTCTCGGGGAAATCCAGATCGAATCATTGATGCGTATCAAGATTTCTTGCACCTAGGAAAGAGCTCTGCAATTGATGAGGATCTCTAATACTTTCTTTCTAATCTTTGCTTTATTTTTATCAACTACTCCCGCCCAAGCGGTTGAGATTCCATCTACCTTTAACTTTCAAGGAACTGGTTATGGACATGGTGTTGGATTAAGTCAGATTGGCGCTCGCGGTATGGCACAAAATAGCGAGAGCGCTGAAGCAATCCTTTCTTATTACTACAGCGGTACACAATTGATGCCACTAACCGACAATCAAAATATACGAGTAAATATCGGACATTTATTGACGCAAGCATCCATTAAATCCGGAACGCTCGGTTCGACACTAAATCTTTATATGGGAGATATCGGAGAGGATTTAGCTGCAATACCGGCAGCTTCACTTACTCCTAAATCTGGAATTCTATTTGTGCAGCAGGGCCCAGCGATTTCGGCATTTATTGTGACAGGTAAGAACTCTCAATTAGTTGGTACAAATACAACGTGGAGTACTCGGTGGTCGGGAACCAGATATCTGGGCGGAGATCCATCAACCGTCTCGGTAAAGATTAATTCGAAGAGCGTAAAATATCGTTACGGACAAATTCAAATAAAATCAGTCAAGGCACCGCTCGTTGGGCACAAAATGGAAATCACAAATACTGTTCGGATACATGATGAGTATTTATTTGGAATTGGTGAGATCCCATCATCATGGCCAACGCAGGCCTTAGTTACGCAAGCTATTGCTTCTCGAACGTATGCACTGAGTAAGTTAGGAACTCCTAAAACTGATTGTGATTGCAATTTATATAACAATATTTCTGATCAATCATTTATTGGATTCTCTAAAGAGATCGAACCCATGTATGGAAAGTTATGGAAAGCTGCTGTTTTAGCTAGCGCACAATCAGAAAACAATGGTTTAGCTGTCACATTTAATAACCGACCAATATCAGCATTTTTTACATCATCAACTGGTGGGCAAACCGAAACTAGTATTAACGCCTGGGGTAAGGATAGAAGTTTCACATTGAGTGTTGCCGACCCTTTTAGCCAAGATCCGATTCTTAATCCTCGATATTATCAGTGGACCAAATCACTGGATCAAGTGATTCTTGCGAAGGCCTTTATGCTCGTGGATGTTGTCTCATTAAACATTGACTCGCGTAATTCAACAGGAACCGTCGCCACGATTACGGCAACTTCTAGCGATGGAAAGACTTCGACGTTGCGCGGAGAAACCTTCAGAAGTCGAACTCAATTACCATCAGCGTGGTTTAACTTAATTTGAGTGTAGAACTGAGTTCAATCCACCCCACGAACCGGTTCGCATAATTGCTTCCAAGCAACCATCGAGTGAGTTGCGTCTAAACAAAAGATTATTGGCACCTGATAACGTTGATGCCTTAACAATTTCACCATCAGGTAAGCGCACTTTTGCCGTTGCAGTTATGTATGTACCAGCTTCGATAACACAGTTATTGCCCAGTGAAATTCCGAGTCCCGAGTTAGCTCCTAATAAACACTTCTTGCCAACAGAGATTATTTCTTTTCCGCCGCCACTGAGAGTTCCCATGATTGATGCGCCGCCGCCTACATCAGTACCGTCACCAACGATTACACCCGCCGAAATTCTTCCTTCTACCATTGAAGTCCCGAGAGTTCCGGCATTGAAGTTAACGAAACCTTCGTGCATCACGGTAGTTCCTGAGGCTAAGTGCGCTCCTAGACGAACACGATCGCCGTCTGCAATGCGCACCCCAGATGGAATTACGTAATCCACCATCCGCGGGAATTTATCGACTGCTAAAACTGTGATTGCACCAAATTTTTGTTTTAGGTTAGCGCGAGTAATTTCAAAATTTTCAACAGGACATGGTCCTACAGATGTCCAGACCACGTTATTTAAAATTCCAAAAATTCCTTCAACATTTGCACCATGAGGCTTGATTACCCGATGAGATAACAAATGGAGTCGAAGATAGGCATCGCTTACAGATTCAGGTGCTTTATCTAAATCAATTTCAATTGAAACAACTTCGCGCTTTACTCCACGGATTTCATCAACTCCTGCAAGTGTGGAAAGAAATGGCAACACAGGAGAAGAGAGTTTGCCCATTATCGGTTCTGGAAACCACGTATCTAAAACGGCGCCGCTGAGTGAAACAGTTGCAATTCCATGGCCTGATGCAATGCGTTGTGACATGGACTAAGCGTAACGCCTATCCTTAGGCCCATGCCGTTACGTATATCTGTGTATTGCTCCTCTTCTCCAACAATAGATAAAAAATATCAAGATTTAGCATTTGAACTGGGGGAAGCAATCGGAGCGCGTTCCTGGAATCTTGTATCTGGCGGCGGACATATTTCAATGATGGGCGCAGTTGCTCGTGGCGTTAGAAAATCTGGCGGGCACACAATCGGCGTTATTCCTCAATTACTTGTGGATATTGAATTCGCCGATAAAGATAGTCATGAGTTGCAGATAGTTGGCTCTATGAGAGAACGTAAAGGGAAAATCGAAGAGCTAGCAGATGCGTTTATTGCTTTACCGGGCGGCCTCGGAACCTTAGAAGAGTTATTTGAAATTTGGGTCGGGCGCTTCTTAAATTTTCACCAAAAACCTGTCGTAGTACTTGATCCATTTGGTTTATACGATCCGCTAAAAACATTAATTGATCACCTAGAAGTTGAAGGATTCGTAAAACCTGGTCAGCGCGAACTTCTTCATTGGTGCACAACAATCGAGGAAGCATTGGACATTTGCGGTGGCCGATAATTACATTGCACTTTCACTTGCACTTCCATGCAGTGCGCAACGTGCGTGGGATGAAATAACGCATTGGAATAATCAGAGTAAGTGGATGCTGCAGACATCTGTATGGCTAACTTCTGAAATTGAGAGTGGCCCAGGCACTGAGATTGCATCCTTTACTGGACCTTTTCATAAATTATTTCCGCAACTTAGATTTTTAGGTGTATTGGACACAATGGTTGTAACAAATTGGCAACCACCCCATATCTGCGACGTTTTACATACGGGTAAAATTATTAAAGGCACAGGAAGATTTGAAGTTATTGCAACCTCGGATCACACATCTCAATTTAATTGGTCAGAAATTATTTGGGCACCACGCGTTATATTTTTGATTCTTAAACCTGCTCTCTACGTGGGAGTCTGGATTTCTCTGCGTAGATTCGCTCAAACTCTTAGATAACTCTTACAATAAGTTGGCTCTCTGCGGGGGATTGCTAGTCATTCGCACAGTAAACTTAGGCATATGAGCGAACCCAAAACTTTGGCAGAAGTTCTGGCTGCGCTCCCAGAGGAAGAAAGAATTATTTTGGTGATGCATTATTTGCGTTCAATGTCGCCGAGTGAGATTGCTCAAAAATTGGGTGTTCCTGAGCGCTCTGTCACAGCCGTGATCACCATCGGAAAGGCTCGCCTGAGCAAAACTCTGGGCCTCTAAGCCCTTAATCTCGATTTCATATATTTGCTCTGGATGCGAGATACTTATCCTCTTCAAGAACGCTCTTCGATTTATTTCCCTAAGGAGTCCCCAGATGGCAGCTATGAAACCCCGCACTGGTGATGGTCCTATGGAGGTCACCAAAGAGGCTCGTTCACTCGTGATGCGAATTCCTCTCGAAGGCGGCGGACGTCTAGTAGTAGAAATGAATGCCGAGGAAGCAAACAACCTTAGCGCTGCATTACACGCTGCAGTTTCACTCGTTAAGAAATAAGAAATCCAACGCATTTCAACTTTTTTTAGTTAGCCTGTGCGCTATGCCTTACGCCCAACTCAATAGCATCTCCACCCGCATTGAAGACATAGTTAGTGCAGATGCCATAGCAGTCGGTTTTGTTAAGAGCGAGGATTCTTCTTACGAATTAGTCGGCAATATTGATGCATTAGCCTCAATTGAAAAATTCTTTAATTTAGATCTCATCGATGAAATTACTTTTTTTCAACCCACGGGAAAACCTGGAGAAATTCTTGAGATTCCAATTAGTCAAAAGGCCACAAAAGCTGATCGTATTTTTATTGTTGGTCTTGGCGATCAAAGCACTCTATCTCATCGACTAGCCGCTGCAAACCTTGGAAGAAAATTACGTGGCAAAAAAATTGAAGTCTCAACTCTTTTGGCTTCAAGTACAGAAGACCTTCGAGCTCACGCAGTATCAGTGATATTGGGTTCGTACACATGGACACTTAAAAGCGATGCGAAGTCAGGTCAACCAACGTTCAATGTAGTCTGTAAAAGTGAAAAAATTATTGATGAAGCACAAGTGATCGCTAATGCGGTTTGCCGTGCTCGCGATTTAGTTCATACCCCATCAAATATTAAGAATCCACTATGGATGGCTAACCAAGCCCAAAAAATTGCCAAGGAAGGCAAACTCTCTATCAAAGTTTTGGCAGGCAAAGATCTCGCACAATTTGGAGGTTTACGTGCTGTTGGAAACTCTTCTCCCAAGCCAGGTCCTCGCTTTATTCAAATAACTTACAGACCAAAGAGAAGCACAAAGAAAGTTCCACACGTGGTACTCGTCGGTAAAGGAATCACATTTGATACAGGAGGCGTTTCTCTCAAGCGACCTTACGATCTCATGATGGCCATGAAAAGTGACATGGCAGGAGCGTCGGCGGTACTTAACGTGGTTGGTGCGTTGCCAGAGTTGAAACCTAGAGTCAAAGTTACTGCGCTATTAATGTGTGCAGAAAATGCTCTTTCTGGAACATCGCAAAGACCGAGCGATGTAATCACACACTACGGCGGAACGACTGTAGAAGTTTTGGATACGGATGCAGAAGGTCGTTTAGTTTTAGCCGATGGTTTGGCATATGCGGACGCAATTCTTGACCCCGATTATCTAATCGACATTGCGACTTTAACTGGTTCTGCAACACTCGGACTTGGTCGTCAGTACGGGGCGATGTACACACGTGATTCAAAATTGGCATCACGACTCGTGGCTGCAGGTGAAACATCAGGTGATCGATTGTGGCGAATGCCCCTAATCGATGATTATCAAGATTCTCTTGAGAGCGACATTGCTGATTTCAATCACACTGCAGATAAAGGTGATTTCTCTGCTGGGTCAGTAACAGCGGCGCTATTTTTGGAAAAATTTACTGGAAAAAGAAAATGGGTTCATTTAGATGTTGCTGGAACTGCCCGAAGTGAGAGCGATGCTGGAGAATCTCCAAAAGGCGGAACTGGATTTGGTGTTCGCGTGTTGATTGATTGGATTATGAGTTTATGATGAAAATTGATCCACACGCATATGCAGAAAGTTTTATTGCAGAGGATGAATTTCAAGTGCGAGCTCGAGCGCGTGGAGTTGAAGTTGGGGCAAACGATGCTACGACAGGAGTTGGTTCGTATCTTCGTGCTTTGGCGCATCAACTTTCTGCGCAATCAGTTGTTGAAGTTGGAACAGGTTCTGGCGTCGGAAGTTTATGGATTTTAAGTGGAATGATTTCTAGCGGAACTCTCACATCAATTGACGATGAAACAGAACACTCTCGTATCGCGCGTATTGCTATGCAGGATGCTGAGATTGCACCATCAAGGTACAGATTAATTACCAATTCAATAATGGATGTAATGACTAAATTGACGGATCGTGCTTATGACTTAGTTGTCCTTCGCCATAACCCTGAAGATTTAACCTACACAATCGAAGAAGCGCACAGAATTCTTCGAAGCGGTGGAGTAATGGTGATTGATGGTTTTTTTGGAGGCGGGAAAGTAAGTGATCCATCACAACGTGATCCGCGAACAATCGCACTTCGTGAAGCAGGCAAATCAGTGAAAGGTGCCACTGATTTGTGGGTAAGTACACTAATCACCGTTGGCGATGGTTTGTTAATCGCAACAAAGTTGTAGCAAGATAAGCACCATGAAGTTTCTTTCCCGTAAACCGAGAGCACGAGTTGATACACCCTGGTGGAACTCCCAAGATTTTTCACAATCCAACCGTGCTATTTCAGCTGGCTCGGTTGTTGTTTTAGCGATTATTGCCGGCCTAGTCGGGGGTGCAATCGGCGTTAACTCGGCTGGCGGATTATTTAGCGGCAAAGCTAATTTGGTTTCTGCATCAAATTCAATTGAACGCAAACCTGATTCTGTTGCTGGTTTAGCGAATCGTGTTCTGCCTTCGGTTGTTTCAATTACTACCCAAGCTGGAAGCTCGGGATCTGGATTTATTATCGATAGCTCTGGTTTTATTCTGACCAATAATCACGTTGTCGAAGAAGCTGCACTTGCTAAAGCGAAAATAATTGTGACACTCAATAATGGGCAAGAATATGACAGTAAAATTGTTGGACGTGACGCATCTTATGATTTAGCCGTTCTAAAAATTCTTGCAACAGGATTACCCGCATTACAATTTGGTGACAGCGACAAGGTCGCTGTTGGAGATTCAGTTATCGCAATTGGTTCACCACTTGGTCTTTCAGGAACAGTCACACTCGGCATCATCAGCGCAAAAGACCGTGCCGTGACAGCAGGAGGATCAGCTGGAGAAAGCTCATTCATTAATGCACTTCAAACTGATGCTGCAATTAATCCTGGTAATTCAGGTGGACCACTGATTGACACAACTGGTGCGGTTATTGGAATTAACTCTGCAATTGCAACGCTTAGCGGCGCATCCAATTCACAAGCAGGATCGATTGGTTTAGGCTTTGCAATCCCAATTAATCAGGCAAGAAAAACCGCAGACCAATTAATCAAAACTGGCAAAGCGACATACCCCGTCATGGGCGTTTCAATAGATATGAATTTTGCTGGACCTGGTGCCAAAGTCACAACTGCTGATGGCGCAATTCTTCCTGGAGGGCCAGCACAAAAAGCAGGTATCAAACCAGGTGATGTCATCATTGAATTCGCCGGAAAGAGTATTAACACCGCAGACGAACTTATAGTTGCAATACGTGCAAAAAATATCGGCGACCGAGTAGAAGTTAAGTTTAAACGTGGCAGCAGTACTCGAACAGCGACCGTAACGCTTTCGGCCGGCAAGAACTAAATCAGTCAAACCACTAGGCTAAAAACATGATTTTCGGAATTGGTCCAGGTGAATTTATCGGTCTTGCGATTCTCGCTATTATTTTTGTTGGTCCAGAGCGCTTACCTAAGTTCTCATCTGATGCCGCTAAATTTCTACGGAAAGTAAAGAATTTAGCCAACACTGCAACGGCCGAACTTCGCGAAAACCTCGGACCTGGCTTTGAAGATTTGCAACCATCAGATCTGAATCCAAAGACATTTATTAAAAAGCAACTAGCTGGCGCACTTGATGAAGAAAAACCAAAAACTAAGGTGCAGCCAAAGATTGATCCGGATTTGCTATGACACTTATCGAATCTATCCACGCAGCCCTCGCCACTGTTGAAGATCCCGAGATTCATCGTCCACTTCCAGAGTTGGGAATGGTCGAATCAGTTCAGGCAGACAATGGTGTAGCACGACTTAAGATTCTGCTCACAATTTCTGGATGTCCGATGCAAGATCGATTACGCACTGACATCACCAATGCAGTCATGGCAGTAGAAAGTATTTCTTCTGTAGAAATTTCATTCGGAGTAATGAGTGAAGAGCAACGTGGAAAATTGAAATCGTTGTTACGTAATGGTCGGGAGAAAATTATTCCGTTTGCTCAACCCGAATCCCTAACTCGAGTGATTGGTATTGCCTCAGGCAAAGGCGGTGTAGGAAAATCATCACTCACTGTTAACTTGGCTGTAGCAGCTGCACAAAAGGGTTTGCGTGTTGGAATTCTCGATGCAGATGTTTATGGACATTCAGTTCCACGTTTAATTGGACTTATCGGGCAGCGCCCAACTGCAATCGACCAAATGTTTATTCCACTCGAATCCTATGGCGTAAAAGTCGTATCTATGGAGATGTTTAAACCAGAGCGCTCTGATGCAGTTGCATACCGAGGCCCACTGTTGCACAAAGTACTAGAACAACTTCTCTCTGATGCTTATTGGGGAGATTTAGATTTATTACTTATTGATTTGCCACCAGGTACTGGTGATCTTGCAATCTCATTAGGACAACTTATTCCAACATCGGAAATTCTTGTCGTTACTACTCCTCAAGTTGCAGCAGCTGAAGTTGCTGAAAGGGCAGGACGTATCGCCCACCAAATCAAACAACACTTAGTGGGTGTTATAGAAAACATGTCTGATTTTCCATGTCCACACTGCGATGATGTAATTTCTTTATTTGGTTCTGGTGGCGGAGAAGAAACTGCAAAGCGCCTTTCAGAATTAGCTGGCATTGATGTGGCACTCTTAGGAAAAGTTCCATTTAGTCCAGATTTACGAACCGGTGGCGACTCTGGAGCACCAGTTGTTGTTCAATATCCTGACAGTGCTGCGTCAAAAGCAATTAATGCAATTGTTGATCAGCTAGTTGTTAGAAAGAAATCACTTGTCGGTGTCAGGCTTGGACTTAGTACGTAATTCAAGAAGTACATCGTCAAGCATGTCTTTGAGCTCGTTGCGTAAGAAATCTCTCGTTGCAACTTCACCAAGCGCATTTCGAAGGCTGGCCAATTCACGAGTTAAATATTCCGTATCTGCAATAGAGCGTTCGTTGCGTGCTCGGTCTTCGCTTACCTGAATACGATCACGATCAGCTTGGCGATTTTGTGCAAGCAGAATCAAAGGCGCAGCATATGATGCTTGAAGTGACAAGATAAGAGTTAAAAAGATGAATGGATAATCATCAAAACGAAGATCCACCGGTGCCAATGTATTCCAAATCACCCAACTCAAAACAAAAACACTCATATAAACCAAGAAACCTGCAGTTCCCAGGAAACGAGCGAAACGTTCTGACAAACGGCCAAAAGCTTCTGGATCAAAGTTCGGGCGGAATGAACGTCCCGCTTCGCGAGGTGTGTCTAAACGATTATTGCGTGCCATTTTTACCCCTCGCTTCCTTGCGAATCCATAAACTTTTCCTGCTGCAAAACGCTTGCCGTCTTAGAAATATCACGGCGATCATGACGCCAGTTTTCAGGCAACAAGTGATCAAGCACGTCATCGACAGTTACTGCGCCAAGTAAACGTTCGTTGGCATCAATTACCGGCACAGATAGTAAGTTGTAACTCGCTAAGTATGACGAAACTTCGTTCAGTGATGCTTGGGGATTTAAACCTTGAGTATCTGTATCAACCATTGATCCAAGTAGCTTTGATGGAGCTTCACGCAATAATCGTTGATAGTGCGCAATTCCGATGAATCGACCAGTAGGAGTTTCAAGTGGTGCGCGGCAAATAAATACTTGAGACGCAAGTGCCGGTGAAATTTCACTCTGGCGAACTGCTGCAAGTGCTTCCGCTACCGTGTTATCGGCTGTCATCACAATTGGCTCGGTGGTCATCATTCCGCCTGCTGTGTAATCCTCGTAGTTCATCAATCTACGAACATCTTCGGCATCTTCTGGCTCCATCAATTCGAGAAGTGCTTGTGCGCGCTCTTGACCAACTTCACGAAGTAAGTCGGCGGCATCATCTGGATCCATCTCACCTAAAACATCTGCGGCACGTTCGCCCTCTAATTCTGCTAACAATTCAACTCGTGCAGCTTCATCCATTTCCTCAAGTACGTCAGCCAGACGTTCGTCATTGAGTGCACGCGCAACTTCAACACGACGTTTGGGGGCAAGGTCGTGCATTACTGAAGCAAGGTCTGCTGCGCGAAGAGTGCTCAATGTTGAAAGTAAATTTGCAACACCTTGATTCTGCTCGGAAGTTGCAAATCCAGTTACTTCTTCCCATTGAACAGTTGATGTTGGGCCTTTACGACGTAACCCTGTTCCACGTCGCATAATGTGAACGCGAGTAATGAGCCAATCACCACTTCGATTTTGTTCCATACCCATATCTTCGACTACAACTTTTTCGCCGGTTTCGACGAGTGAGATTGAACGATCGAGCATTTCGCCGAGCACGAGTACTTCGCCAGTGCGTGGTTCGAATCGACGCATGTTTAACAAACCAGTAATTATAACCGTTCCACTTTCAATGGAGTTAACACGAGTTATAGGCACAAAGACGCGACGTCGTAATGGAACTTCAACAATCAAACCTAAGATTCTAGGTGGTTGATTATTTGCACGAAGGGTCGCGAGTGCATCTCGCACCTTTCCTACTGGATCACCATTTGGATCAAAGACCGCGGTACCTGCAAGACGGGCGAGAAATACTCGATTAATCAAGTTACCACTCATGGGATAAGGGTAACGGCTCTACATGCCTCTGTGCTTTCACTTAAATTGCATGTAATAGATACATTTGCCCTATGTCTGCAGATAAATCACATATTCATAGCCACACGGCAATGCCTGGGCAGACCGATTTAATCCGACTTGGTATTGGAATTCTTGGAATCGGTACTTCCGGTCCACTGATTGCCATGAGCACGATGCCGATTCCTTCATTGATTTTCTGGAGAAATTTGGGCGGAGCGCTAGTCACGGCACCCTTTGCATTTCGTCATCGCAACACTCGAAAAGGATTGGGTTGGGCTGTACTTGCTGGATTTATTTTGTCTATACATTTCATAGGTTTCTTTTTAGCAATGCGACTCACGACAGTTGCTGCAGGTACAGCATTAGTTGCTCTTCAACCCATATTTGCCGCACTATTTGTACGAATAATCGGTGGTCACATCCCTTCGCGCGCATGGCTTGGCATGATTGTTAGCTTCTCAGGCGTTGTGCTTATTTCTGGCGTTGATTTAAATATCTCATTCAGATCATTCTTGGGAGACATCGCTGCAATCCTTTCAGCTGCTCTTGCTGCCATGTACATGATGGCAGGTTCCAAGGCTCAGCAAACATTAGAAACAACTTCATACACAACTATTTGCTATTTTGTATGTGCAGTAACTGCGCTCCCAGTTGTCTTTTTCGGAGGATTTATTTTTTGGAATTTCACGGCGCAACAGTGGTGGATTGTGCTGGGATTAATTCTCGGAGCACAAATCCTCGGACATACAATGTTTAATTCTGCCTTGAAGAGAGTTTCACCGGCAGTCGTATCGTTGATCATTTTCTTTGAAGTTCCAGTGAGTTCAGTTTTGGCAATGTGGTGGCTAAATCAAACCCCACCAATTGGAATCTTGCCAGGAATTATTTTAATTCTTACGGGATGTGCATTGGTTGTTTTGCGAACTCGAACACCACGAATCGAACTAGCACCATGATTGATTTACACACTCACACAAATTGCAGCGACGGTACGGATTCACCTGCACAACTTGTGAATAAAGCATTGGCTGAAGGAATTTCAGTTTTAGCGATTACAGATCACGATACAACCTCAGGGTGGCAATCCGCACAAGAAGCTCTCCGCTCTAATCTATCTCTTGTGCTAGGTGCAGAAATATCATGCCTTACACCCGATGGAATAAGTGTTCATATGCTGGGCTTACTTTTTGATGGTTCAGATACTGAGATGCAAAGCATGCTTGAAAATACGCGCGACGGACGTATTCCTCGCGCAATTAAAATGATTGATTTACTGAGATCTGATGGCATAAACATTTCGATAGAAGATGTTGAATCCGTTAAGCCTGCAGGTGCCACCTTAGGTAGGCCACATATTGCGGATGCACTTGTAAAAAATGGAGTTGTTTTATCAAGAGATGAAGCATTCACAGATTTGTTAAACAACAATTCTAAATATTATGTCGCACATCTTGCTCCGACACCAGAGGTAGCAATAGCGACTATCAAAAAAGCTGGGGGAGTAGCTGTAATAGCGCACCCATTTGCTTCTCACCGTGGAAAAATCCTTTCAACAAAAGAATTTTTGCCACTAAAGCTTGCAGGGCTCAATGCAATTGAAGTAAATCACCGAGATCACAACAATGATGAACGTATAGCGTTGGCGAACATCGCTCGTGAACTTGATCTAGTTATTACGGGTGCAAGTGATTATCACGGAACGGGTAAACTAAATTCATTAGGCGAAAACTATACGAATCAGGCAGAATGGGAACTTCTTGAGTCACAGGCAAATCAGCGAAGGGTTATTAAAGTATGAACCTTGGTGAAATTACTGCTGTAACTTTTGCGTTACAAGCCTTCGTTACTTTATTTGTGATTATGGATCCACCCGGAGCAACTCCGATATTTCTTGGGTTGGTTTCAGATAAGTCTCCGGCCACACGTCGCAAACTCGCATGGCAAGCGGCCGCGGTCTCATTTGTAGTCATAACTTCATTTGCACTTTTTGGTCGCCTGGTTCTTTCATATCTAAATATTTCTCTTGAATCGCTACAAGCTGCTGGCGGACTTTTATTACTGATTGTTTCCCTTGAATTACTGATGGGTGGACGACCAGGTTCAGAGAATAAGAAGTCAAATAACATTGCCCTCGTTCCGCTAGGAACTCCCTTATTGGCAGGTCCAGGTGCGATTGTTGCAACGATGATTTATGTTCAAAAAATTGAAAATGTTGGACAAGGTATCGGTCTAGCCATTGCAGTAATCGCGGTGCATTTAGCAATTGCCGTAACCTTGATGGCTTCAACGACAATTCTTAAAGTTATCAAAGATACTGGGGTCAATCTTGTTGCGAGCATTGCAGGACTATTGCTAGCCGCAATTGCTATTCAAATGATTGCCGATGCAATAAAGGCATTTACTTCTACATGAGCTCAGAGTTAGGTTTTTATTCCCCAGAAAGTGTTGTGTGGAAAGTTCACAGCGATCCATCAATGCTTGTCGGGGGTATCAGAGCGCTCCTTCAGCAAGCGCTTCATCCAGTTGCAATGGACGGTGTAGCTAAAAATTCGAATTTCCGCGAAGATGCCTGGGGTAGGTTGCAACGCACTGGCGACTACGTTTCAACTCTGAGCTTCGCACCGCGCAAAGATGCTGAATTTCTTGCAGCACGTGTGCGTTCCGTTCATACGAAACTTGGACTCGATGATCCACATCTACTCTTGTGGGTGCACATGGCACTCGTAGATTCATTCTTGGATGTTGCTAAGCGATCTGGAATGCAATTGTCCTCGCAAGATCAAGATCGGTACGTGCAAGAAATGGTGGGTTTTGCCGAGTTAGTTGGTATCAGTGCAGACAAAGTTCCATCCAATGTGAACGAACTAATAAAATATTTTGAAAATATCGCGCCAGAACTTTTCGCAAGTGATGATGCAAAACGCGCTGCATTATTTCTTGCGATACCGCCGATGCCGAATGTAATTAGATTTGCAACGCCGGCGGCACCAGCATGGGCTTCCTTGAGTGCACTTGCCACCGCGGCACTCCCACAATGGGCACGAAAGCTTTATGCAATCCCTGTTTTGCCTGGACACGACACAATTACAGATGCTGCATTGGTAGCGACACGTTCATCACTGAAGTTGTTGCCGGAAAATATATTTCAGCCACCAATCCTTAAGGAAGCTCGCATTAGATGGGGGATTGCCTCATGACTTCCGTAATTGCAATATCCAATATCGCTGGTGGAACACAGAAAACTACTGCCTCACACTCTCTAGCTGTTGCAATGGTTGAGTATGGAAAAAAAGTGTTGCTGATCGATCTTGATCCACGTGCAGAACTTACGTTTAATTTAGGTTTAGAACGTTTAAGGGTAGGCATTGTTGAAATGCTTCAAGGTTCTTCACTTACCCAAAGTAATGACATCACAACAGAAGAACGATTTGATTTTATTGGATCAGATTCACGACTATCTACTATAAATGACATTGCACTCCTTCAAGCGTTCTTGAGCACTTTAGAGAATCGATTTGATGTCGTAGTACTGGATACACCGTCTGCAATTGATACAAGATTGGCAATGGCCTTCAATGCAGCAGATGCCATCGTCATACCTGCTAGTCACTCAAACCACAGTATGCGTGGAGCAGTGGCAACTTCTCTAATTGAATCCAGAGCAGAAAAATATATTCTTGCCATTGATCAATTTAAGGATTCTTTAGCGGAACAT